>ERZ827168.4517-NODE-4517-length-12666-cov-9.653794_pt1 | contig 12666 bp, 24 predicted proteins | sample MGYA00519868_ERZ827168 | MGnify/ENA primary metagenome ERZ827168 (study PRJEB31778, sample SAMEA3449271) | human gut metagenome | biome: human gut; feature: human-associated habitat; material: faeces | place: United Kingdom | collected 2010/2012 ...
TCATTCTGAGCTTTCCGGAAATATGCGCTAAGATCGTGTGTCCATTTCCAATGTCTACTTGGAATGTGGTGTTGGGCATCGCCTCAACGACAGTGCCTTCCACTTCGATCATGTCGGATTTTGCCAAAGTGTTGATCCCTCCTGGTCTTGATTACCGTGCTCGCCGCGATAGACGGCGAGGGCTTTACGAAGCTCACTGTTTGTAATGATCTCGCTGCTTCTGAGCTTTGCGGCGAGTTCCTCCGGCGCGGCTCCCGCGCGCTGAACGTGCCTGCACTTCTTGCGCTTGGGAGCTTCGAGCCGTCTGGACTTGCCGTCCGCGAGCAGAAGATATTCGTTCTGAACATCCACAACGAAGAAGAGCCTGCCCTTCTCCCTGCCCGCCGTCGCTAAAACAAGGTCGCTCTTCGCAATGTCCATCCGCACGTCCTCAGATCTCGGGAAGCGTCAGAAGCTCCGCTTCGCCGTCGGTGATGAGGATCGTGTTTTCGTAGTGTGCGGCAAGCGAACCGTCTTGGGTCTTGACAGTCCAGCCGTCCGGCATGACCCGGACTGCCGCGCCACCCGCGTTCACCATGGGTTCGACTGCGATCGTCATGCCGCGCAGCAGTCTCGGACCGTGGCCCGGCGCGCCGAAGTTCGGCACCTCGGGGCTCTCGTGCATCTTTCTGCCGATGCCGTGACCGACATATTCGCGCACGACGCTGTAGCCATTGTCCTCAACGTATTTCTGCACCGCCGCAGAGATGTCCGAAAGGCGCTGGCCCTCGCGGGCGAATCGGATGCCTTCGAAGAAGCTCTGCTGTGTGACGTCGATGAGCCGCTGGGCCTCGGCGGAAATTTTTCCGCAGGGGTAAGTGGCCGCGCAGTCGCCGTGGAAGCCGCCGATGTAGGCGCCCACATCCACGCTCACGATGTCGCCCTCCTTGAGCACCCGGGGACCCGGGATGCCGTGGATGATCTCATCGTTCACGCTGACGCAGACGCTGGCCGGATAGCCGCTGTAATTAAGGAACGACGGCTCGGCTCCCTGCGATTTGATGAACCTGTACACTGCTTTGTCAATTTCGTGGGTTGTTACGCCGGGCTTTACCATTTCCCCTGCTAACGCACGGGCAGCCGCGGTAATTTTTCCCGCTCGGCGCATCAATTCGATCTCGCGCTCTGATTTCACAATAATCATGGATTAACCATCCTGTCTCAGAATTGCGAGGATCGCTTTGGAGGTGGCCTCCACCGGCCCCATGTCCTCCACCGGATACAGAACGCCACGCTCGCGGTAGAAATCCTTGAGCGGTTCTGTCTCTCTATGATAGACCGCAAGGCGGTTTTTCACCGTCTCAGGCTTATCATCTTTACGAGTGACCAGCTCGCCGCCGCAGACATCGCAGACGCCTTCGACTTTGGGCGGCACCGCCACAACATGGTAGCTTGCGCCGCACTTGCTGCACACTCTGCGCCCGCTCATGCGCTCCATGATGGTCGCGTCAGCGATCTCCATGGAAACGACATGATCGAACTTGATACCGGCCGCCTCAAGAGCTTCCGCCTGTGCGATCGTGCGGGGCACACCGTCGAGGATGTAGCCCTTTGCACAATCGGGTTCGGCAAGCCGCTCTTTAATGATGCCGATGATGACCTCATCGGGTACCAGATGGCCTTCGTCCATATAGGTCTTAGCCTTCATTCCCGTCGGCGTACCTTCTTGAATGGCCGCGCGCAGAATGTTACCGGTGGAAATCGCGGGGATTCCAAGCTCACGGGAGATGACAGCAGCCTGCGTGCCTTTGCCGGCGCCCGGAGCGCCCAATAAAATCAGTTTCATAAAAACGCCTCTCTTATTCGAGGAAGCCCTTGTACTGGCGCATCATCATCTGGGATTCCAGTGCACGGACAGTCTCAAGTGCAACACCGACAACGATGATTATCGAAGTGCCGCCGAGGGAGATGCCGCTGAGGGATGCGGAAGTGCTGAAGTGGCTGATGAGGATAGGAACTATTGCGATTATGCCCAGATAGATCGCGCCGAACAGGGTGATCTTGTTGAGCACCTTCTTGATGAATTCGCTGGTCGGCTTGCCCGGACGGAAGCCGGGGATGTAGCCGCCGTTCTTCTTCAGATTGTTTGCGACCTCCACGGGGTTGAACTGAATGGTGGAGTAGAAATAAGCGAAGAAGATGATCAGCAGGAAGTATATTATCGCATAGGGGATGCTGGTCGTGCTTGCCCATGCGCTGTCGGAGTGGCCGGTGAATGCCGCGATGGTCGCGGGCAGGGTCGCTATGGACTGCGCAAAGATGATGGGCAGAACGCCGGACATGTTCACCTTCATGGGAAGGTGGGTGCTCTGGCCGCCGTACATCTTACGTCCGACAACGCGCTTTGCGTACTGGACGGGGATACGACGCTCGGAGTCGTTTATCAGAACGATCAGAACGATCATTGCAAGTGCGCCGAGGAGCAGGAGGACGTTGATCCACCATGCTACGGTGCCGTTTGCGGTGTTGGTGATCATCTGGTACAGGGACGGCGGGAAACGGGAAACGATACTTGCAAACAGGATGATGGAAATACCGTTGCCGATACCGAACTCCGTGATCTGCTCGCCAAGCCACATGATAAGGGCAGAGCCCGAGGTGAAGGTCAGGATGATGACGATCGCCGCCCAGACGCCCTGGCCGTCAGCGGTCAGGAAGCCGGACTTCATGATCATGTAGTAGTAAGCAAAGCCCTGGATCAGGCCGATTGCTACGGTAGTGTAACGAGTGATGGAGGCGATCTTCTTCTTGCCTTCCTCGCCCTCTTCCTTGCTCATACGCTCGAGTGCGGGGATAGCGATGCACAGGAGCTGAATGATGATGGATGCGTTGATGTAGGGCTGGATGGAAAGTGCGAAGATCGTTGCGTTTGAGAACGCGCCGCCGCTCATTACGTTCAGCAGGCCGAGAACGGTGTTCTGCATCTGAGCAAAATAGCCGTTGAGGGCGTCGATGTTTACGTAAGGAACGGGAACGGCATTACCGAGGCGGTAAAGGAGGATGATGACGAGCGTAAAGAGTATCTTATGACGCAGGTCGTCGATCTTCCATGCGTTACGCATTGTCTGCAGCACTTAGATCACCTCGGCCTTTCCGCCTGCCGCCTCAATTTTCTCTTTTGCGGTTTCAGAAAAAGCGGAAGCCTTAACAGTAAGTTTCTTGCTTATTTCGCCATTGCCGAGGATCTTTACGCCGTAGCGGCACTTGGAAAGCACGCCTGCGTCGAGAAGAGCCTTTGCGTCAACAACTGCGCCGTCCTCGAACTTTTCGAGGTCGGAAACGTTGATCGCCTCGAGGGGCTTTGCAAAGATGTTGTTGAAGCCTCTCTTCGGGATACGACGTGCCAGAGGCATCTGGCCGCCTTCGAAGCCGATGCGGACGCCGCCGCCGGAACGTGCCTTCTGGCCCTTGTGGCCACGGCCTGCGGTCTTGCCGTTGCCGGTTGCGTGGCCTCTGCCCTTGCGCTTGTCAACGTGGGTGGAGCCAGCTACGGGAGAAAGTTCATGAATATACATTATGCTTTTCCTCCTTATTCTTCAGTTACCTGGAGGAGATAGCCGATCTTGGCGATCTTGCCCCTGGTCTGGGGGTTGTCGGGCTGAACGGTCTCGTTGCCGATCTTGTGCAGTCCGAGGGAGTTTGCGGTCGCAATGTGCTTATCGAGGCGACCGTTCAGGCTCTTGACGAGCTTAATTCTCAGATTAGCCATTTCAAGTCCTCCTTAAGCCTGAACTTCTTCAGGAGTCTTGCCGCGGACGGCAGCTACCTGAGCTGCGTCGCGCAGAGACATAAGACCCTGCATGGTTGCTGCAACGACGTTTGCGGGATTGTTGGTGCGCAGGCACTTGGTACGGATGTCCTTGATGCCGGCTGCCTCAACGACTGCACGGACAGCGCCGCCGGCGATAACGCCGGTACCGGGTGCTGCGGGCTTGAGCAGGACGCGGCCTGCGCCGAAAGCGCCGATGATCTCGTGAGGAATGGTCGTGCCCTGGAGGGTGACGGTAACGATGTTCTTCTTTGCATCCTCAAGGCCCTTGCGGATAGCTTCGGAAACTTCGTTTGCCTTGCCAAGGCCGTAGCCAACGCGGCCCTTGCCGTCGCCAACGACGCAAAGTGCGCTGAACTTCATAACACGGCCGCCCTTGACGGTCTTGCTGACGCGGTTGAGGGAAACTACCTTTTCAACAAACTCGGATGCTTCCTCGTCTCTGCGGCGATCTCTTCTGTCATTATTGTATGCCATAATAGTTTTCCTCCTCCCCTTAGAACTTCAGGCCGCCCTCACGGGCGCCTTCTGCAAGTGCTGCTACACGGCCGTGGAAAATGTAGCCGCCGCGGTCGAACACGACGTTCTCGATTCCCTTTGCCAGTGCGCGCTCGGCGACGGTTGCGCCGATCTTCTTTGCGGCCTCGACATTGCTGCCGTTGCCTTCAAAGCCCTTTTCAACGGTGGAGGCGGACACGAGGGTCTTGCCTGCTACGTCGTCGATGATCTGGGCATAAATGTGATTCTCGCTGCGGAATACGCTCAGACGAGGTCTTTCGGCGGTGCCGGAGATCTTGCCGCGTACTCTTGCGTGGCGCTTGATGCGCTGCGCTCTTGTATCAGGTCTTTTAATCATTCAGGCACACCTCCTATTACTTAGCGCCGGTCTTGCCTTCTTTGCGGCGGATAACTTCGTAGTCATACTTGATGCCCTTGCCCTTGTACGGCTCGGGAGGACGCTTGCCACGAACTTCTGCTGCAAACTGGCCGACCTTCTGCTTGTCGATACCCTTGACGATGATCTGGTTGGGGTTGGGAACATCGATCTGGATGTCCTCGGTCTCAGGCATGATGACCTGATGCGAATAACCAACGTTCAGGACCAGGTTCTTGCCTTCCTTGGATGCACGGTAACCGACGCCGTTGACCTCGAGGGTCTTGGAGAATCCTTCGGATACGCCGACGACCATGTTGTTGATGAGGGTACGGGTCAGGCCGTGGAGGGATCTGTTCATCTTGTCGTCATTGGGACGGGTGACATGAACGACGCCTGCTTCGACTTCGACTTTCATAGTGGGTGCTACGTTCATCTCAAGTGCGCCCTTGGGGCCCTTGACGGAAACGTGCTGACCGTCAACCTTAACTTCCACTCCTGCAGGGACGGTAATGGGAGCTCTACCGATTCTTGACATAGTTAGCTTTCCTCCTTACCATACGAATGCAAGGACTTCGCCGCCGATGTGTGCCGCGCGAGCAGCCTTGTCGGTCATGACGCCCTTTGAGGTGGATACGATCGCGATACCGAGGCCTTTGAGGACCTTGGGCAGCTCGTCTGCTCCTGCGTAAACGCGCAGACCGGGCTTGGAGACACGGCGAAGACCCTGGATGGCCTTCTCCTTGCCGGGGAGATACTTGAGGGTGATGCGGATGATGCCCTGGGTGCCGTCGTCGATGATCTGGAAGCTCTTGATGTAGCCTTCGTTGAGAAGGATCTCAGCAATTGCCTTCTTCATCTTCGATGCGGGGACATCGACAGTTTCATGCTTCGCTACACCGGCGTTGCGGATGCGGGTCAGCATATCTGCAATGGGGTCTGTGATCTGCATAATTTTTTCTCCTTTTTTTAGAAGTTACCGGGGACTTGCCCTCGGTTTTGGCGACGAGGTTCCGCACTAATACATGATTAGCTGCGGCCTTTCGACGACCTAAGTTTGAGCTCGACGGCCGAGCCTTGATCGGGGGTTCGGGGTCTCGGGCGCAAACTGCGTGGGGTTTCGCCTCAAAAGATGCCTTCCGAGGCAATATTTGAAAAACCGCCGAAGAGATACACCGATATTCTCGGTGTATCTCAACTTCGTTTTCCGCAAAATTGGCATCATATTATTTTACCGTAAAAAGCTTGATATTGCAAGCATTTTTAAGTAAAATGCGATGCTTTTTTCATCCTTAGCGTCCGATTACCAGGATGCCTTGCGGACGCCGGGGATCTGACCCTTGTAAGCCAGCTCGCGGAAGCAGATACGGCAGATGCCGTAGTCACGCAGATAAGCATGAGGACGGCCGCAGATCTTGCAGCGATTGTACTTACGGGTAGAGAACTTAGCAGGAGCCTGCTGCTTGAGAATCATAGATTTCTTTGCCATTGTCAGTTCCTCCTTAGTTCGCGAACGGAGCGCCCATGAGTCTGAGCAGCTCGCGTGCTTCTTCATCGGTCTGTGCGGTGGTGGTGATCGCGATGTTCATACCGCGCAGCTTCTCGATCTTATCGTAGTCGATCTCGGGGAAGATGATCTGTTCCTTCAGGCCCATGCTGTAGTTGCCGCGGCCGTCGAACGCGTCTGCGGAGATACCGCGGAAGTCACGAACACGGGGAAGAGCAACGTTGAGCAGTCTGTCGAGGAACTCCCACATGCGATCCTGACGCAGAGTGACCTTAACGCCGACATGCATGCCCTCACGGAGCTTGAAGTTAGCGACGGACTTTCTTGCGACGGTAGCAACAGCGTGCTGGCCGGTGATCGCGGAGATCTCTTTGATAACATTATCAAGTGCCTTTGCATTGTCCTTGCAGTCGCCGCAGCCGACGGATACAACGATCTTGTCGATCTTGGGGATCTGCATAACGGACTTGTACTGGAACTTCTCCATCAGAGCAGGAGCAACTTCCTCAACGTACTTTTTCTTCATTCTTGTCATAGTAAGTTATCTCCTTTCTCAGATTTCGGTGCCGCACTTGCGGCAAACGCGCAGCTTCTTGTCTGCAACGTACTTATAGCCGACACGGACGCCCTTATCGCACTTGGGGCAGACGAGCTGGACCTTGCTGACATACACGGGAGTCTCAATCTTCATGATGCCGCCGTCCTGGCCCTGCTTCTTTGCCTTCTGATGCTTGGTGGCTACGCTGACGCCCTCAACGATGACCTTGCCGTTTTTGGGGTCTGCGGAAATGACCTTGCCGGTCTTGCCCTTATCCTTGCCGGACAGGACTATGACTTTATCGCCAGTCTTAATTTTCATTCTCTGTGCCCTCCTTAAATCACTTCGGGAGCCAGGGACAGGATCTTCATGTAATCCTTGTCGCGCAGCTCACGAGCGACGGGTCCAAAGATACGAGTGCCGCGGGGGTTCTTATCGGTTCCGTTGATAAGGACCGCTGCGTTCTCGTCAAAGCGAACATAGGTGCCATCTGCGCGGCGGACGGACTTTGCCGTGCGCACGATAACTGCCTTGACGACGTCGCCCTTCTTGACAGAGCCGCCGGGAGCAGCCTTGCGGACGGAAGCTACGACCACGTCGCCGATGCTTGCGTATCTGCGCTTGGAACCGCCAAGAACGCGGATGCACTTGATTTCCTTGGCGCCGGTATTGTCGGCAACCTTCAGATAACTTTCCTGCTGTATCATTATGCTGCCTCCTTACTTAGCCTTCTCTACGATTTCCACGACACGCCATCTCTTGTCCTTGGACAGAGGACGGGTCTCCATCACGCGAACGATATCGCCGATGCCGCATTCGTTGTTCTCGTCATGCGCCTTCAGACGGTAGGTTCTGCCGATGATCTTCTTATAGGTCTTATGTGCGACGCGGTCCTCCACGATGACAACGACGGTCTTATCCATCTTATCGGATACTACCTTGCCAACGCGAGTCTTACGGGAAGTTGTTCTTTCATTATTCATTCTGACTTACCTCCTCACTGCTCGAGTTCTTTCTCGCGGATAACGGTCTTGACTCGTGCAATGTCACGCCGTACAGCGGAAATCTTTACGGGGTTATCGAGATGATTGGTGGCATGCTGCATACGGAGCATGAAAAGGTCCTTCTTGAGTTCTACGAGCTTCTTCTCGAGATCTGCTACGGACATGGAACGTATTTCATTTGCCTTCATCTTATTCACCACCGTTCTCAGACTCAGCGCCCTTGGCAATTATCTTGGTCTTGCAGGGCAGCTTGTGGCTGGCAAGGCGCAGAGCCTCGCGTGCGGTCTCTTCGGGAACGCCTGCGATCTCAAACAGCACTCTGCCGGGCTTAACGACTGCGACCCAGTACTCGGGAGAGCCTTTACCGGAACCCATACGGGTCTCAGCAGGCTTTGCGGTTACGGGCTTGTCGGGGAATATCTTGATCCAGACCTGACCGCCACGCTTGGTGTAACGGGTCATAGCAATACGAGCTGCCTCGATCTGGTTGCTGGTGATCCAGCTCGGCTCGGTGGCCTGAAGGCCAAACTCGCCGTATGCAACGAAGTTACCGCGCGTCGCTTTGCCCTTCATGCGGCCGCGATGCACTCTGCGGTACTTTACTCTCTTAGGCATTAACATTAGTTGTTGCCTCCTTCCTTTGCGGGAGCTGCCGGACGGGGACCGCGGTTGTAGCCGCCCTGTCCTGCCGGACGCTGGCCGTAGCCGCCCTGACGGCGTTCGCCGTTCTGCTGACGATCACGGTTGTATCCACCCTGACGACGGTCGCCGTTGCGTCCGCCGCGGCGGTCGTCGCGACGACGACGCTCGCCCTGGGGCTTGTTCATATCCATCACGCGGGGAGTCGTGCGCAGGGTCTGGGAAAGGACTTCGCCCTTGTAGATCCAAACCTTAACGCCGATGCGGCCGTAAGTGGTGGCTGCCTCTGCAAAGCCGTACTCAATGTCGGCACGGATAGTCTGAAGAGGAATGGTACCGTCGTGGTACTGCTCAACGCCTGCGATCTCGCGTCCGCCGAGACGGCCGGAGCACATGACCTTGATGCCCTTTGCGCCCATACGCATTGCGCGGCCCATTGCGTTCTTCATTGCGCGGCGGTGAGAAATACGCTTCTCGATCTGCTGTGCGATGTTCTCTGCTACGAGCTGAGCATTGGTATCGGGGGTGCGGACCTCAACGATGGAGATCGCTACGGGCTTGCCTATCATCTTTTCGACGGACAGGCGGATGCGCTCGATCTCTGCGCCGCCCTTGCCGATAACGACGCCGGGTCTGGAGCAGTGGATATAGATACGTACCTTGTTGGAATCGCGCTCGATCTCGATGGTAGGAACACCGGCGGAATAGAGGGTCTTCTTCAGGTAGTTACGGATGTTGTAGTCTTCAACGATAAGATCGCCGACCTTGTCTGCACGGGCGTACCAACGGGAATCCCAGTCTTTAATAACGCCGACACGCATGCCATGAGGATTAACTTTCTGTCCCATTTATTCTGCCTCCTTCCTTAGTCTCTCTCAGCCACGCAGATGGTGATGTGGCTGGTGCGCTTGTTGATGCGGTACATACGGCCCTGAGCTCTGGGCATGCCGCGCTTGAGGATGGGGCCGCCGGTTGCGTATGCAACTGCAACATAGAGCTTCTCGGGATCCATTTCAAAATTGTTCTCCGCGTTTGCCTTGGCACTGTCAAGAAGCTTGATCATGTACTCGCAGCCTGCCTTGGGGGTGTGCTGCATGAGTGCCTTTGCAACGGCGACGTCCTTGTTGCGGATCATATCGCAGATGATGCCGACCTTACGGGGAGAAATGCGAGCATACTTGACTTCTGCTCTTGCCATTTTCTTTTCGTCCATGTTCTCTCCTCCTTACTTGCCGGTCTTGCTGCCTGCATGGCCGCGGAAGGTACGGGTGGGAGCAAACTCGCCGAGCTTGTGGCCGACCATATCTTCGGTGACGTATACAGGAACATGACGGCGGCCGTCGTGTACTGCGATGGTGTGTCCTACGAAGGACGGGAAAATGGTAGTGGCACGGCTCCAGGTCTTGAGGACCTTCTTCTCGCCTGCCTTATTCATTTCATCGACTCTCTTCAGAAGCTCGGGAGCTGCGAAGGGGCCTTTCTTAACGCTTCTACTCATTTAACTTTTGCCCTCCTTACTTAGCGTTGCGGCGCTTGACTATGAACTTATCGGTGCGGTTCTTAGTCTTGCGGGTCTTGTAACCGAGTGCAGGCTTGCCCCACGGAGTTACAGGGCCGGGACGGCCGACAGGGGACTTGCCTTCACCACCGCCGTGGGGGTGATCACAGGGGTTCATGACGGAGCCGCGGACGGTGGGACGGATGCCCATGTGGCGTTTGCGGCCGGCCTTGCCGATGGAGATGTTGGCGTGGTCGACGTTGCCGACCTGGCCGATGCAGGCGATGCAGTTGAGGCGGACCTTACGGTACTCGCCGGAGGGGAGACGGACGGTAGCCATGCCGTTCTCCTTCGCCATGAGCTGCGCGGCGACGCCCGCGGAGCGGACCAGCTGCGCACCCTTGCCCGGGTAGAGTTCGATGTTGTGGATCACGGTGCCGACCGGGATGTTGGCCAGCGGCAGGGCGTTGCCCGGCTTGATGTCCGCCGCGGCGGAGGACAGGACGGTGTCGCCCACGTTCAGGCCGACAGGGGCCAGAATGTAGCGGCGCTCGCCGTCGGCGTACTCGACCAGGGCGATGTTCGCGCTGCGGTTCGGATCGTACTCCAGGCGCAGGACGGTCGCGGTGACGTCCATCTTGTCGCGCTTGAAGTCGATGACGCGGTACTTTTTGCGGTTGCCGCCGCCCTGATGACGGACGGTGATGCGGCCGTAGCTGTTGCGGCCAGCGTGCTTTTTGAGGACCTCCACGAGCTCCTTCTGCGGCTTGGCGTGCTTGTCGACACCGTCAAAGCCGGAAACGGACATATGTCTGCGGGAAGGCGTGGTGGGTTTATAGGTTTTAATCGACATTGTTCAATTCCTCCCTTACACCATGCCCTCGAAGATCTCGATGTTCTTCGAATCAGCGGACAGTTTCACAACGGCCTTCTTGCGGGTGGCGGTCATGCCGGACGGATTGGCGCCGACGCGCTTCTCCTTGGCGTGGATCGTCGTGGTGGTGACCTTGATGACCTTCACGTCGAAGATCTCCTCGATGGCCTTTTTGATCTCAACCTTGCCGGCGTCCTTGGCGACTTCAAACACGTACTTTTTGATGTCGAGGTCTTCCATGGACTGCTCGGTGATGATGGGACGGATAATGACATCGTAAGCGGTTCTCATTATGCGTACACCTCCTCGATTTTCTGGAGCGCAGCCTTGTCAACGACCAGGACGCGGTGCGTCAGGATCATATAGGGGCTGAGGATGGTGGCGATGGTGCTGCTCACGCCGGGGATGTTGCGAGAGCTCTTGACGACCTTCTCGTCAACCTGCTCGGTCACGAGCAGAGCCTTGCCTTCGGCGCCGATCTTGGTCAGGAACGCCTTGACAGGGGCGGTCTTGATCTCTTCGACAGCCAGACCGTCGACAACGAGAATCTCGCCGGCAGCGGCCTTGGCGCTCAGCGCGCTCTTGAGGGCCAGTCTCTTGACCTTCTTGTTGAGCGTGTAGCTGTAATCACGCGGCTTCGGCGCAAACGCGACGCCGCCGTGGGTCCACACCGGGCTGCCCTTGTAGCCGGCGCGTGCGCGGCCGGTGCCCTTCTGGCGCCAGGGCTTCGCGGTGGTGTAGGAAACCTCGCCCTTGGTCAGCGCACTCTGCGTGCCCTGACGGCAGTTGGCCAGGTGGTTCTTCACGGAGTCGTGCAGAACGGACTCATTGGGCTCAACACCGAAAACGGCTTCGGAGAGCGCCACTTCGCCGACCTGATCGCCGGCCATATTAAACAACTTAGCAGTAGGCATATTCGCTCTCTCCCTTCCTTACTTTCTTGCAGAAGCCTTCTGCGGGTTACGACCGGAGGCCTTCTGCGGGTTGGTGCTGACGCCGGCTTCGCCCTTCTTGACGACCAGCTTCTTAACGGTGCTCTTGATATAGACAATGCCGCCCTTCGGGCCGGGGATCGCGCCGCGCACAACGATCATGTTGAGCTCGGGATCGACCTTGACCACGTCGAGGTTCTGGACGGTGACCTGATCCACGCCCATGTGGCCGGCCTGCTTCTTGCCCGGGAAGATACGGGAAGGATCGGTGCTCGAGCCCATGGAGCCGGCGTGACGGTGCACAGGGCCGCCGCCGTGGCTGGTCGGGGTACGGCCCTGGCCGAAGCGCTTGATGACGCCGGCGTAGCCGTGGCCCTTGCTGATGCCGGTGATGTCGACCTTGTCGCCTTCCTTGAAGGTGTCGGCCTTGATGACATCGCCCACATTGACAGAGGCGCAGTCCTCGAGACGGAACTCTTTGAGGTGCTTCTTATAGCCGACGCCCGCCTTGTCCAGGTGGCCCTTCTCGGGCTTGGTCAGCTTCTTCTCGGCGACGTCCTCGTAGCCGAGCTGGACGGCTTCATAGCCTTCCTTTTCCTTGGTCATCTTGCCGGTGACCGTGCAGGGGCCTGCCTCGATCACGGTGACGGGGACGACCTTGCCTGCTTCATCGAAGATCTGCGTCATGCCGACCTTTTTACCGATGATGGCTGTTTTCATACATGTTCCTCCTTCAGGTTATTGGTCAGCTCGCTTAGCTCATGGCCAGAGGCTGCTGACTTGACCCGTCCGCACACGCAAGCTGCGGACTTCGGGTTTGTAAATATGCGCTCTCGCGCAGGGTTAACGGGGTGTGCTTACAGCTTGATGTCGATCTCGACACCGGCCGGCAGCTCCAGATTCATCAGAGCCTCGACCGTCTTCTGGGTCGGGTTCATGATGTCGATCAGGCGCTTGTGGGTGCGGCGCTCAAACTGCTCGCGGCTGTCCTT
>ERZ827168.4518-NODE-4518-length-12665-cov-4.006423_pt1 | contig 12665 bp, 14 predicted proteins | sample MGYA00519868_ERZ827168 | MGnify/ENA primary metagenome ERZ827168 (study PRJEB31778, sample SAMEA3449271) | human gut metagenome | biome: human gut; feature: human-associated habitat; material: faeces | place: United Kingdom | collected 2010/2012 ...
TATGAGAGGTACGGCTCTGGCAGAGGGGATCGGTGAGCAGCTGACGGTCCTGCCAAAGGCTCCGAACTGCTTTGTATTGCTGGCAAAGCCAAAGGTTCATGTGTCGACGAAATTTGTTTATGGTAATTTGAGAGCCGGTGAGCTGTCGTATCATCCGGATATTGACGGGCAGATTCAGGCGATCCGTGACGGTGACTTTTACAAAATGGCAGAATTGATGGGAAATGTACTGGAGACCGTGACAGTTCCGGCCTTTCCGGTTATTCGGGAAATCAAAGATACGATGCTGCATTATGGTGCGGTGAATGCAATGATGAGCGGCAGCGGACCGACTGTGTTCGGACTGTTTGATGACCGGACGAAGGCGAAGGCAGCCTATAGCCGTCTGCGTGGCGGCAGCATTGCAAAAGAAGTATTTTTGACCCGTTTTTTCCATAACCGCGCGGAGGTATAGCTCTTCTTTGATGAGATGCGAAGCAATCCGTGTGTCATAGGGGTCAAAATACCTTTTGACCCCAACATCATGAGATACAAAAGTGGAGGTATCATATATATGGAGCAATTTGAACTGCAGATGAATGAGTATCTGCCGTTGCGGGATGTTGTGTTTCAGACATTGCGGCAGGCTATTTTAAGGGGAGAGCTCAAGCCGGGCGAACGGCTGATGGAGATTCATCTGGCTCAGAAGCTTGGTGTCAGCCGGACACCGGTGCGTGAGGCGATCCGGAAGCTGGAGCTGGAAGGACTTGTGCTGATGATTCCGAGAAAAGGAGCAGTTGTCGCGGAGATTACGGTGACGGATCTGGAGGACGTACTGGAGGTACGGATGGCACTTGAGGAGCTGGCAGTGAAGCTTGCGTGCAGGAAAATCACAGAGGAGCAGCTCAACGCAATACGGCAGAGGGAGGAGATATTTCGCAAGTCACTTTATGGAGATGATGTGGCGGCCTGCGCACAGGCAGATATGGAGTTCCACGATGCGATCTATGCGGCGACCGGCAACAGCCGTCTCGTACAGATTCTGAATAATCTGCGGGAGCAGATGTACCGGTATAGGATGGAGTATTTAAAGGATCGGCAGTCACATAGCGTACTCGTACGTGAGCATGAGGAGATTCTGAATGCGCTTTGCGCGCGGGACGCAGAAAAGGCTCTGGATGTGACGATTACGCATATCGAGCGGCAAAGGGATCATATTTTAAATCTTCTGACAAAAAAAGAATAGGATAGTGAATGGCTGTACATACTAAGGGATATTCCGAAGAAGGAATATCCCTTTTTGCATCGGCAGTTCGGCAAAGCAGAACGTCCGGATAGCAAAGCGCAGAACAATAAGGAGGGGCAGAACATGGAGCAACACAATGAGCAGATCCGGGCGCGTATTACCGGTACCGGAAATCTTTTGAGGGAGACATTTGCCTGTCTGTTTCCGGTGCTGGGCACGCTCTACGCTTTTTCACATGCAGCAGTCGTATTGTATCTATGTGCCGGGGTGACCGGTGGATATTTACCCTTCGGAACCTGTGTGCCGCAGCCCATGTGGATTCTGCTGTACTTTCTGGCTGCACTTGGCAGCTCTTATCTAAGCGCCGGGCGGTGCCTGTTTTTGAACGCAGATAAGCATTCCCCCGCTTCAAGTGCGCGGAGCACTAAGCGGCGGGTGAGGGGGATGCTTATGTCAGTGGGAGTTGAAAGCTCCCACTGACAGATCGCGAAGCGACTGCGTTCATGAGCAAGTAGCGAAGCGGATTGCGAATGTCCGCTTTACAAAGAGCAGGAGAAGATCTGGGTGGATTGCGGCAGCAATCGGTACAGTGACGGTGCTGATCGTGTTTCCGGTAGTGGCTGTACTGTTTGTCCTGGTGGTGACTGCCGGGCTTGCACTGGAATATCTGCGCGCCGTCAGTGTGCGGGCGAGTGTATATCTCATCTGTAGTTGTGGGTGGAAGGAAGATGAGGGGGATAATCGCCGGTACCTGTTCTGGGCGGTGATATGCGTGCTGATCTGTTTTGCTGCGTCTGGATTTACAGATTTAAGTACAGCACTTGGGTATTATCTGGCGTGGAACATTCAGGTGCTGTGGCCGTGGATGATGGCGGGCGGACATTTTGCTGCTATACAGAACCGGAAAAATTCAAAAAACATATTGTAGAGGAGAAAGCTTCTGTGCTATACTAACATATTGACACGAAAAATGAAGCTATGCGGCATTTGCCGCTTGGAAAAGGTGGAAAGCATGGAAAAAATTCTGGACTTAATCAGTAAAAAGGTCATGGACGCATTTGAAGGATGCGGCTATGAGGCTTCTTATGGAAAGGTCGGCATTTCGAACCGGCCGGATTTATGTGAATATCAGTGCAACGGAGCAATGGCCGGAGCAAAAAAATATAAAAAGGCTCCGATCATGATTGCCAATGATGTAGTGGCAGCGCTGAAAGAGGATCCGATGTTTGACGAGATCGTAGCGGTGAATCCGGGATTTATCAATATTCGGATTGCAGGCGATTTTGTGGCAGAGTATCTGAATGGCATGCAGGCAGATGAGAGGCTGTCAGTCGAGAAAGCGGCAGAGCCAAAGACCATCATGATCGACTACGGCGGAGCAAATGTGGCAAAGCCGCTGCATGTCGGGCATTTGCGTTCGGCAATTATCGGTGAGAGCATCAAGCGAATCGGCCGTTTCGTCGGACATAAGGTGATCGGTGATGTGCATCTGGGCGACTGGGGTCTGCAGATGGGGCTTATTATCACAGAGGTAAAGGAGCGCCAGCCGGAGCTCGTCTATTTTGATGAGTCCTATGAGGGAGAATACCCGGAAGAAGCACCGTTTACGATCTCTGAGCTGGAGGAGATCTACCCGACGGCGAGCGGAAAGTCCAAGGTGGACGAAGCGTTTCGTGAGGCAGCGCTGGAGGCGACTGCAAAGCTGCAGAGCGGTGTGCGCGGCTATCGTGCGCTGTGGCAGCAGATTCTGAACGTTTCCATTGCCGACCTGAAAAAGAACTATGGCAATCTGAATGTAGAATTTGATCTCTGGAAAAAGGAGAGCGATGCACAGCCGTACATTCCGGAAATGGTAGAAGAAATGAAGGAAAAGGGCTATGCCTACATGGACCAGGGTGCGTTGATTGTTGATGTGGCGAAGGAGAGCGATACAAAGGAAGTGCCGCCGTGTATCATCCTGAAGTCTGACGGCGCTGCTCTTTATACGACGACAGACCTGGCGACGATCATTGAGCGCCGGAAGCTGTTTGATCCGGATGAGATCATCTATGTGGTGGACAAGCGTCAGGAGATGCATTTCATTCAGGTGTTCCGCTGTGCGAGAAAGACCGGACTGGTCAAAGAGGATACCGGTCTGAAGTTCCTCGGCTTTGGCACAATGAACGGAAAGGATGGCAAGCCGTTTAAGACCCGTGAGGGCGGTGTGATGCGTCTGGAACATCTGATCGCAGATATCAATGAAGAGATGTTCCGTAAGATTACGGAGAACCATGAGGTGGACGAGGCAGAGGCACGCGAGACTGCAAAACTGGTAGGCCTTTCCGCAATCAAATATGGCGATCTTTCCAATCAGGCATCCAAGGATTATGTCTTTGACCTGGATAAATTTACATCGTTCGAGGGCAATACAGGTCCGTACATTCTTTACACAATCGTCCGTATCAAGTCGATCCTGAACAAGTATCGCGCGGGTGGCAATGCGGTAGAAAAGGGACATATTCTGGTACCGGCAGGTGAGAGTGAGAAAGCGCTGATGCTGGCACTGACCGGATTCAACAGTATGATTCAGCAGGCATTTGAGGAGCTGGCTCCGCATAAGATCTGCTCCTTCATCTATGATCTGGCGAATGATTTCAATCATTTTTATCATGAAACAAAAATTCTTTCCGAGGAAGATGCAGACCGCAAGAGAAGCTACATTGAGCTGCTGGATCTGACCCGTGAGGTGCTGGAGACGAGCATTGATCTGCTTGGATTTGCCGCTCCGGAAAGAATGTAATATCTTGAACGACAGATCGCGAAGCGAATGTCCGCTTTACATTTCTTTTAGTGTATCGGGGGTACCAAAAGCGCAGGGGGCTTTACAGTATCGTGATACAAAGAAAGAAGGATCTATATGAAATACATAAAACAGTTTTCGATTATTATTACTGTTTCGTTTTTGGGAGAGGTGTTGCATGCATTGCTTCCGCTTCCGATTCCGGCCAGCATTTATGGTCTGCTTCTGATGCTTGCAGGGCTGTGCTGTCATATTATACCGATGGATGGGGTAAAAGAAACCGGCAAATTTCTTGTAGAAGTCATGCCGCTGATGTTTATTCCTGCAGCGGTCGGCCTGACAGAGTCCTGGGATCGGATCAGTCCGATTTTCTGGCAGCTGATCGTGGTGACTGCAGTATCGACAGTACTTGTGATGGCGGCATCCGGACATGTGACTCAGTTTGTCATCCGGCATGAGAAGCCGTCAGGGAAAAAAGACTGACCGGGAGGATGAGACAGATGAAGGAAATGTTATGTAATTCCGTATTTTTTGGAGTGATGGTGAGCATACTGGCTTATGAGATCGGTATGTTCCTGAAAAAGAAATGGAAGCTGGCAATTTTTAATCCGCTTCTTGTATCAATTGTGGTTGTCATCGTATTTCTTGCGGTATTTCATATTGATTATGAAAGTTATGAAACCGGTGCACATCTTCTGAGCTATCTTCTGACGCCTGCAACAGTTTGCCTGGCGATTCCGCTGTATGAGCAGCTGGAGCTGCTGCACCACAATCTGCGTGCAATACTGGCAGGACTCATTTCGGGTGTGCTGACGAGTCTGGTTTCCGTACTGGCGATGGCTGTGTTGTTCCGTCTGGATCATGATGTCTATGTAACCTTGCTTCCAAAGTCAATTACGACAGCAATCGGAATGGGTGTGTCGGAGGAGCTTGGCGGAATCGTGACGATTACAGTCGCGGTCATCATCGTGACCGGTATTCTCGGAAATGTGATCGGAGAGCATGTATTTCGGATCTGCAAGATCGAGGAGCCGATCGCGAAGGGGATTGCGCTCGGAAGCGCTTCGCATGCAATAGGTACTGCAAAGGCGATGGAGCTTGGTGAGATTGAAGGGGCAATGAGCAGTCTCTCGATCGCAGTGGCAGGCGTACTCACTGTTGTAGGAGCATCCGTATTTGCACAGTTCCTATAAATAAACGCGAAGCGGATTGTGCATATCCGCTTTGACACGTATCAGCAAAGGACTGCAGAGGCAACTTCGTTTGCACAGGAAACGGTGTTGTCCCTGCAGTTTTTTTATGTTATGATAGCGAATAGCCGGGAGGCTAAAGGAGAACTTATTATGTGGGAAATTATAGAAGAAGCAGTGCTGGACTGCGCAAAAATTCTTCCATTTTTGTTTTTGTCATACCTTGCGGTAGAATATACAGAGCATCGGATGAGCCGAAAGACAAAGGAAATGATTTACCGCGCAGGGAAAGCAGGGCCTCTGCTCGGAGGACTGATCGGGATCATTCCGCAGTGTGGATTTTCAGCTGCTGCAGCCGGACTGTTTGCAGGCGGGATATTGACACCGGGTACACTGATAGCGGTATTTTTGTCGACATCAGATGAAATGTTGCCGATCATGATCTCGGAGGGTCTGCCGGTTTCTGAGATTTTGCGTATTTTGCTGGCAAAGGCTGCAACCGGAATCGTGGCTGGTATGATCATTGATTTCGTAGCGGAGCGCATGGGATGGCGCAGGCCGATTCCTGAACATCCGGAAATGTGCGAGCATGAGCATTGTCATTGCAGCGAGCATGGCATTTTCCGTTCTGCATTGAGCCATACGATTCAGATCACGGTATTTCTGGTTGTAATTTCGATTGTGCTCGGATTTGTGATGGAGGAGTTGCAGGCAAACGGAGTGAGCAGCATTTTCGGAAGCATCCCGGGGCTGGGGGCAGGTCTGGCAGCACTTGTCGGCATGATACCGAACTGTGCAGCCTCCGTGCTGATCACACAGCTCTATATCAGCGGACTGCTTGACAGCGGCGCGATGTTTGCGGGATTGCTCTGCGGAGCCGGTACCGGACTTCTTGTACTCTTTCGGGAAAATCCTGACAAGAAGGAGAATCTGCGTCTGCTCGCAGTGCTGTATGTATCCGGCGTAGCGGCTGGATTACTGCTGGGTGCGATTCATATACTGTAGTTGCAGGTGGTGAAGCGGATTGTGAATATCCGCTTTGACAAAGAAAGGAATGATTAAATGGATTATATAGTAAGAGCAACAGCTGCGGATCATCAGATCCGCGCATTTGCAGCGACGACAAAGGACATAGTAGAGAGTGGTCGGGTATATCATAATACAAGCCCGGTGGCGACGGCAGCACTTGGAAGACTGTTGACAGCCGGAGCAATGATGAGTGTGATGATGAAAGGGGAAAAGGATCTTCTGACACTTCAGATTCAGTGTTCCGGACCGATCGGAGGACTGACGGTGACGGCGGATTCGTCGGCTCATGTAAAGGGGTATGTACAGCATCCGGAGGTGATGCTTCCGCCGAATGCGTTTGGCAAGCTCGATGTAGGCGGCGCGCTTGGCCTTGGTGTGCTCAGCGTGATCAAGGATCTTGGAATGAAGGAGCCGTATGTCGGGCAGTGCGAACTGAAGACAGGGGAGATCGGAGATGATCTGACGTATTATTTTGCGACTTCAGAGCAGGTGCCAACCTCTGTTGGCCTTGGTGTACTGATGGAAAAAGATAATACCGTGAAACAGGCAGGAGGCTTTATCATTCAGCTCATGCCATTTACCTCAGATGAAGTGATTGATCGTCTGGAGGCAAAGCTTTCGAATGTCAAATCTGTGACAGCACTGCTTGATGCAGGCATGACGCCGGAACAGATATTAGAGGAGCTGCTCGGAGAGTTTGGCGTGGAGATCAATGAAAAGATTCCGACCGGATATCAGTGCGACTGCTCGCGGGAGCGTATCGAGAAGGCGCTCATCAGCCTTGGAAAGAAAGAGCTGGAAGATATGATCCATGACGGGGAGACGATTGAGGTTGGCTGTCAGTTCTGTAATAAAAAGTATCCCGTAACGGTAGAAGAATTAAAGAGCCTGCTGGCAAGAAGCAGACGTTAGCCTGAAGCGGCAGAAAGGAAGAAGCATGAAGGACGGGTTTGTAAAGGTAGCGGCTCTGACACCAAAGATCCGGGTGGCAGACTGTGCATATAATACAGAGCGGATTTGTGAGCGGATTGATGAGGCGTGCCGGTACGGGGCGTCGATACTTGTATTCCCGGAGCTTTGCATTACCGGATATACGTGTGCGGATCTGTTCTGGCAGGAGACGCTGCTGCTGGCAGCAAAGGAGAGCCTGAAGCAGATCGTGGAGTTTACGAAGGGGAAAAAGGCACTTATTTTTGTAGGGCTTCCATGGGAAAAGGATGGCAAGCTTTACAATGTGGCTGCGGTGATTTGCGACGGTCACCTGCTCGGACTTGTCCCTAAACGATATCTTCCAAATTATAATGAATTTTATGAAAAGCGACATTTTACAGAAGGCTGTGCAGAAGTCGAATGGGTGGACGCATTTGGCAGTCCGGTTCCGTTTGGCATGCGGCTGCTGTTTTGCTGCAGGGAGCTCCCGGAGCTTGTGGCAGCTGCAGAGCTGTGTGAGGATTTATGGGCGCCGAATCCACCAAGCGTTGGCCATGCACTTGCAGGGGCGACTGTGCTTGTCAATCTTTCTGCAAGCGACGAGGCGACCGGGAAAAGTGCATATCGTGAGAGCCTGATCGCAGGCCAGTCTGCAAGACTGCTTGCCGGGTATATTTACGCAAGTGCCGGAGAAGGGGAGTCTACGCAGGACCTGATTTTTTCCGGACACAATGTCATTGCGGAAAACGGGCATGTGCTTGCAGAGTCTGATCGTTTTGGAGCAAAAAGCATTTACACAGAATTGGATTTACGACGCTTAAGCGCAGAGCGGCGTAGAATGACGTCATTTGAGACCGATTCGCATGGTTATGAGAAGATCGCATTTCATCTGGATATTCATGAGACGGAGCTGACCAGATATTTTGATCCGGCACCATTTGTGCCGTCCGGAATGGCAGACAGGGAAAAACGCTGCGAAGAAATTCTGATGATGCAGGCTGTGGGGCTGAAAAAGCGGATGGAACATACCGGAAGCAGACATATTGTCGTCGGTATTTCCGGCGGGCTGGATTCCACGCTGGCACTGCTCGTGATGGCGAAGGCGTGCGACCTGCTCGGCCTTTCCCGTGATGCGATTACCGCAGTGACGATGCCGGGATTTGGAACGACAGACCGTACCTATCAGAATGCCTGTGAGCTGACAAGAAGACTTGGAGCAGAGCTTTTGGAGATCGATATCCGCGATGCGGTGAACCTGCATTTCCGGGACATCGGTCATGATGCGTCGATTCATGATGTGACCTATGAAAACAGTCAGGCGCGCGAGCGGACACAGATATTGATGGATATGGCAAATAAAAAGGGCGGTCTTCTGATCGGTACCGGCGGTATGTCGGAGCTGGCCCTTGGCTGGGCAACGTACAATGGGGATCATATGTCGATGTACGGGGTCAACTGTTCTGTGCCAAAGACACTTGTGCGGCATCTGGTGCGCTACTATGCGGATACATGTGGGGATGAGGAGACGAAAGCGATTTTGCTCGATGTGCTTGATACACCGGTCAGTCCGGAGCTGCTTCCGCCAAAGGATGGCGTGATTTCACAGAAGACAGAGGATCTCGTTGGCCCGTATGAGCTGCACGATTTCTTCTTATACTACCTGATGCGTTTTGGTTATGCTCCGGCGAAGCTTTACCGTGTGGCACGGTATGCATTTTCCGGCGTGTACGATGAGGAGACGATCAAAAAATGGCTGAAGACCTTTTATCGTCGTTTCTTTGCACAGCAGTTCAAGCGTTCCTGCCTGCCGGATGGTCCGAAGGTCGGAAGCGTAGCTCTCTCACCACGTGGGGATCTGCGTATGCCAAGCGATGCGTGTGCACGGTTGTGGCTGGAAGAGCTGTCTGTTTCCGTTCTGTAAAACTGATATCAGTCAAAGCGGACATTCGCAGCTTTACGTGGGGAATGTTTATTTGAGGTAAAGCGTTCAAATCAAATAGTAACAAAAGTACAGTTATCAGAGAAAAAGAAACTCTGATGACTGTATTTTTTTGTTTTAGAGGAAAGGTGTTTTTACCTTTTGCAATGGCAGACCAGACTTGCTGAAGTTTTGTAAAAAGAAAATACACATATAAAAAGAGGATATAATAAAGATTAAATATATCTAAACAACAAAAAGGATATTGTAATAAATTATAATGTGATATATAATTTATTACAAACAATAAGAATAATCATAGTTATATAAAAATATCTTCTACTATTAAAAAGAATAAAATCATAAACAAAAAAGGAAATGAAATAAAAAATTATATGAGAAAATAAAACAGGAAAGGCAGATTGCATGCGGGATAAAATCGAAATCAGTACACAGCTGCTGCGGGCAGATGTCGCAGAGATGAGTCTCTGGTGGAAACGCGGAGAGCAGGAAATCGGGATGCTGGAATCCGTACTGGAAGAAATTCCAAAAATGTGGAGCGGGACAGCAGAGCATTTGTGGTATCGGCAATATCGACAGTTATTATCAGAACTGCAAAGCAGATGGCAGTGGCTGGGGCGTTTTTTGGAGTCTGTGCGGCGATGTTGTGAGACGTATGTCCGCTGCATCCGGCAACTGAGGGAGGTGATGGCAGGTGGAAGATGACAGCAGCAGTGGAAGTGGGACTTTGCATGTATCTACAGAGGAGTTGTGGAAAAAGGCTGCTCAGATGCAAAGTGTGACGGAAAAGCTGTGGCAGGCGATATATCAGATTGAGTTGAAGCTGAACCGGACAAAGGGGTACTGGTACGGGGCGGCCGGAGACAGCTGCAGAAGTGCGTTTGCAGGATCGATGGACGAGGTGAAGCAGGCTTGCAGTGCGATTTCCGGTTATCCCGGGAAGCTTTGTGAGGCGGCTGGTGTTTACACTGCGGCGGAGGCGAAGAATCAGACCGTAACAGGAGCACTGAAGCGAAATATTCTGTAAAAGAGGTGAGAAAATCGGACAGACGGAGATTCAGATCAATTTTAACCATGCCAGAGTACAGGCAGGGGAACTGGAAGCGCTGGCGGCAGAGATACACAGCCTGAGCAGCGAGCTGACGTGGATGAGCCAGAAGCTTGCACTCTGTTTTCAGGGAGATGTGGCGAGCGGATGCCGACGGGATGTGGAGGCAGTTCGGCAGATGCTGCATGTCACCAGACGTGAGCTATCAATGGAAGCTTCGCAGCTTCGGAGTACTGCGGCAAGATTATATCAGGCAGAGCTGCAGGCACTGGCACGTTCAGAAGGAACATCATAGGAGGAAGACAATGGCAGAATTTCAGGTGACAGCCTCAGCGCTGAAGGAGAAAGCAGAACTGCTGCGGCAGCTGGGTGAGCGTTATACAAATAAGGTACAGGAGCTGGTTCTGGCACAGCAGAAGCTGAGTGCGAGTTGGGAGGGCGCAGGAAAAGCAGCATTTGACCGTGCGTTTCAGGAAGACTGTATGAAGATGGACCTGTTTCGGCAGACTGTGGAAGAGTATTACCAGGTGCTGCAGCAGATTATTGCGGGATATGAACAGGCAGAGAGTCGTAGTATTGGAATTGTGCAGAAAGGCTTTTGAAAACACATGGAAGGAGAAAAATATGACAGGAACTTTAAAAGTAACGCCGGAGGAACTGCGGAGTACGGCTGCCGCCTTTGCTTCCTGCGGCAGCGAGGTAAAAAATAACACGGCACAGATGCTGGCCCTGGTAGCGGGGATCAGTCAAAGTGTCTGGTCGGGTGCTTCATCTGCCTCCTATTTAAATAAGTTTCAGGCGCTTGGGGCAGATATAGAGAAAATTAATAAAATGCTGCAGGAGCAGGTCAATGACCTTACTGCGATGGCGGAGGAATACGAACGGGCAGAGCAGGAAGCACAGACAGCAGCTTCGGCACTGAAAAATAATATAGTGGGATGAGGTACGTTGGCAGGCTTCATAGTAAATAGCATTTCCTCGCTTCCGGTGTGTAAAGCAGTAAGCTGGCGTAAGGGGATGCAGTTCGGAGGATGGCATGGGCTATGTGCTTACCGTTTATAATGAAAAGCGATACTGGGAATTTTTCCTTTCGGAACAGGACAGGGCAGAGCAGGAACTGCTGCTTTTGAAGCAGGAGTTTAGCTGTGGAGAAACGGTACGGGTACGCGTGAAAAAGACAGAGGCGGGATGGCAGCTTTTGGATGGAGCAACATATACGGTATGGAAGGATGGAAGGGACTATACCGGAATCATTTGGCAGGAGCAGGAGCTGCTCCGACTCACCTTGCGGGATCTAACCGGGGCAGCAATGCTGATCCAAAAGCGGGATCCGGTGTGCTGTATCTATGAAAAGCTGGCACTTAGTGGCAGCGGGCAGCTGCGGATCGGAAAGGACATCAGGAATGAGATCTGCTACGATGTGCAGAACTGTGTTTCAGGGGAACACGCGATACTGGAATGGCGGGATGGTATTGGTGTGCTGCATGATATCAGCCGTAATGGTGTGTATATCAATCACAGCCGGGCAGGAACTGTTACGCGGTTGCAGTATGGGGATGTACTATGGATTATGGGGCTGAAGCTGGTATTTCTGGGAGATATGCTGGCAGTGGATGCCAGCATACCGGGATTGGAAATGCGGGGCGGACAGACGGTATTTCTTGAGAAAAATGCACTCCGGAAGCGGGTGGCGATACCGGATGTGTGTCAGGAGACGGTGAGTATGATGCATCGGATGCCTAGAAGCCTGACTCCGCTGGATGATAAGACATTTGAAATTGAGGGACCGCCAAAGCTGCAGTCTAGGGCAGAGGGACCATGGTATCTGACGCTTGGCCCATCGCTTACAATGACCCTGCCGATGGTGTGCGGATGTCTGCTGACTGCTGCAAGAAGTGAGCAGGCCGGGGCATTTTTGTATACGGGACTGGTGACTGCGCTTGGATCGGCACTGATCGGCGCAGCGTGGGGGATGACGCGAATCGTTTATGAGAAAAGAAAGGAGAGGACGGAGAAACTGGAGCGCAGTCAAAGTTATCAGGAATATCTTGCCAATCAGGAGGCGCAGATAAAAAGATACTGTGAGCATGCAAGAGCCGTGCTGGGTGGGCGGTATCCGTCGGCGGCTATGCTTTGTGCCCAGACACCTCCGTTTCCGGAGCTCTGGAGTCGTAATCCCGGACATGCGGATTTTCTCTTTTTCCGGCTGGGTCTTGGGGAGCGGCCGTTCCCAGGAAAAATCGAGATACCGAAAGAGCGGTTTTCCTTGCATCCGGATGCATTGGCGGGTCAGCCGGAGCGAATACGGCAAAAGTATGAAAGTCTGCAGGTAGTGCCGGTTGGTCTGAATCTGAGGGAGCATGGACTGGTCGGGCTGGTCGGCGGGGAAGGAAAACAGGGAGCCTATGAAGTGGCGAGGGAAATCCTGATACAGGCTGCATATGGCTGTAGCTATACGGAGGTTAAGCTGGTGCTGCTTTATGATGCGTCAAATCCCGATGAGAAGGCGATGTTTTCACTGTTTC
>ERZ827168.4520-NODE-4520-length-12658-cov-9.082044_pt1 | contig 12658 bp, 13 predicted proteins | sample MGYA00519868_ERZ827168 | MGnify/ENA primary metagenome ERZ827168 (study PRJEB31778, sample SAMEA3449271) | human gut metagenome | biome: human gut; feature: human-associated habitat; material: faeces | place: United Kingdom | collected 2010/2012 ...
CATCACTTTCACTTTATTTAGAAGTGAGGGATTTCTTGTTGGGTTTTTGTTAAAAATCTAAAATATTGTTGCTCACTCTCACCTTCGCAGAATACTACAATATAGGGAATTCTATTTCTTTTCTTTGTTTGTCGTGCCGTAGTTAAACCTCCTTAATGTATGGGATAGCACCATACTTTCCTAATAAATAAGCCTTGCCAATCTTCTCATCATTTCTAACCGAAAAGTCTGCTACTGAATATAGTTCCGATACACCTGTAGAACTATCTTTATCTACTAAATAATATTGATCTCTTCTAAGCAGTTCTCTATTCATAATATCAATGCTATGAGTGGTAAATATTAATTGTGCCTTTGATGTATTGTTTTGTTGGAAACAATTGATAATATATTCAACCAGTTTTGGGTGTAGCTTATCTTCTATTTCATCAATTATAAAGACACCACCATTTTTAAGAGCTGATTCTATAGCGATAGCTCTAGACATTAACTTAAGTGTTCCATCCGACTCATCATCTAGTGTTAACTCATATTCCTTTTTAAGACCATTTAAATCAACACCGTAATGATATGAAGAAGCCTTTAATTCGTTATATTGAACCTTGCCATTTAAGTTTTCCTTAAAAATCCTCACTACATCATCAGGCAAATTATCAATAGTATCAATTTGTTTATTATCAAACTCAAACTTCATATCGCTAATACCCAAGTCCGCAATCTTTGCGATATTAGTAATTGATTTAAGCATTTCCTTATCTTCGCTATAGTCCATTAGATTAGCTCCCAAATCTTTATAATCTTTTGAAAAGAAAAGCTTTGTTCTAAACCATTTCATGGCCTTGATACATGGTTCATAGTTCATCGTACAAGAAAGCACAAAGAATAATTGGTTAGGACCAACAGTCTTACTAATCATTTCTTTAATCTTCTTCTCTTTATTTACCGGAAAAGTAAATTCTTGATAATCACGTTTAAATACCAAAGTTTTTTGTCCCTTTGGAGACCAATATAAGTGTTCCTCACAAATCTCTTTCTTTGTAGCGCTAAACCCATAACAATACCACAAGCCATCATCTTCATATTCATATTCAAAAGAAGTTGGTTCATCTTTAGAATAATCATTCAATTCAAAAGGGCAGACTGGAATCTCTGCGCTTTCATATTGAGTTCTTTGAGCATTCTTAATAAACTGTGTAGACAACCACATTGCACGAATGATATTACTCTTACCACCACCATTTTTACCATTGATAGAAATAACGGGAAGATAATCATTATTTCTAAAACATAATAAACAATCTTTATGGTCAGCTAAGCCTACTGCTTCCATATCCAGTATTGCCTCATCTCTAAAAGATCTATAATTTTTAACTTCAAATCTTAATAACATGAAAAATACATCCTCCTATGGATGTATTATATCAATTTTAGATTTATCTATGTATTATTTACGGTTTTTTCACATATTTTTACTTAATTTAACTTAATATGGAAAAATCTGACACATCTTACAATAAGTAGTAAGTTTTGTATCACCAAGATTCTTTAGACAATAATCCTTAAGCTCTTTCTTAGTCTTCTTATTAGAAGCTGCATTTGCCTGGACATTAACAATCATATTTTTCTTATTAGGAAAATCATTAGAAATAATCTTAGCTAATTCACTTTGATAATCTTCTAAGCTTAGTTCTTTCTTTTGTGGTTTTGGCTTAGCTTTAGGTTTAGGTTTTGGACTTAAATATTCACCAATAGTTTGGGCAATACTACCCTTTCTATTATTCTTCTCTAGATAATCAGTCACCGCCTTATAGCCTTGGTCCTTGGAAATGATGATGAATTCAGCGTCTTCATGTCTTTCGATAAGTCTTCCTATTATCAAAGATAATTGGAAATCTAAATAATTCTTACCCTCATGTTTGGTTTCTTCAATGACATATTGAGCCTTGCTCTTAAGAAGATCAACCACAATATCACCTTTAACAGCTCTAGAATTAACACCCTTGCCGATAAGAATATAAATAGTATCACTACTATCTAATTTACTAGCTCCTGTTAAACCAGCCCATCCTACATTTTCTGTATCTACTAAAAATATGCGCATATCATCAACCTTTCTATTTCTACTTTAGATTTTTGCCTAATTTGCCACTTTTCTAAAATAAACTCATCAATTCCTTAATACGATAATCAATTAAGATATTAAGATATTCTAATCTTCCTTCTAGTAAATTATATCTAGGATGCTTGGTGAATTTAAAGTTATCAAGTTTCCTTAACTTATTAAGTTGTCTATCATCACAATATTTTCTTACATGATCTTTAAAATCAATCCAATCATTAGACTTATTAAAATCATTATTATTCTTATAATAATCTTCAAAAGTATCTAAATCTTTAAGCTTAGATAAGGAAATATAGGCTAATAACCCGGCACCATTATCAAATATTGGTGCCATACCTAAGATGTCTCCTGTATGATTATCTTTGAGTATTCCAAAGTTACCTAAGTGTCTATCATGATTATAGATAAGGGCATCAAAAAGAATCATATCGCCAAAGGCTTCTTCTAAATTATGTTCTAGGCACCAATTATAGGCCTTATCAAGATCGTCAATATTAGCTACTAGATGAATTGGCACATAAGCTATATCTTTAGATGTGAATATCTTACATACCGATACTATTTCACCTTGATACATTTCTAAATCATAATCGATGTATGGTATACCTAATTCTTTTAATAATTGACATGAGTAGTATTCACTATAAGGCTCGTTGCCCGTATTCGCAAAACCCAAATAAGCAGTGCTACTCTTATACAAGTAATAGCCATCATCTTTCTTTATCCAACACTTAGGAATTGCACCATTGGTGGTAAACTCTGGTGATAAGACTGCGTTATTAACCTTAGTCTTAGTACCATTAAAAACAGCTAATGATAATTCTTCATTAATCTCATTATCAAAAAGATTAAAGACTTCATACCTTAATCCATCATCTCTAGTAATCCAATATGCATCAATTAAAGATAAACCTTTAGAATAATCTAAGATAGCCTTATAATCATCCAATTCAATATTGACTGCACTTAAAAAACATTCTAAATTAGCCCTGTTCTTAGGAACTAACTTATTAAGAATGAAGTATTTAATTGTTTCACTATTAACATCTTTTAAATTCTCTGGAAAAAGCTTAATATCATCATTACATATTTTTATGTTAGAAACATTAAGCTCTTTATCAATATCGAATCTTAATAAAGTTTTATTGAATACTTTTAGATAATACATTTTGATTCATTGAATCTCACTTTTTACAGTTTCAATTAAAACATGATAACTACCTAATTTTTTATCCAGACAATCTTGACATTTCTTGAATACACAAACAAGTTCGCTTATATCATCTGTTTTTTCAGCCTTATATAAAGCTTCTTTATACTCATTAGAATACATATTATCAATCGCAATTAAATCAATACCGCTTTCAAGACATTGTTTAAGAATAAGGAATCTTCCAATTCTACCATTGCCATCTTGAAAAGGGTGAATCATCTCAAATTTATAATGAAACTTTGCGATATCTTCAATCGTAGGATTATTGTTTTCGTTCCAATCCATTATAAGATCAAACATTAAACTATCGACTTCACCAGGCAAAGCAAGTTTGATATCAACACCTCTTAATCTGTTTTCATATTTTTTCCAACAGCCAGTATTACTTATTTCATCATCAATCGAATTCTTCTTAAGTGTTCTATGCCAATCAAACAACATAAACTTATTGAGTTCTTTGTCACTGTCTTCAACCACCATATCAAATACCTTTAATGAATTGGTTGTTTCGTACACGTCATCTAAAAAATGAACACCTTCAACTTGATTATCTAATAGTAATTTTTCAAGATTCTCTTTAGTAAAAGTGCTGCCTTCTAAATGATTAGAGTGAAATAAAAACTCAATCTTTAAATCTTCATAAAAAGAATTTTTGATTGCTGATAATTTTTGCATCTGTTTTGCATTTAACTTCATTATTTCATCCTCCAATCATTTTTTTATTACATCAAGCCTTAGGCAAATTCATATCATCAGCCTTGTTAGACATCATAAGACCAACTAAGCCATAGAAGATATCATTAAGATCAGCTAATTCTTCTTCATCCTTACCAGCATCAGCTAATTTAATAATCTTTTCATTAAGCTTCTCATATAAAGCCTTGATACTAGTGTTGTCATCAATTTCAAAACCATGTTCCTTTACATAAGAAATCGCCTTATTTAATTGTTCATCAGTAGAATTTAAGATATTTTTCATATCATGAGCAGAAATTTTAATATTATTATTCATATTATTCTCCTCGTATATTTTTATATTAACATACAACACCAAGATGTTTTAAAGCTAAATAAAGTCCATCATTATCAATTGTCTCAGTTAAGTAGTCACAATGTTCAATTACATTTTTAGTCCCATTGCCCATGCCTACTCCAACACCGCAATATTCAAGCATATCCAAGTCATTATCACCATCACCAAAGGCCATAGTTTCTTTTGGTGTTTCATTTACTGACTTAAGATATTTTTCAATGCCCTTGCTCTTACCACCCTGTTTATTCACAAATAAAGCTCCATATTCATTCCAAGAAGTCATGAAACAACCACTAAACTCTTTACGCAAATATTCTTTAGTTTCTTTCTTAACATAAGTACTTACTTGGAAAATTTCTTCACCATGATATTCCTTAATTGGGAAAGGATCAGTATTAACAGATCTTAGGCCTTCCAAATAGAAATCATCATAGAAGTTACAGAAAAGTTCTTCTCTTGTTTCTAATATTAAAGACACTTTCTTCTCATTGAAAACACGTTCAATCTTCTTCATCTCTTCCTTATCAATAGGAGTACCATCAATATAATTCAAATCTTTATCTAAAATAATTTGACCATTCAACAAGATATAGCCATCAAAATCTAAGCCAAGTTCAAAGAAGCCTAATTGTTCTAATTCTCTAACGTGTCTACCAGTACAAAGAACTCTTTTGATTCCTTGTTTCTTTAATAATTCAAACGCATAAAGTGTTGTGCTTGGAACTCTTTTTTGAGTATGTGAATATAATGTTCCATCTAGATCGAAAAAAATTGTCTTAATCATCTATTACCTCGTAATGTCTTAAAGCCTTATACAGACCATCATCTTCTATTCTATCAGTTATATAGTCCGCGTTTTCTTTAACCATATCAATTGAGTTTCCCATCGCAACACCTATACCAACCGTCTTTAACATTTCTATATCATTCTCACCATCCCCAAAGGCCATGGTATCCTTGATATCGATATTTCTTAACTTACAATATTCGATAATGCCCTTATCTTTACCACTGTCTTTTGGCACAATATCCACACCATCAAAATGCCAAGAAGTGGCTATGAAATCAGGAAGCTCTTTCTCTATATAATCCTTAACCTTACCATAAGCCAAAGCTTGATAAATATCTTGGCCATCATATTCCTTAATCTCAGGAATCCTTAGATTAACAGCATCATGAACATATCTTACATAATCATCAATATAATTTAAGTAGGTGTTCTTATCATCAACCAAACCAAAAGGAATCTTTTTACTATTGAATAATTCAATTAACTTCTCTTTATTCTCAATTGGTTTTTTATATAGTACATTATCCTTATCATAATAAGCTATCTGTCCATTCAATAAGATATAGGCATCTATATTTTCAATATTAAGAGCCATCGTTTCATCATAACCCCTACCTGTACAAATAATTGTTTCTATATCCTTTTTCTTCAATTTATCTAAAGCCAAAATGGTGCTTTCAGGTATACCCTTATTCCCGTTTAAGATAGTTCCGTCTATGTCAAAAAATATCGCTTTTATCATGCTTATTATTATAACAACTTGCTAAAATATAAGTATGAAGAAAAAGATTCTAGAATGTATTCAAAAAGAAGGTATGGATATCCATACTATAGCTGAACATTTAAACCTATTGGAAACCAACCAACTTATTTTATTAACCAAAGAAATAAATAAGATGATAGATGAGGGTCTATGTTTTGAAAAAGATGGCATCATCTATATTAAAGATAATTATCTAGAAGGTATTGTCGATGTCTATAAGGGCAAACCATACATTGACGATAAGCCTGTTAATAATGACTTGAATACACTTCTTTTTAGTGGTGATAAGATTTTATATAAAGAGAATAGATTTGATGTTGATTTAATCAAAATCATCGAAAGAAAGACTGCTTATGTTTATGGCACCATGGTACTTAGGAAAGGCAAGTTATATTTCTTCTCTGATGATATTAGATTAAAGGAATATAAGGTTGTTAATGAAAAAGATTTTAAGAAGGAATTAAAGCCTTTCTTTAAAGTAAGATGTTTTGTCTCTAACTATCAAAAGAAAGAACTTAAGATTGATAAGGTAATTGGTCATATCGATGATGAGGAAACTTTAATTGAAACAATCTTACTTCAAAATGATGCACCACTTCCTTTCTCTAATAAGATTATGAAGTATTGTGATTCTATTAGTGATGAGATTAGTTTAGAAAATAGAAAAGATTTAAGAGAATTGAATTTTATTACCATTGATGGTGATGATGCTAAGGACTATGATGATGCCATTTATGTTGAACAATTAGATATTGGTTATCGATTATATGTTTCTATTGCCGATGTTTCTCATTATGTACCAGAAGGTTCGATCCTAGATAAAGAAGCTTTTAATAGAGGAACTTCTATCTATTACCCAGGTAATGTTATTCCAATGTTACCATTTAAATTATCAGATGATTTATGTTCATTAATGGAAGGAAAAGATAGATATACAATCACTTGTCAAATGGATATTTCTTATAATGGTGAAGTTGTAAGCTATGAGATTTATCCGTCTGTAATTTGTTCAAAACATCGTATGACTTATTCTAATGTTAATAAGATATTAGGTCATGATAAGGAATTGTTAGATAAGTATCGTGATATTACTAATATGATTTATAATGCTTATTCTTTATCAAGAATTGCCAATAAGGTAAGAAGGTCTAAGGGTGGTATTGAGTTTGAATCTAATGAGCCTATTATTATTGAAGAAAAAGGTAAGGTTGTTGATATTCAAATTAGAAAACAAGATAAGGCTGAATTGATGATTGAAGACTTCATGATTCTAGCTAATACTACAGTAGCTTCACATATGGCTTATTTGGGTTTACCTCTAATTTATAGAAATCATGATTATCCTAAACAAGAAAAGATTGATTCTTTCATTAACACAATGGAAAAGTTTGGAGTTACTTTTAAGGGCAATCCATATAAGATCGAATCTAAAGTTTTAAATAAATGTTTAGAAAAATTTGAAGATTCAGATGACTATTATCTAGTATCGGAGATGTTACTAAGATGTATGGCTAAGGCCTTGTATTCTCATAATTGTTCAGGACATTATGGTTTAGGGCTAGAACATTATTGTCATTTCACTTCACCTATTAGAAGATATCCTGATTTAATTGTTCATAGAATGCTTAAGAAATATGTCTTTAGTTATAGTGAAGACATTGATGAAGATAATATCAAGAATGAGAATATTGCCAAGAAAGCTAACGAAAGAGAAAAGAAGGCCATTTCAATTGAAAGAGCTATTGTGGATCTTAAGATGTGTGAGTATATGTCTGATAAGATTAAACAGACTTTCATGGCTACTATTTGTTCAATCACTAACTATGGTTTTTATGTAAGGCTTGAGAATGGTGTCGAGGGTCTTGTGCATATAAAAAATCTAGATGGATACTTCTATCTAGATCATAATAATAATTTAAGTGATGATTTTGGTACTACCTATAAAATCTCTCAAAGGGTTAAGGTAAAGCTAATCGCAGTTGACTTAAATAATCGTAATATCGATTTTGTTGTTGTTAATACTCGTCCAAAAAGGTGATCTTCTTGTCACCTTTTTTGTATGCAATGACAGTGTCTAGATTCACATTTTCAACACTCTTGAAGATGTTCTTTTCAATATAAGGATTAGTCTTCTTAAGTTCCTTGATTAGATTTTTAATTTCCATTCTCTTAGAAACACTGGTTCCATCTCCCCTACAACTAGAACAAGTATCGGTAAAGTGGCAGGCACATTGGATAAAGTGTAGGCCATTATAGTCACGCCAATTTTTAATATCAGCTTCTCTTATTAGATATAGAGGTCTAATTAGTTCCATTCCTTCAAAGTTATCACTCTTAAGTTTAGGCATCATTGTCTGAATTTGTCCGCCATACATCATACCCATTAGTATTGTTTCAATGACGTCGTCATAATGATGTCCTAGGGCAATCTTGTTGCAACCTAATTCTTTGGCCTTGTTGTAAAGGTGTCCTCTTCTCATTCTGGCACATAGGTAACATGGTGTTTTAGCTTGACTATAAACGATGTCGAAGATTCTTGTTTCAAAGATTTCGACAGGTACATTTAAGTTACGAGCATTTTCTTCGATTAATAATCTATTTAGTTCGCTATAGCCTGGGTCCATGATTAAAAAAACAACCTCAAAGTTTACTCTTGAGAATCTTTTTAGGGCTTGGAATAGTTTTGCCATCAACATTGAATCCTTACCACCAGATATGCATACTGCAACCTTATCTCCTTCTTGAATAAGCTCATATGTATCAATAGCTTTTAAGAATGGTGATAATAGTTGTTTACGGTAGGTTGTGGTTATTGAGTGTTCACATTTCTCATTTAGATCTTTATCAGCTTTGCCAAGACATGATTTAAGGTAAGCACTGTAACCACCTTTTAGACTTATACAGTCGTAACCTTTTTCACGTAAGATTTGAGCCCACTCCAAAGATTCGAGCCCTTTCATACAATAAAGTACATATGACTTATCCTTGTCTAGTTCTTCATCTAAGATATTAGGTTTACTAATAGAATTAGGCATAGCACCATAGTCATGACTCACTGCATCTCTTATGTCTACTAGAACATAAGTTGATGGGTGTAAATCAGCAAGTTCTTTTATATCAATTTCGTCTATATATTTATCTTTAAGCATATAAATATTCTATAATATTTGCATGACAGAAAAGAAAGTTTTGATTAAAGAAGAAACATTTGAAGAACCAATAACTACGCTTAAGGATATTTATGATAAGTACAATAAGGAAGTAATGACAGCTGATGCTTACAGATATATTGAGGCGTATAGTTTAAAGAAGACTAAAATCGCTGCTGCAATAGCTTGTTTTATATCATCTGTAATCTTTCCGATACTTGGTTCTATGTTTTATATCGATTTATTGGAGAACTTATCAGTCATATTAATGTTTGTGATGGTTGCGGTTGGTGTCTTACTTATTAAGAATGCTAATGAGGCGTTTAGGGATACAATCGATGATATGCCTTTATTAACTACTGCTACATATAATTATTTAAAGGATGAAGTGTATCCTATTAAAAAAGAAGCATCTAGAGTGATGACACTTGGCATATTGTCATGTGCATTCTCTATTGCTCCTGTGATGATTCTTGATACTTTATATTTAGATGAATTAGGTGCTGCCTTATTTCTTTTGATGAATGCCATTGGTGTATTCTTGATATTAAGATCAAACCATAAATTAAGGGCTTATAACAGGTTACTGAAATAGTAACTTTTAATTTGTTTAAGGGCATTATCTTTGTCTACTTCAGCCATTCTTAATTTAGTGGCATATTCAATTAACTTTTTAAATTTATCATCTGGTATAAAGCCCGCTTCAATTAAATCATCACCACTAACATATGGTTTCTTCATCATTTCTAGATAATGATTATATCTTTCCATAAGAAATTCTTTATTGTCTTCATGTCCTCTATCACAATATGAAAAGTTGATTAGATCTATTTCATTGTAAGCATCATAGAACATCTTATTTGTTTTTTTAATAGCTGACTTATCAGCTGCATACTTATTAGGTGCCATATGTAAAGGCACCATGTTCTTTAGGTATTTGATGATGTCTTTCTTGTTGGTAATTCTTTTAATGAAGGTTTCTATTATTGGTAGTCCTTCTATCTCATGACCATATGAATGAATGCGGACTGGGTGAGAATCTATCGGGCTCGAATCTGGCGGGCTCGAATCTACCGTAGTACAAACAATCTTCCCAAAGTCATGTGTTAGACATAACAACATAAATTCAAAAGAAGGATTATACTTAACCGCCCTATCAATTACTTGCATAGTATGGATATAGACATTGCCTTCTGGATGATAGATAGGGTCTTGGGGGATATTTTCTAGTTCCTTGATTTCTTTAAACCAATAATCTAATTGATTCATTTCTTTTAAGACATCAAAAAAGATTGAGGGTTTCTTTCCCTTTAGTAATGCCTTTCTTAGTTCTTCTTCTACTCTTTCTCTAGATAATGATGATAAGTCCATTGTCCTACATAAGTTAATAGTTTCTTCAGCTACAGTAAACTCGAATCTACTTGCGAATTGGGCGATGCGTAAGACTCTTAAAGGATCTTCTATAAAGCTTTCATCATCAACATGTCTTATTACTTTATTTTTTAAGTCATCTAAGCCATGAAAATAATCAAGTATTTCGTCAGTTAAGACATCTTGCATAAGAGCATTTATAGTGATGTCTCTTCTTTTAGCAGCCTTCTTATAGCCAATGAAAGGATCAACATCAATTCTAAAGTCAGTGTGTTTATTGCCAATACACTTTTCACTTCTTGGTAAGGCGATGTCTATATTGTGTCCTTTTAAAGAATAGATACCAAAGCTATTACCATAAGTAAGTGGCTTTTCTATAGTTTCTAGTATTGAATATAGTTTGTCTGCATCAATACCATGTACCTCTATATCTACATCCTTATTGTCTATTCCTAATAATTTATCTCTTACATAACCACCAACATAGAAGGTTCTTCCTCCTTCTTGTTTAACTTTTTCAGCGATTACTTTTTCTATCTTTTCCACCATAAATTAATTTTACCAATCTTTTGTTTATTGTCATTAAAAACTCAAAATAATCCTTTGTTTATGAGGGTTTTTGAAAATTTCAATTTCAAAACAGGCATTAGTAAAGTGTATAATATTTATATGAATAAAGGAAAAATATCTTCAGATACAATCATCGCTGATGAAATTAGATGCATGATTTTTGATGAATCCATTTTAACTTACGGAAGCAAGCTTCCTTCAGACGATGAATTATGTTTGAAGTTTGGATGTTCAAAAAATACGTTAATACAATCTTTGACAACATTAAAAAACGAAAATGTCTTAATTCAAAAAAGTGATGGGTGGTATGTGGTCGATAAGCCACGTTTACGTAAATATATTAATCGTTTTGAGTCTTTTAGTACTTATTTAGAAAGTTTTAACTTTTCTTCATCTAAACAAATGGTTAATAGCACAAAATTAACAGTAGATTCTAACATTGCGAATTTAACACATTTCCCACTAGGTGAGGAAGTATACTATTTCGAACGTTTAAGAATTATTGATAATGAACCAATTTGTATTGAAAGAGATTATATTAGTAAAACAATATGTCCTGGTCTAGATAAGTTTGACATTATAAATAACTCCTTATATAGTGTTTTAAAAAAAGAATACAACATTTCAGTTGATAGAGGTATAGAACAAATAAAGGTAATTGAAGCAAACGAAGAAGAAGCTAAATTATTAAATATTGAATGTAACACACCACTTATAAAACAGTATGGTTATACCTTCTCTGATGAAGGTGATGAGATTGAATATACTGAATGCATTATGCGCATAGAAAGGTTTGATTTTTTAAAATGAGATATTCTATTCCGCTTTATCTTCAGCTGTACAATTCTTTATTAGAAAAAATCGAATCAGGTTATTATATTCCCGGTCAAATGTTAGACTCAGAAAGAGTTATGGCTTCTGAATTTGAAGTTAATAGAGAAACTGTAAAAAAAGCATTAACTTTACTTGAAAAAGATGGATATATTAAAAGAATTCAAGGTAAGGGTACTTTTGTGTCTAAAAGAAGTAATGAAGCTTTAGATTTTGACAATCGAATTATAAATAAATTTACTAATTCCGGAATAACTGCAAAATTAAAAAATACTGGTTTTAGATCAACAAATAAAATAATTACAAAAGATGTTGTTTCTAATTTAAGATTAGCATCAAAAAAGTTAAGAATTCATCTAGATGATTATGTTTTTGTATTGTATAGAATTAGATATGCTGATGATACGCCACTATCTGTTGAATACGCCTACTCACCTATGAGTATTATGGATGATGATATACTTACAACCGACTTTGAGGCCGTTTCCTTTTATGACTATCTAAATAAATTAAATCATCTCCCTATTCAATTTAACAGAGTTTTTAAAGTAGTTAGATGTAGTGAAAAGGAATCTCAATACTTACAAATTAAACCTTTAACTCCTGTATATTTGTTTGAAGATATCGCGAGAGACCAAGAAGGCAGAGTTATTGAGTATGTAAGAACATACATCAGGACTGACATGATGCGTATTTCTTTCAATTCTTATAACAAAGATTATTAATTTTTGTTAAAAAGTTTAAAAACCGTATGACGTGACTGTAGTGAACCCCTAAAGTTGGACAAACTTAGGAGGTTCACTTTTTATATGAAAT
>ERZ827168.4537-NODE-4537-length-12622-cov-2.742739_pt1 | contig 12622 bp, 6 predicted proteins | sample MGYA00519868_ERZ827168 | MGnify/ENA primary metagenome ERZ827168 (study PRJEB31778, sample SAMEA3449271) | human gut metagenome | biome: human gut; feature: human-associated habitat; material: faeces | place: United Kingdom | collected 2010/2012 ...
TACCAGGGAGATCCGAAAAAATGGAGAAAAGCGACAAATGTTTTACGTTTAAAAGTCCTAATGTCTCTATCCAAACGGGCAGACGATACACAAGAGTTGCAAATAAAAGAAACGTTCTCCAAAGTTGTTTCGGAAAATAATCTATTTAAAAGCAATGAAGATAACCTACAGGTCATCTACTCTGACAAAGATGGTCAAAAAAATCCCTATCACGTAACGGAAACTCGTAGTATCGACTATTATGCCGGCACACACACATTAATTGATCCTTTAAAAAGATTCAAAGATTACCGATTATTTTATTATCTGGCTCCGGCAGAAGGGTTGACAAACGAATTATACCTGCCAGCAGGAGAAAAACTTTTAAAGCCAAATGACTGGAATGCCTATCCTGCAGTGGATGCCGCTGGCGTATACGACATTGAAAAAGAAAAAATCGCAAAACGTATGCACTCCCGTCCCAATGACGTATACCGTTTGAGTTATGTCGGAGTACCTTGCATCCGTTTAGGATATGCAGATATGAATTTCCTTCTCGCAGAAGCGGTTGAAAGAGGATGGATCACCGGCTCTGCAAAACAATATTATGAGGAAGGCATTCGAGCTTCTTTCCTGTTTGTCCGTACCACTGTCCCTGCTGAATACAACAACGGAGTAGAGATTACAGATGATTATATTACATCATACCTGAAAGGCGAATATGTAGCCTATAACACAAACGGGTCTGTAACAGATCGTCTGAAGCAAATCTGGATGCAAGCTTTTCTGGCCAGATACTTCCATATGGCTACAGATGATTACTACGAATATCGCAGAAACGGATACCCGGAATTCCCAATCAATCCAGAAACAAACCTAAATAATGCAAAAGATAAAATTCCAATGCGTTACATGTATCCAGAATCTGAAACCAACTACAACAAAGAATCATTGTATAAAGCTTTGGATCGCCAATGGGGAGGAGTTGACGATGTCAACAGTATTATGTGGCTTCTGAAATAATTTATTCATATAGAAGAGAGCACCGAATATAAAAACATTCATTATATTCGGTGTCTCATTTTTAATTTATATATATCATGAACAAAAAACTTTTTTTTATCTTAACAATTATTCATCTCAATATTTTTTGTATATCCGCCCAGATCTACCCTGTCCGGCCTCAACTATCCGACAAGCATTCTTTTTCCATGATCCTGCTGCCTGATCCGCAGAGTTATAACAAGTTCGATGCTAACCAACCGCTATTCGAGCTACAGACAGCTTGGGTTGCCAACAGCATCGAACCTTTGAATATCAAAGGAGTTCTGTGTACCGGTGATTTGGTTGAGCAGAACGAGATACGGATTCCGGACGGCATAAACGGAAATCAAACAAGCGAAGAACAATGGCAGGCCGCATCCAGGGCATTTGAACGGCTCGACGACAAAATATCTTATGTCATTTGTACCGGGAATCACGATTACGGATATGAGAAAGCAGAAAACCGCCTCTGTCACCTTCCTGATTATTTCCCTTCCGAGCGGAATAGCTGCTGGAAAAAGTCATTGGTCGAAACAGGACTGAACTACCAAGGTATTCCAACTCTTGAAAATGCAGCTTATGAGTTCGAGACAGACACATGGGGAAAACTATTGGTCATATCACTCGAATTTGCTCCGCGTGACGAGGCGATCGAATGGGCGGCCAAAGTTGCCGGTAAAGCCAAATACAAAAATCATAAAGTGATCCTGCTGACACACTCCTATATGTCGCCGGAAGCCAAGCGTCACATCAAGGAAAGCTACAAAATATCACCCGCCAATTACGGAGAAGCAATCTGGCAGAAACTGGTCTATCCTTCCTCCAACATCTGCATGGTGATATGCGGACATGAATGCGAGATAGCAGACTACAAGGGCAATGTCAGCTTCCGGACCGACAAAAACAGCACAGGCAAGAACGTAGCCCAAATGATGTTCAACGCCCAGACCGCCGACGGTCAATGGCATGGCAACGGGGGAGACTGCTGGCTCCGCATCATGGAGTTTATGCCGGATGGAAAGACGATCAAGATAAAGACATTCTCCCCCCTATTCGCACTTTCCCCCCTGACATCCGAAAAGGCTTGGAGAACAGACTCATACGATCAATTCGACATCACGATCGAGTAAACCATTCATAAACAAAAACCATCTAAAGATGAAACAACTTCTTATTATCCTTTCACTTGTGCTCGGATGCCTACAACCAGGCTACACACAGAAACCCGTCTTGAAATTCAATAAAGACGGCAAGTTCAAAATCGTACAGTTCACGGACGTACATTACATTCACGGGAATCCCAAGTCGGCCGTTTCTCTCGAACGCATCAACGAAGTGCTGGATGCGGAAAAACCGGACTTAGTGGTATTTACAGGTGATGTCATCTACGGTCAACCGGCAGAGGAAGGGATGCGCACAATCCTGAACTTAGCGGCCAACCGCCAAATACCCTTCGGAGTGACATTCGGCAATCACGATGACGAACAGGGACTTACCCGTACTCAGCTATTCGATATCATACAGACAATACCTTACAACCTGACCGATTCCGTGGCAGGAGTCACAGGAGCGACCAACTTTATTCTTCCCTTGAAATCGTCCGATGGAAAGAAAGACGCAGCCATCCTGTATTGTATGGACTCTCACTCATATTCACAGATCAAGGGAATAGGCGGCTATGATTACATCAAGTTCGACCAGATCCGATGGTACCGCGAAAACAGCGCGAAATACACAAAGCAAAACGGCGGCACTCCCCTGCCCTCGCTGGCATTCTTCCACATCGCCCTGCCGGAATACAACCAGGCCGCATCAGATGAAACGGCCATCCTGGTCGGAACCCGAAAAGAAAAAGCCTGCGCTCCGCAACTGAACTCCGGCATGTTTGCCTCGATGAAGGAAATGGGGGATATCTTAGGTGTATTTGTCGGACACGATCATGATGACGACTATGCTGTTTTCTGGAAAGGCATCCTGCTTGCCTACGGCCGTTACACCGGTGGCGACACGGTATACAACAACCTGAGCAACGGTGCCCGCGTAATCGAGATGACTGAAGGATCAACCAATTTCAGAACCTGGATTCGTCTAAAAGGCGGGGAGGTGATCAACACGGTAAACTATCCTTCGGATTTCATCAAAAAGAAAGACTAAATCAGGACATAATCCGACCGTTTTCAAAACACCTATGTTTTGAAAACGAATCATGCATGTTTCTTCCTCAAAACACCTATGTTTTGAAACCAAGACGAAGGTGTGTAGAAATACAATAGATATAACTTAGGCATGGATTACATGAAAAAAATAAATTTATCTATGTAATCCGTGCCTAAAAGATCATGACAAAGGAGTTTTAACACATTTACGTTCTCTTTATTTATCATTTTACTTTTCTGGTTTCAACACCACTCCCAAACTCTTCTTGCCGTCCATCTTGATTACGACCGGTTTATCGAAACGGACATGGCGAAGGTATTCGGTTTCCTCCACCGCTGGTAAGGAATTCAGATATCCCTCATCAAACCAGCCATCACCCTTAAACGGGTTGATCGTAAAGTAACCGACACCAAACGAAGTCAGATTTTGGAAAAAATGCGTTCCCTGGCTCGGATCGACACGATAATTCTCCAGCCCGCATTCCACTATAACACGTGCATTGCTGATATGAGGCCATTTCACCGGAATGCCCAGCCAGGAGTCACTACTTCCCCAACGACCAGGACCAACCAAAACATAATTCTTTTCTTCTCCAGTGAACTGGCGGTTCATCTTCTCGATATCATAGGCTATCGACTGGTTGTTGGAGGAACAGAAAGCACCGGTCTTTACATATATAATATCCTGCACATCCGTCACAATGCCATGTCCCAAAACGCTTGTCGATGTAAGTATTGTATCCTCTTGTTCCACAAGCGTCAGGTCTTCTTCCATTACCTCCTTGTTATCCACGATCGGGCGAACTTGCAACAGATAGAATGTAGCGAAACCGGGATTCTGCGGATCTATATTTACCGCAAACTCAATCTCGATAGGCCGCCCCATCTCATCCTGTCCGACATGCAGTATCTGATCGAGCGTATCGGCCAACGGAAAAACCTCATGTTGAAGAACATTCACAAAAGACAATATCTTACGCCCGCCAGGATAGTAACCGTCACGAATAACCTGATCATAAGGATCGTATGTCGAAACAATAAACTTCAGAGAACCGTCCGCATCCGCGTCTTTCAGATTTAGACGAAGCAAATTAAACGAATCATCCACAGAAAACTGATCTGCCAGATTCTTCAAATCAAGTGCATAAAAACGAGTTTGAGTCTCACGGAGCGCAAAGTCCATCGTACTCATCTGCAAAATATTGTGCGGATGACGAGGAGAGAAACGTAAAGTCTGCCCTCCGTCTACGATATATTTTCCAAGCCCCAAAGCAATATTGGCAATTCCGTCTTCCGCCTTTTCATTTCCAATCGGGTAGAAATTCAACGAACGTGCGACACCAGAGATAGTAGGATAGAAACGGTCATTATACCGGTTCCCTACTACTTCCTGTAGAACGATCGCCATCTTTTCCTGGTCGATAAGGTTCGATGTCGCCGTCATATATGCCTTGCTGTCACGATAAAAGACAGAAGCGTAGACTGCTTTGATCGCGTCGCTTAACGTACGGAGCATATCATATTTATCTTCCAGCTTGGGTACCATGTAAGTAGAATAAATCCCAGCGAACGGTTGATAATGGGAATCTTCCAGAAGACTAGACGAACGGACGGCAATCGGACTTTTGACAACATCGAAAAACGCCATCAGGTCTTCAATCAGACGGGCGGGAAGGCTGGCACGCAGGAAATATTTCAGGATCGTTTCGTCATCCACATCACTCAGTGCGACCGGATACAGTTCGTTTGTCTCCATAAATTCGTCGAAGATGTCTGTACAGATCACGACCGTCTTCGGAATGGTCACAGCAAAGTGATCGTGTTCCAACTTGGGATAACGCTTTACCATCGCCCCAATAAACGCCAGGCCCCTGCCCTTTCCTCCCAGCGAACCGTCGCCTATACGGGCAAAGTTACTATATTCGTCGAAGCGCTCCTTCTGATAGACTGCAACAACACCGGAATTCTTCATCCGACGGTACTGCACGATCAAGTCGAAAATCAACTTGCGCGCCTCATCCATATCCTTGTAGTCGCTCACATCCACACGCTTCAACACCTCTGCCGGCGGAAACATGGCACGGGAATAGAAGAAGCGGGAAAAATGGTTACGACTCAGATGATAAACCAGCGAATCGTCCGGTATCTGAAAGACCTTCTTTTGCAAATCCTTCAAGTCCTTGATGCGCATGATCTCCTCCTTCGTCTGTGGATTCAGGATGACGAAATCGCCGAAACCAAAACGCTGCATGATCTTCTTCCTCAGATCCTGCGGGTAACTCTTGGAATTTTTGTCGATAAAGGAAGCTCCCAGTTCTTTCGCATACACTTTGTTGCTTGCCTCCGACGATTCCAAGACAAAAGGGATGATCAGGCCGGTCTTCCGCACATACTGCCCGAACTTGTATCCAGCGTAAGGATCTTTCACTCCGTCGTGCATGAAGCTCATGTCCGAGATGATCCCCAGCATATTATCGCGGTACTGGTTGAAGATGCGGACAGCCTCCTCATAGGTACGCGCCAACTTGATCTTGGGACGCCCACGCATACGAAGTGTACGCTGATGGTCGTTCAACGCCTCTTTAGCAAACATCTGGCTCTGTTCCAATACAAATTTATACAGATGCGGCAAAGCCGAAGAATAGAAACGGACGGAATCTTCCACCAACAAGATAATCTGCACACCGACACTGGCCGTATCGTCCGGCGCATTCATCTTGTCCTCGATCAGCTTGATTATGGCGAGCAACAGCTCCGCATTTCCCAACCAGCTGAACACATAGTCGATCGCACTCAAATCTTCATTGGCAATCCGCTTGGATACCTCTTTCGAGAATGGGGTGAGGACTACGATCGGTATATTGGGGTAATGAATCTTGATCTCCGTCGCCGCCGCAAAGATATCGCGGTTATCCATATTCGGCATGCAGATGATCAGTTCGAAGTTACGGTCTTTCAACTCAGCCAGTGCCTCCTCCTCTGTCGTCACCTGTGTGAAACGAGGCGGGTAACGAAGGCTTAGTGACGTATATTCGTTGAATATCTGCTCGTCCACCCGCCCATCGTCCTCCAGCATGAAGGCATCGTATTTAGTAGCGATAAGCAATACATTATATATACGCTTATTCATTAGATTGGCGAATGATGTGTCTTTAAACACAAGGTTCTTAAAGTCCGGTATTCCGCTCATAATGATTCGATAGAATTAACGGCCTCAAATGTAAGGAAAAAAACAATCAACCGAAAGCATGTGACAAGATTTGAGCAAGTGGCACATCCGTTCCCTCAGCATGGCACAGACGTTTCCTTAGCATGGCACAAGCATTTCACCTATATGGCACAAACGTTTCACAGCAAGGAAACGGCTGTGCCAACAGCACCACACATTTCCTGGCACAAAGGGGAACCGGAATCCCATCCGTAGGATTCCGGATTTTCACTTAAAGAACATTGTTCAAAAACATAAAAAGAACTATCAAAAAGTAAGCAAAACATTTTGTCAACCCAGGCTATTCCCTATATTTGCAAACAGAATGTTATCTTAAAAAGAAATTATATACTATGAAGACAGAAGTAATCTTATCAGCACTGGAAGCAAAACATCCGGGCGAAAAGGAGTATTTGCAAGCAGTAAAAGAAGTTCTTCTTTCAATTGAAGAAGTGTACAACCAGCATCCCGAATTCGAGAAAGCTAAAATCATCGAACGATTGGTTGAACCGGAACGTATTTTCACCTTCCGTGTGCCTTGGGTAGACGACAAAGGGGAAATACAAGTCAACTTGGGATATCGTGTGCAATTCAACAACGCGATCGGCCCGTACAAGGGCGGTATCCGCTTCCATCCTTCTGTCAACCTGTCCATCTTAAAATTCCTGGGATTCGAACAGACTTTCAAAAACGCTTTGACGACATTGCCGATGGGTGGTGGAAAAGGAGGTTCCGACTTCAGCCCGCGCGGTAAGTCAAATGCTGAAATCATGCGTTTCTGCCAGGCTTTCGTATTGGAATTATGGCGTCATATCGGCCCGGACACGGATGTTCCCGCAGGTGATATAGGTGTTGGCGGACGCGAAGTCGGCTATATGTACGGAATGTATAAAAAACTGGCTCAGGAAAACACGGGAACATTCACCGGTAAAGGACGCGAATTCGGCGGTTCACTGATCCGTCCCGAAGCTACCGGTTACGGAAATGTTTACTTCCTGCTGGAAATGCTGAATACAAGGGGAATCGACATCAAGGGAAAGACCGTTTGGGTTTCAGGTTCAGGTAACGTAGCCCAATATACCGTTGAAAAGCTGATCAGCCTCGGCGCTAAAGTCGTGACGATGTCCGACTCGGACGGTTACATCTACGATCCGGACGGTATCGACCGTGCTAAGCTGGATTACATCATGGAACTGAAGAATCTCTATCGCGGCCGTATCCGTGAATATGCAGAACAATATGGTTGCAAGTATGTGGCAGGTGCTCGTCCTTGGGGAGAAAAATGCGACATTGCAATGCCGAGTGCGACTCAGAACGAACTGAACGGAGAAGATGCCAAGACATTGCTCGCCAACGGTTGTATCGCCGTATCGGAAGGAGCCAACATGCCTTCTACTCCTGAAGCTATCGACGCATTCCTGGAAGCTAAGATCCTGTATGCTCCGGGTAAGGCAGCCAATGCCGGCGGTGTATCTGTTTCCGGTCTGGAAATGACGCAGAACGCTCAGAAACTGAGCTGGAGCAGTGAAGAGGTTGATGCCAAACTGAAAAGCATCATGCAGAATATCCACGAACAATGCGTAAAATACGGCAAACAAGCCGACGGCTACACAAACTACGTGAAAGGTGCAAACGTTGCGGGCTTCATGAAGGTAGCCAAAGCGATGATGGCACAAGGCATTCTTTAATCAATTGACAATTAAAAAGAGAGACAATTAGAGATTAATGGTCATAAAGAAGGCGGGCGTTCCGGTAAAACGGTACGTCCGCCTCTCTTATTTCCCAACAAAATTGTCAATTCTCAATTGCCAATTGTCAATTGTTTGCTACTTTAGTGCCGAAAATAGAAAAACATGATTACTGAAGAATTAAAACAACTTTACCAGACACATACCGGTTCACCGGCAACTGATATAACCGAACTATCCTCTTCCGGCTCTAACCGCCGGTATTTCAGATTGTCAGGTTCCGTTTCCCTGATCGGAGTTAGCGGAACTTCCATAGAGGAAAACAATGCCTTTATTTATATGGCCGCGCATTTCCGGGAAAAGGGATTGCCCGTTCCCCAGGTTTATTGCTGGTCGGTTGATAAATCGTTCTATCTTCAGGAAGACCTGGGCGACACCTTGCTCTTTCAAGCAATTGAGAAAGGACGGAAAAGTTGTTTCTTCGACGAGACGGAAAAGTCTTTGCTACACAAGACGATCACACTTCTGCCGACTCTGCAGTTTAAAGGTGCGGAGGGGTTCGACTTCAGCCAATGCTATCCTCTACCCGAATTCAATAGGCGTTCGATCCTTTGGGACCTGAACTATTTCAAATACTGTTTCTTGAAAGCTACCGGAATGGAATTCCAGGAAAACCTTTTGGAAGATGATTTCCAGAAAATGAGCGATGTCCTTCTGCAAGACTATACACCGACATTCATGTACCGGGATTTCCAGTCGCGCAACGTGATGGTAAAAAATGGCGAACCCTGGTTTATTGATTTCCAAGGAGGACGCAAAGGCCCGATCTACTATGATGTCGCCTCTTTCCTCTGGCAGGCGAAAGCCAAATATCCCGCTGAGTTGAGACAGGAATTGATAGCCGACTATCTGCAAGCACTACGCGGGTATATGGACATAGACGAAAAGCATTTCTTCCGGCAATTACGCCATTTTGTTCTTTTCAGGACTTTACAGGTCTTGGGAGCCTACGGTTTCCGGGGATATTTCGAAAAGAAACCGCATTTTATCCAAAGTGTCCCCTTCGCTATCGACAACCTCCGGCAACTTTTGAAAGAAGATTATCCGGAGTACCCCTATTTATGTACCGTACTACGGGAGCTGACAAACCTGTCTCAGTTCTATGACGACATCCAGAAGCATACGCTCAAAGTCAAGATCGTCAGTTTTGCCTATAAAAAAGGAATTCCCAACGATCCGAGTGGCAATGGCGGTGGATTTGTCTTTGACTGCCGCGCCATCAATAACCCTGGTAAATACGAACGTTACAATCATTTTACCGGATTGGACGAACCGGTGATCCGTTTCCTCGAAGAAGACGGAGAGATCACTCGTTTCCTGGATCATGCTTATGAAATTGTGGATGCTTCTGTCAAACGTTACATGGACCGAGGATTTACCAATCTGATGATCTGTTTCGGTTGCACGGGGGGCCAGCACCGTTCGGTCTACTCCGCCCAGCATATGGCGGAACATATTCATTCTAAGTTCGGTGTCCGGGTAGACCTCGTACACAGGGAACAAAACATTGAACAACTCTTTAACTCAATATTATGAAAGCTATGATTTTCGCTGCCGGTTTGGGAACACGCCTCAAACCGCTGACCGACAGTACTCCAAAAGCATTACTTCCTATCAATGGGAAACCTATGCTCGAACATGTAATCCTCAAATTGAAAGATGCCGGCTTTCACCAGATAGCCATCAACGTTCATCATTTGGGAGACCAGATCATCAACTTCCTGGCAGCCAACAATAATTTCGGTATCCAGATCCATATCTCCAACGAGCGGGATTATCTGCTCGATACCGGTGGGGGAATCAAACACGCCGCCGCCTTTTTACAAGGCAATGAGCCGTTTCTGATACACAATGTCGACATCCTGTCCGACATCGACCTCCGTGCGCTTTACAATCATCATGTAGAGACAAATCCGTTGGCGACATTATTAGTCAGCAAACGCAACACCTCCCGCTATCTGCTTTTCAATAAGGAAAATAAGCTATGTGGTTGGCGCAACCGCGAGACGGGCGAAGTAAAGTCGTTCTACCCCGATTTCGATCCGAACCAATATAACGAATATGCCTTCAGCGGGATACATGTACTGTCTCCTAAAATATTCGACTGGATGGAAGAATGGACCGGTAAGTTTTCGATCATCAACTTCTACCTCTCCATCTGCGCCAAGGCCAACATCCACGCCTACGCTGACGAAGACCTTCATCTGATAGATGTCGGCAAACCAGAAACATTGCAGGTGGCCGAAAAATGGATGAAAACACTTATTGTATAATATCGTTTATTTAACAAAGATATACTTCTTTCGTAAATCGCATCGCAATCCGGCTTTTTATCTTTCTAAAAGAACTTCCTGCCGCAAGGTGCACAGTTTTTCCAACAAAGACGGTTTTCATTGGCCCGACGACCGTCTTCATATATAAAGATCTCGGCACCTCACGGCAACGAGGACGGTCTCCATTCCTATGACGACCGTCCTCATGCCCATAAAGCCCTGAATTTCTTATCAAATATCCAGAACCTCCACCAATCTCTTTTGCCACAAGCAATTCTCAAGGGGTTAAGCTTTTCTCAAATGTAAGCGTTTCTCCCCTTTCTATCTCTCCCCAAACAACATACTTTCATTTTCTGCCTATATCACATTTTCGTTTATCAGCAAAACAGAAAAAAGCAGTATCAAAATATCAAACTAAAACGATCTGATATCTTAATCGAAATAGAAAATACGGGAAGGCAGAGGTTATTGTCCAATTTTCTAATGAACTGGAATCACAAAAAAGTTTGTTCTATACAACAATTGTTTTAAAGAATGGCAAGTAATATCGGTAAATAATCCTTTAACTCTACACGAAGCAACTTCAATGCCTGCTGAATACGATAATCGACTGTCTTGGAAGAAACTTCCAGACACGTCGCTATTTCACCATACGTCATATGCTGGAAACGATTTAACTCGAATGCTTCCCGGTAACTGTCGGGAAGCCGTTGCAACGCCTCTTCTATCTTACGACTCAGTTCCTCCACGATATAAAAATCAGGATCTTCATATTCTAATTGTTGATTGTCGTACAATGTATTAATAATCTTCTGTTTTATTTCATTTCGGCTGATCAACGTCAAACAACGGTTCTTCACAGCTTTAAACAGATAGCTCTTCGGAGAGATCTCAAACGTATGCATCTCCCGATTCTCCCACAGCCAAACCATCACATCCTGTACAATTTCCTGCCCGTCGTCATACTCGACAAACCGTTGGGCATAAGCACACAAGGAAGGGTAATACTTCAAAAAAAGGACATCGAACGCTTTTTCATCTCCCCTTTGGATTTCCTGAAAAAGAGTTTCGTCTGCCACTATATCAGAAATATTACAAGACATACAAATCACTGTTCTATAAGTTTTAATCGGAAATATTTATACTTATTTGCAAATATAATATTTTCTAATCCAACGAACAATTACAAATACATGAAAAAAAAATCACTTTTCATTTAGGAGATTTCATTTTTCGTCAGTCATATTTATAAAAGGACAATTATGGACAAACATAAACAAATAAACGAATCGATACTTTTGGGTTATTTCACCGGAACCCTCTCCATACCTCTGCAACAAGAAGTAGAAGATTGGATCTCTGCATCAGAAGAAAACAAAAAAATAGCCCGGGACATACAATCTATATGCCTGGCAACTGAGACATTGACTTGTATCCGGCAAACAGATTCAGGGACAGCCCTGAAAAAAGTAAAAAGCAAGATACATTCCCACCGGAAAATTTCTCTATCCGCCTGGATACAACGTATTGCGGCAATCCTCATCCTTCCGCTTATCATTTCCACTATATATTTCGCATTAAAAAAAGATCCGATCGAATATATAGAAATCAGAACTAATCCAGGAATGGTCGCTGCAGTCAATTTACCGGACGGAACAAAAGTATGGTTAAACTCACGTTCCTATCTGAAGCACCCGACGCGTTTTACAGGTAACACACGTGATGTTGTGCTGAACGGTGAAGCCTACTTTTCCGTCCATAAAGACAAAAGTAAACGTTTCACTGTCAGCACCCCATTTGATATCAAAGCAGAAGTACTCGGTACCGAATTCAATATGGAAGCCTATGCAGCCGACAGCAGCGTAAGGACCACCTTGGTATCTGGCTCCATTCGACTTTCATTTTTAGACGATAATCAGAAGCATAAATCATTTTTAATGAAACCGAATGAAGAATTCACTTATAACCAATATACTAAAAAAGTTAAAGTCGACAAACCATATATTCCGACACAAACTTCCTGGAAAGACGGCTTGGTCGTATTCCGGAACACACCATTTAACGAAGCATTGAAAGTGTTAAGCAAACGTTTCAATGTCGAGTTCATCGTAAAAAACGACAAGTTATATAACAACTCCTTCACAGGACCTTTCGATGGACAGCACTTACAACTAATCCTCGAACATTTCCGTTTGGCTTCCGGTATTCAATATC
>ERZ827168.4550-NODE-4550-length-12583-cov-5.286239_pt1 | contig 12583 bp, 4 predicted proteins | sample MGYA00519868_ERZ827168 | MGnify/ENA primary metagenome ERZ827168 (study PRJEB31778, sample SAMEA3449271) | human gut metagenome | biome: human gut; feature: human-associated habitat; material: faeces | place: United Kingdom | collected 2010/2012 ...
GCTTGCAGTTGGTGAATCCATGCTCATCGGCGTAATTTTGCAGATAGAGCTTCTGAGAAGAGATTTGTCAAGGTGGTTTTCTGCAAAAGGATATCAAAAGAGCAATGGGGCTGCCACACGTCATTTGTATGGCAGCCCCTCCACAATTTAATGCTAATGCGCAACTGATCTGCCTAAATGGGCAGCAAAGTCAAGCGATTGATACATTTCTTAATGCAAGAAGCACTGATGACGGTCAAGTTGGAACGCCTTATCGTGTTTATTTATGGCACTATTTATACGTTATACAACTTGCCGTTTTCAAATTCTTCATTAGTTATTGGTTCTAACTCGCCATAGTAGTTCTCCAGAAAATCATAAGCATACTTGCGGTTAAGAAGGTCATGTATTTTCTGGTTGTAATAGTTTCTAAGGCAGCTATAGCACGAAGGCGAGCAATTGCATCCTTTTGTGATAGCAATAGCCTTCTCAACCACTTGTCGGAAACAGCGGCCATCCTCAGTAACGAGTCTTCTTACATGGCCAGCACCACCCGCAACAGCGTCGTAAAGAACGATGGCATAAATCAGCTTGTTGTCATATACGATCTTGTGGAGGCAGCCCTTAATATCGTTTCTCTCAATATCCATGACGGAAGACAGAGCTTCTAATAGCGCATACATGACAGACAACATAACTTCTTGATTGCCGGCCTGTGGTGTCGAGAAAACCAATCGCACAACATCCGTCTTGAAAACATGACAGAGCTTATTTTTGACCAGTTTGACTTCGCAGTTTTTTCCCCATGGAGTAATGTGTTTCTTCTCCAGGGTTTTCTGGTGGGAATTAAACCCAGCCACTTCCATGTTTTCCATGGTGCTTTCAGCATAACCGCAATGTGGGCAGACATAGAAATCATCGTTGCAAACGACCATAAGGGAGTCATTGATGGACGTTTCCATCTGGAAACGATTGCCGTCCTTCATGACGAAGGCGTATTTCTGCATGACCTGCCGCTGAGCGTCGCCAATATAGAAGTCATCACTGCGAAACGCCTTATCTGGTTTTCGCATAGGGACGTCCTTCGGTTTTGCGTCTGCTACAAAGCCCTTTCTCGGCTCAATAGCCTGCTTCCATCTGGATTTCGAAATGATCTCATGACAGGAAACACAAGGTTCTCCTCCCTCATCGGGCTCCATCAGTCTATGATTCCAAGTCATGCACGAAGGGTTGTTGCACTGAGCAATATATGCAGTTTCCCAATCTTGTCCGGTGGTCTGAGGCAACTTTCGGATGTATCGGCTTGTATAAAGCTTGCCATCTGCCACCACCTGCGAGTCCGGTGCATACTCGGAGATTGCCAATTGCAGATCGCGGACCATTTGTAGCTTCTTATCTGTAGCAGCATTCGTGTTTTGATACAGTTCGACAGTATCTACCGGGAACCCGTACTTTGGCAGGACATTATTCCTTACGAGGAACTCGATAAGCTCGTTCCTTCCTCGATTGTCCTCTTTCCCTCGACGATAAGACCATAGCTTTTTCTCGACCGCCGCGGCTTGTTGCGTCAATCCCTCGGCAAGAAGGCGCCGGTATTCATCAATGTAGTATTGAACAGTCCCGCGAAACTCATCCACAGCGACTTTCAAAATGCCGTCTTTGCCAACAAGTTTCTCTGTCCATGAGAAATCATTGATTCCCATAACTCTGTGCATAGATTCGGGAATGGATGCCTTCAGAACATCCTTTAAATGTTCTGGTTTACTTGACAAGTACGCGCAGAAACGTTCCCAACCGTCCCCGCTCAGCAGTACATCGGCGTTGTTTGAATTGTATACATCAACCTGTTTTGCAAAGAAGTCGCTCAACGCGACGGCAAAGATATGCCGCAGTATAATTTTCTCATTACGAACTGTGAACAACGGCACGCCGATTTTGCCGGTAATCATGTTCTCCGGATTCTTGAAATAGGTAAAGTCGTGGGAACTGAGCTTAGCATATGTAAGTGAGAACGCCGCTGCATTTTTACCGCGACCTGCGCGTCCTGCTCTTTGCACATAGTTTGCCGGTGAAGGAGGCATATTCCGCAGGTATACAGTCTCCAGATCACCCACGTCAACACCCATCTCGAAGGTCGTTGAGCAGCTAAGAGCATTGATCTCTTTGTTGACGAACATCTCCTGGTACTTTTGTTGTTCCTCGCGTCCGAGCTGTGCCGTATGCTCTTTAATGTGAAGCGGCTGCATGAGAGAAGATTGATAGAGTTTTGCATAGTGATTATCCTTTAAAAGACTATCATGCGTGATCCGACGAAGATGGCCGCCGCATTTGAGCGTGGTACACATGTCTTTACAGTTCATCGTGGTGGTCTTCCCGCAGACATCACACACATAGATCGGAATATCTTCCGTTCCAGAGCTAACGGTAAAGCGCTCTGTGCTGAAATAGAACTCATCGTTTCCGGCGGTAGAAAGAGATTCCTCGCCTCTAAGAACCTCATCCCAATACATCTGCAGCAACTCGTTTGCAGATGCCTCATCCAGATTCAAAACACTCATAACACGCTTGAGACGTCCGTTCTTCAGAAGGCTACCGTTTTTCCTAATGGCAGCAGACCAACCGGCAAGGTAAGACTTTTTCTTATCCTTGTCCATATCCTTACAGCGCTTTACTCGTTTGGGCTTTGGAGTATAGAAAATGTACTCCCGCTCATCATCGGTCAAATCACAGTCTCCCTCCAATGCGCCATGGTAAACAATTTCCATGGCAAGCAAATCGAAGAGAGCCTTCACATCTTCAACTTTTTGTTGATAGGCTTTGGCAACACCCGACATAATTTCCTCGGCGTTCCCTTTATAATTGAACTTGAGGATGCCCAAAGAAGCCAAGCTGGTGCTTCGGCGTGCATTGACCATCTCGTTCAGGACGGCGATCCATGCGTTTTTTCGGCTCGTCGCCGTTAAATTCTCAACGCCTTTGTCTCCCGGTTCAGCAAATGTTCTACATGAATCGAAATAGGATGTGAGTTCATCCACAAAGTGCTGGATTTCCCAAGGATGCGCTGCCATATTTTCTTTGTTCTTCTCAACAACATGCCAGATGCCACGCCTGCGAAGGAACTCACTATAGGCCGCCGTCATGTACGACGCAAAAAATGCTGCCTCTCCTCTGCTGTCAGAGAAAGAAAGGAATTGCCTCTTGCGGCGGACAATATCAACCTGAGCGCCTTGCTTTGCAGCTCCAAACAAGCTCTTTTTAACCGGCTGTGCGCTTTTCTTGCTCTTGAGAACTTTCTCGCTCTCCGGCAATTCTTCAAACAACGAGGTGCCAAGAACTGCTGTTGCCGCGTCATATCCCAAGTAGAAGGTTTTGAATGTGCCAAAATTGCAGCTCGGGCATTTTCCATCTCCGCGCGAACCGCTTTTTCTTGCTTTCCTAAGCTTTACATAGTGGGTTAGCCCACATGTACAGGGAGGGTCTGCCTTCAAACTTTCATGAATAAGGGCACCGCATTTTGAGCACAGGATATAATCATTTTTACCGATTTCCTCTGTGTCATCTTCGTCTTCCTCATCCAAATCCAAGTCGATATCTCGACTGTCTCTGAGAAGGTAATACTCAATTTCAGGATCGTAAGAGCTGTTTGCAAACTCAAGCTTTCCATCCACTTCTTTTCCGGCTACTGCCACTCTTCCGCAATCATCACAGATCGCACACTCGAACACTTTCCAATTTTCGTCGCCTATCGTAATGCTCCTGTTTCGGTTGAGCATCAACTTTTTGTTTTGACCAAGCGTAACATATGCGCCCTCAAGCGCTTTTGCAAACATGTGGTAACGCGCTTTTATCAAGGCAGACTTGTTTTTGGAAGCTTGCGCAGCCACTCCAATAATGTTTACAACATCCTGTTGGGTCACATTGTGGGTTGCTCTGAGTGCTCTCGTTATCTCGGGAATCGTCATAGGATGACTTGTTATTCTGCGGAGGTCTCGATAAACTGAGGCACTAACGCACAGATCATAAAGATACTCAGCGTCGGGAATACCATCTGGAATTGGAAGCCCATAATCATCAGCAATGACATTCAGGGGCTTTTGAGGATCAATAAGCTCCGCAAACATAGACAGGGGGACATCGACAGGTTCCCTATCATAAGACGGAACTACACTTTGAGACCTGATAATATCCTCAGCATAAAAAGATGCGTTGCACAGCGTTTCCGCAAACTTGACGATATCATCATCCGCTTCTTTTCCGCCTAGCGTGGCGCTGGTGAGAATATGGAGGACATTTGCCGGGTTGCTGATTCGTGCTTTAAGCCGCTTCAGCAGCAGGGACGTTTCCATTCCCGTCGCTCCCCGATAGATATGTGCTTCATCAAGGACAAGGAAACGCAGTTTCGCTCTGGAAAAGACCAGGTCATCCTTGGGCCTGAGCATCATATACTCAAGCATGGCATAGTTCGTCACGAGGATATGCGGAGGCGTCTTTTGCATCTGATCGCGAGAAACGATCTCATTTTTCAGCGGCTTCAGGGGACGTCCATTTGCATCCTTGTACACCTTACCATATTCAGCAATCCCGTCCTGTTCATTTTGCTTTGTGCTGCTGTTATAGACGCCGAAAGTAATCTCAGGATAGCTCTTCAGCAGATTGCGCAGTCTTTTCATCTGGTCGTTGGCAAGAGCATTCATCGGATAAATCAGAATCGCTCTCACGCCGGATGAAAGGGTACCTTCTTCGGCCTCCCGAAGCAAGTGATTGATTATCGGAATGATGAAGCACTCCGTTTTACCAGAGCCGGTTCCCGTGGTAACGATCAGGTTCTTACCTTTGTTTGTCTTTCTAAGGGCTCTTTCCTGATGGAGATACAGCCCACGGTTGATCTGGATCTCTTTTTCACCATCGGGAATATCTCCCTCCAAACTGTGGAAGAGTGAAGACGCCTCGCCCTCCTCAATCATCTGAGCAAGGCTTTTTCCGGTTTTATATGAGTCGCTAACGTCAAGATAGGGGCCTTTTGCAATAGCACCTTCCTCACGCAACGCAGCAGCAAACTGCGCAGCGTAATCCTTATCGGAAATATGGAACAACGTCGATATGTACCCTATAAACTCATCCCTGATGTTGTCTGCTGCAGTTATTGGACTAAACATACTTACACCCTTTCCGTCCGATACGAGTATAGATCGGCATTGGAATACTTTTGTTTGTTGGCCTTCGTGTATTCGTGATCCGTAAGTGCAAAGACTACGGATTCCAGGCTGCGATCATAGTAGTTATAGTAGTACAAACCATCTCCATCTGGATCAGTAATGCACAGTGCAGTGTCGCTGATATACACAATTCGAACCGGATTCACCAACATTTTTTTAATGCCCTTTTTGTTCGTGTGAACGTCATACGAGAACTCATACCTTTCCCCATGATAACCAGCCGTGTAGAGAATTCCGCTATACACCGGGCAGTATCCTTCGGAGGTATCCTCCATCCCACAATACTGTATTTGGTCAATATAGCAGGGGCGTATCAGGATATGACCGGCCTCTTCCTTGAACTCATCTGTTATAGATTCGACAACAATCCGGCGGTTCATAAAACGTAGAAGGTTTTTATCACCGATGATACAATCGCCAACTGCCACAACTTCTTTTGCCCTTTTGAATAATCCTCCGGTTTGGATACTGATTTCAAACTGATAGTTCCCGATGGGCATATCTTTCGGTAAGATGATATACTCCGTATCTTCGCTAAGCTTGAATTCAAACAGCTTATCATCGGCACTTGATAGCAAGAGAGTGAATTCTCTGCCCGAAGTACCAATAAATACTCCACCTTGATCCCATAGCAGCTTTTGTTCTTCTGTCCAGAGGGAAGGACGTTTCAGAAAACGCTCCTTGAAGAAAACTCTCGCCAGAGAATAAGAGGCACTCTGTGTCTGACCGGCAACTCTCATCACCACTTCTGCGTCATTGAAGCTGTCTGTACCACCGAACGACTGCAGGACATTTCCAATCGTCACCAAGCCCTGACCATCATAGAGGATGTCTTTGCCACCAACGAGAAACTGAACATTGACCCTCGCTGGAGTGGTTACTTTGAGAAAACTATTCTGCGGAATATGTCCGATATACCATGCCGGTTGAGGCTCCTGTAACCATGCACCGGAGGTTTCAGACACGGTGATTTTCGGAATATCCGCATGGAGTTCTCCATCACGGAAAGGTATCCGGACTTCAGCCTCATCTTTCCCAAAAGGAACTACTTCATGGAAATCATCTATGTCCGCATAAAATTCTGCACCGTCATAATCGCTTGCATTATAATAGAATTCACGATTAAAGCAGCAATCTGCTTCGGAAATCAGAACAAATGTCCGGTCAAACATCAATCGTTCGTTTGCCAGATTGATTACTTGAATACGTACCGTGTCATGTTCGCCATCAAACGGCATGGTGAACGCGAGTCCATTGTCGGACTGTTCTAATGAGTCAAACTCTATTCTCTCGCCGTCTTTTAAGAGGACAAACTGCTGTGTGTAATCGCGATTTCCAAGAATGATGCTACAAGTACTCTTCCGAAAGGCGAGGAAAGCTTCTGTGTCCTGAATGGTGACCGTTGGCAGGGATGTAGATTCGCTTGGAGTGATAACCTTGAGGTCTGTCCCATTCTCACTGTCGAAGGCAATCAAACGGCCATCCACCGAAAGCGCATATCCGTCCTTCAGCTCCAAGAAGAACGCTTTCAGCCCAGCATTTTTCATCGAGTCAATCTCAACGATATCCGTGTTCTCTGTCTTTACCTCCAACATTTTAGGCACTACGAGCGTATAGTGGTCTCGTTTGACTTGATTTGCCGAGATCTCAGCACCGCCGTAGAACAGCAACACGTTACGATGCAGGCTTTCTTCTGAGTCGTAGATCCACTCGTCATCACATTTGATCCGAACACAAATGTTCAGCAAACTATCCTCTTGAGAACCCACCGAAATAGAAGCGGCGACACCGTTTAGCGTCTTTCCGAGCTCGTTCCCGTACCAACTAAGGTTCTGCTGCATTACTTCTCTGCCATTACAGCTTACGTAAAGCATTGCCTTTTTGATCTTCTCGTTCTTCAAGCGAATATCCGGGAGTATGAGCTGTACGTCCGTTTCATTTTTCAGGATGAACTTCGCACGGATACGGGAATAATCTATTGCGACATCACGCTGAGTGACTTGCGTCTGTCTCTCTGATTTTTTTGTATTTGCAATCGCAATGATCTTCTCTTTGAACCACTCTTCACAGAGCAGTTCTTCGTATGTATTGACTTTCTTGGTCTCAGAGTTGACAAGCGAATCGATTTTTCCGATTAACCTTTCAAACAGGTTCCGCGTATAGACAGGCCGGTAAAGGATCAGTTTCCGTATTCCTTCCTGGAATGAATACGCCTTAGAGCTGATTGTCAGTTCGACATCTTCCTCATTGCCGCCTGATAATTTTTGCTGGAGCGCGTGGACCATAACTGAAATCAAAGGGTCGTTTGGAATCACGCGCCAGTTAAGGTTGCTTTTGTAGAAGTCGAACAGGAAATCAAACAGAGCCATCCACGACTTTTTCGTACTTAGCGCATGGATCACAACCGTTGATTTGAAAGCGCGTCCATTTGCATCCTCCAAGAAAAGACGCTGGTTGCGCTTCATTGCATTCTCAAGGGACGACTGAAGAAGTCTTACTACCGATCCACTTGCGTCACGATAGCCGAACTGGAGAGAAATATAGTTCCAGAAATTGCTATTCTCCTCATTCTTCCATTTTTTGGCGTTGTTAATCAGCGCAAGGGTAATCTGCATCTCTGCACGCAGCGAGAGCTTTGTCCATGGTTCTCTAAGTACAAGGTCAATGTATTTTCTGGCGTTTACATTTAGCTTGTCCACCGTTTCGGGCTTCAGAATACAGCTTCCAATGAGGGGATACATGGCAAAGACTTTATCTTCAAAAGTACCGTCGCTTTGCCTGACCTCCATATCCTTTTCAAGAATATCAACAGCCACATCAGGACGCTCGGTAGTTCTTTCAAACCCTAACGAGCGAATATAGCTATTAACGTTGAATCCCTTGTTATACACATAGGTATTAAGGATTTTATAAATCCGAGAATCCGTTGGGAAATAAACAACATTGTCATGTACAATGTACTGTCGCAGCTCTTCGATATGGCGCTCTTTTGCTCCATCTGTGGTTAGTTCCGAACCGTCGAGTCGAGATTCAAATCCATAAAGCTCAATAAAGCTCTTGATTGTATAGCCATTCCGGGAGGCTATTGATCTAATCCACTGGTTTTTCGGATCAGAGGAGATGTACACTTTCCCGTCAACCATGTTTTCCTTCATGAAGGCAACAATCTGCTCATCTGTAACGCTGCGCTGATCGAGGTAAGGGTAGCCGGAAATGAAAACGGCGTACTCATCCGTAGTCATTCCGCGCAACTGTGCATTTGCTCTGAATCTCTCAGGATTATCCGGACGATAGAAAGGCTTCGTAAGGACGTTAATAACTCTTCCGTCTGATTCACCGGCCAACTCCCGCTCGGTGTACATGTGCATCTTCTTGACAACAACTTGTTCCCGAATCTCATCTGGCAAGTCGTTCAAAAAGAAGCACTTAATCTCGTTCTCATATATAAAAAGGCAAACAAAATCGTCCTGTTTGTTATTCATACAACAGCAGGTTACTTCGTCATCAGTATAGTCAAAACTTTTGTTTTCGATCAGTTCCGCAAGGATTGACAGCTCACTCTCACATATTGTCTTTCCCGTCCATGTAGATCTGCGCTGCGGCAATCGTTTCTCCAAAGCGTTATGTACGCTTTGCCTTGAAAGTCCAAACCATTCCGTCATCTTAGCTGGCTTGAACACAAATCTTTCTGTTAGAATATCAATGACCGCAAAATCAAAACCTTTACCGGCAGATTTTACGATAGGTTCATCTCCAAGCTCCTGATTGTCTTGAGATGTGAGATTATCGAAATAGCCTCTACCATCTCTAATTATTACATCGATAATTGCAAGTATTTCGTCTCTTGTTTGAGCACCAACATTTCTGAGGCTCATAATATCCTTTTCAGACATTTGAACCAGTTCGCCCGCAGTCTGAACATTTGCCCGCTTCAATGCATTTCTGGCTCTAACGCTAAAAGGAACATCATCAAGACTAATAGATTTGATTTCCGGAAGGAGTTCAGATAGTCTACTACTTTCCGGTGTGGTTTCAATAACTGTCTCTGGCTCCTCTTCGCGTTCGTGGTATACGACCTTGCCGCTTTGAATGATGCTTTCAATGGCCTTTGTGATTTCTTCTCTGCTCAACACGCCGACATTGCGTAGCTCGAAAATGTCCTTTTGTGACATTTGGATCAATGCTCCGACCGTGTGAATGCCACCACGCCTCAATGCGTTTGTTGCACGAGTGCCAAGTCTAAGGCTTTCAATTGACGTATCTTGAACATCCGGAAGAATCTCTTTGATTCGTTTCGCTCGTTCCTCAAAGAAACAGATGATATCGTCTGCATGGGCTATTACGCCATTCAATTCTTGGAGAACATCTTCACTGATATTGCGTGTTGCAGATAATTCCGTCATATCGCAGTTCAGCAAATCGTTCAGCCTCATCAAGCCTATACGGCCCAAGAAACTTTTGCTCTTATCCGAAATCTCCAAGTCGTGGATATAAATCGTAATATGCGTTTCTTTCATCTTATACCCCCAAAAGCCCTTTTTGAGAAATAAGAAAAATATCATAAGAGGATCTCTCTCAAACCCCTCACGTTCGCTTCGATGAGAAATTATATAGAAAGTTTTTCCTCTTACCCTGATTCAACGCGCTGTCCATGTGTAATCCCTTTACATGAACATAGTTCACGCTGAAATGGTTCGGCTTTTCCATAAATTTATCATTAGCTTATTTACCACTAATCGCTCTGTACAAAACACCGACTCGTATAAGTACACAATATTCACAATAATTATACCACAAAAAACGATCGGATTCTACACTTTTTGCTAATTATCAAAGAAAAAGTGGGAGTGCATCGTTCAAAATGCACTCCCACTGAAATATTATCGCTCCCAACTGTCTCTGCTTTTCTTTTTGTTCTGCTTCTGCTGTGCCTGCCGTTGCTGTTTCTGAAGCAGATGTTCGCGGATGGAGCGTGCTTCTGCTTCTTCATGGAGCAGATTTGCTACATGCCGCTTGCTGTCATACATCATCATCAGATCGTATTTCTCACCGTAGGCAGATTTTACTCGATCAACGGCAGATCGTTCCTTTTCATCACGAACGGCAAGCCGTGCGTCCATCAGCTCGGCGGCATCCATACCGGCGGCTTGCTCTTTCAGCTCGGCGTACTGCTTCAAGGCTTCGTCAAGCTCGGCAGAATATTTTTCTTCTATGATACGTTGGAACTTATCGGGCGTAATAGCAGGATTCAACTCTTGTGCGTTAGCGATCTCGGCCGTAGAAATAACGCCTTCTGCAACAGTTACACGAGGAAGGTCATACGTTTTTTTGCCTCTTTGTACCTTAAATGCCAATTGCAATTCCGATTTCCGCATAGCAGGAATGTATTTGAAATTAACCGGCATTGAAACAACGCCACCCATTTTATAAGAAATGGCTTGGTCGTTACCTTCTACTTTTTCACCTTGATAAACAAACGGAGTTCCGGCAGTTTCACCATCGGCATAAACCAAATACGGAGTTACGGTTACAACCGATTTCTTATCGAAATATTTTTCAGGGAAAGTTCCAGTAACCGTTGCAGGAACTTGACCGCCCACTACTTCAAGAGGAGAAGGGGTTACCGTAAAATAATCGGCCGATAACGGCTTCATGTCTTTGTTACACCCTACAAATGCTAGTGTCATGAGAAGCATTAGAGGAAGATAGATTTTCTTAATCATAATAATAATTGTTTGGTTACACTTATTTTTTGAAATATTACTTTTATAGTCAACTGTTTAAAAACAAAATACTCCTATTGCGGTTAATATTTAAGGCAAAAATAAACAAAAATAGAACACTCCCACTATTTTTATACAAATTTTTTTATCTAACCTTCATAATTTATAAGGTTTTCTTATTTCTGGGGTGGTGTTGCAATATCTCTTGTCGTAAAAACTGCCGGTCGAGATGAGTATATATTTCTGTCGTAGTGATACTTTCATGGCCCAACATCTGTTGTATTGCCCGTAAATTGGCTCCTCCTTCCAACAGATGGGTAGCAAATGTATGCCGCAACGTGTGCGGACTGACTTTCTTACGAATGCCACATCTTTCACAAGCCCTCTTGATAATATAGAAGATCATTACTCTGGTGAGTTGTGTCCCCCGGCGATTCAGAAACAAAATATTCTCGTTGCCCCGCTTTATATCGAGGGATAGCCGATCATCTATATAAGGACGAATTTCTTTAATCGCTTTCTCTGAAATAGGAACCAACCTCTGCTTTTTACCCTTACCTTCCACGATGATATAACCGTCGTTAAAATAGAGGTTGGACATACGAAGCCCCACCAATTCGGAAACACGAAGGCCACAACTATACAATGTTTCTACAATCGCTCGATTGCGGCGTTCTTCCGGTTTCGACAGGTCGAACGAGTTAACCAACTCGTCCACCTCCTCTACTGTCAGCACGTCGGGCAACTTCATACCCAATTTAGGAGTCTCTATCAATTCCGAAGGATTCGTATCGATGCATTTCTCCATTCTCAAAAAATTGAAAAAAGATTTTATCCCCGAAATAATACGAGCCTGCGACCGTGCACCGATACCCAAATCTTGTAATGTAGCGACAAACTGATGCAAATCGGCTCCTGTAACGGTTTTCCAATCCAAATTTTCCGAGTCGATAAAGTCGACCAGCTTTTCTACATCGGACATATAACCGGCTATCGTATTCTCCGAAAGCCCTCGTTCCAGTCTCAAATAACGACTAAAACGTTTTAACAAATTATCCGTACCAACTAATGCCATTTTCTTTTTATCCGATATCTCATTTTTTTTCTGTAATTTTGCACTAAATTCAGGAGTAGTTTTTTTGAGCTTTTATACAAAACAAAGCTACGCTAATGGCAGACTATTCCGTATCTTGATGAAAATAGGCAAAATCGAAGAGAATACGAAACATGTATTTCTCCTTACAAAGATAGTGATTTATGGATATTCTTATTATTAACGGGCCGAATCTTAACCTTTTGGGGAAGAGAGAAAAAAGCATTTACGGAGAAAAAAGTTTCGAAGATTATCTCTGTGAATTGCAGCAACGTTATGCCCAACACCACATTACATACTATCAATCCAACATAGAGGGCGAACTCATCGGAAAAATTCAAGAAGCCGGTTTTTCCTGCGACGGCATTGTCCTTAACGCCGGTGCATACACACACACGTCTATTGCAATCGGCGATGCCATACGAGCAGTACCCGCCCCCGTTATAGAGGTGCACATTTCCAATATACATGCCAGGGAAGAGTATCGACACACATCAATGATAGCCGCCGCAGCGAAGGGGTCAATCATCGGATTCGGACTCGACTCATACCGGCTCGCCATAGAAGCTCTA
>ERZ827168.4551-NODE-4551-length-12582-cov-4.316516_pt1 | contig 12582 bp, 11 predicted proteins | sample MGYA00519868_ERZ827168 | MGnify/ENA primary metagenome ERZ827168 (study PRJEB31778, sample SAMEA3449271) | human gut metagenome | biome: human gut; feature: human-associated habitat; material: faeces | place: United Kingdom | collected 2010/2012 ...
AGCATAAACGAAAAAAATCCAAACGGAGCGGTTGTGTTTTTTTCCGGGAAATGTCTTACTTGAACCGTGGACGCAAAAAATATACGTCCGTAAAAAAACCTGTTGATGTCCTATGACTGAAACGGGGTTCAGAAAGGCTTGATACATACATGTTAGAGTGGATCCACCAGAATCTGCCGTTTTTGCTGGCCGGTATCTCGGTCGGCGGTCAGTATGCCCTGATCGCGATCGGATATACCATGGTATACGGCATTCTGCGTCTTATCAATTTTGCCCATGGCGATATCTTTATGGTGTCCGGCGTAGTCATGGTTTATGCAACGACTCTCTTTACCCGTCAGTTTCCTACCAATCCTGCGGCGGTGTTGGTGATAGCGATTCTGTTTGTTTTCGGATTAACCGTGCTTTTAGGTTTCTGTACCGAAAAAGTCGCTTATAAGCCGTTAAGAAACGCGCCGCGTATGTCGGTCATGATCTCGGCAATCGGCGTCAGCTATCTTTTGCAGAATCTTGTGTATTACATCACCGGCGGTTTAAACCAGAACTATCCGACCATTCCGTGGATCAGCGATACCGTTAAGGTTCTTGATAAAAAAACCATTACCGTGACAGACCCGGCCACCGGCGAAACGGTCGAAAAGATTTTGAATGAATGCGTCACCAAGCGCGTTACGCTCATTACGCCGGTCTTGACGATCGTGTTGGTTATTGCTCTTGTCTGTCTGATTCGATATACCAAGATCGGTATGGCTATGCGCGCCGCATCCAAGGATTTTGAAACCAGCCAGCTTATGGGCGTGCGTATCAATTCGGTCATCAGTACCACATTTATTATCGGTTCTTTTCTTGCCGCAGTCGGCAGTCTCTTATACTTCACTAACTATACCGGCGTTACACCGACTTCGGGCGCTATGCCTGGTCTTAAAGCCTTTGTCGCCGCCGTGTTCGGCGGAATCGGGTCGATCCCCGGCGCCATGCTGGGCGGTATCCTGCTGGGACTCATTGAGCAGTTGTCCAAGGTGTATATCTCCACCCTGTGGTCGGATGCGGTTGTGTTCGGCGTGCTGGTGCTGGTGCTGGTGTTCAAGCCGGCGGGACTGCTCGGAAAGCGCGTAAGGGAGAAGGTGTGAGCATGGGCAAAAAGAACATTCTCCGCAGTGGATTTTTTAACGCCGACCGCGTGACGCTGCTGACCGTGACGGCGGTGTTCGCCGTCATGGCTGTGCTGGTGTACACCGGCAACGTGGGACGCCAGATTCAGAATATGCTGACCTCGGTCGCCTGCTACATCGTGCTGGCGGTGTCGCTCAATCTGGTGGTCGGACTGCTGGGCGAGCTGTCGCTGGGGCACGCCGGGTTCATGTCGGTCGGACTGTTCACCGGCTGTACGGTGGCGGTGCTGCTGCAGGGCAAGCTGCCTGCGGCTGTCTGCCTGCCGCTGTGCATGGTGATCGGCGGTCTGGCGGCGGCGCTGGTGGGGCTTGTCGTCGGGCTGCCCGCGCTGCGGCTGGGTGGCGACTATCTCGCCATCGTGACGCTGGGCTGCGGCGAGATCATCAAGAACGTCCTGACCAACCTGAATATCAAGGGCACCCCCCTGCAGGGCGCACTGGGCATTGATACCTCCTCCATCCGGCGCAACTCAAAGGATCTGCTGCCGTATGCCATCCTGCTGGTTCTGCTGACCATGCTGGTCATCATGAATTTCAAGCGCTCCAAGCACGGACGCGCCATCATGGCGATCCGCGACAACCGCATCGCCGCCGAGGCGACCGGCGTCAACGTCGTGTACTACAAGCTGATGGTGTTCATGCTGGCGGCGTTCTTTGCCGGGGCGGCGGGCGTGCTGTACGGCTACAGCCTGCCGGTCGTGCAGGCGGACACCTTCGGGTACAATATGTCCATTGAAATACTTGTCATCGTGGTGCTGGGCGGCATGGGCAACATCGGCGGCTCGATTCTGGCAGCCATCGTTCTGCGTGCCCTGCCGGAGGCGTTGCGCGACTTCTCGGATTACCGGATGCTCGCCTACTCGGTGCTGCTTATCGCCATCATGCTGTTGAATGAAAACAAGCGCTTCAAGGCGTGGAAGAGCCGGTTCTCGCTGTCCGGTTGGTTCCGCGGACTGCGGCGCGGGAAAGCCGGCGGAAAGGAGGCGGACGCATCATGAATCTTTTCGGAAGCAAGAAGGACAGCGACCGCGCCGACGGCTCCCGGCTGGTTCCGTACCCCTCCGGTGCGGTCATCCCGGAGCGCGATCTCGGCAAGACGCCGGTGCTGGAGGCACTGCACCTCGGCATCGACTTCGGCGGTCTGACTGCCGTGGATGATTTTTCGCTGGTGGTGGGCAAGACCGAGATCGCCGGGCTGATCGGCCCCAACGGCGCGGGCAAGACCACCGTCTTCAACCTGCTGACCAATATCTATCAGCCCACGCGGGGCAATATCATGCTGGACGGGTACAGCACGGCGGGCAAAACCACAGCCCAGCTCAGCGAGATGGGAGTCGCGCGTACCTTTCAGAACATCCGCCTGTTCGGGAACATGAGCGTGGAGGACAACATCAAGGTCGGACTGCACAATGCGACGCGCGAGAGCCTGCTGGCGGCGGTGACGCATACCTTCGGCTACGCAAAGCGCGAGCGTGAGGCACATGAAAAGGCGCTGGAGCTGTTGGATTTCTTCGGCATGGCGGATCTGGCGGGCGCGCCCGCCGGCAGTCTCCCCTACGGCGCACAGCGTCGGCTGGAGATCGTGCGGGCGCTGGCAACCGGACCTAAGATCATCCTGCTGGACGAGCCGGCTGCGGGCATGAACCCCTCCGAGACGGCGGAGCTGATGACCAATATCCGGCGCATCCGGGATACCTTCCAGATCGCGGTCATGCTGATCGAGCATGATATGAAGCTGGTCATGAGTATCTGTGAGGGTATCTGCGTGCTGGATCACGGGCGCATCATTGCCAAAGGATCCCCGGAGCAGATCGTTTCCGACCAGAAGGTCGTGGAGGCGTATCTGGGCAAGAAGAAGGAAGGAGGCGATCCGGCATGATGCTGCAGGTAGATAAGATCAACGTGTACTACGGCAAGATACACGCGCTCAAGGACGTGTCGCTGGAGGTCGAGGCGGGCGAGATTGTGGCGCTGATCGGCGCGAACGGCGCCGGCAAATCCACCACGCTCAAGACCGTGTCGGGGATGCTCCACCCGCAATCCGGCAGTATCCGCTTCATGGACACGGACATCACGCATACGGAATCCTTCCGGCTGGTTTCGCGCGGCATGGCGCACGTGCCGGAGGGGCGGCGCTGCTTCCTGCAGATGACCGTGCAGGAGAATCTGGAAATGGGTGCCTATACCAATCCGGGATATACAAAGGAAGGACTTGCCAAGGTCTACGGGCTGTTCCCGCGCCTCAAGCACCGGAAGAGCCAGGTGGCAGGGACGCTTTCGGGCGGCGAGCAGCAGATGCTGGCGATGGGGCGCGCCCTGATGAGCCAGCCGCAGCTGCTCATGCTGGATGAGCCGTCCATGGGGCTTGCTCCCATCCTGGTACAGCAGATATTTGACATCGTGCGGGAGCTGCACCGCGCCGGCACGACCATTCTGCTGGTCGAGCAGAACGCGGAAATGGCGCTCAAGATCGCCAACCGTGCCTACGTGCTGGAGACCGGCGGCATTGCCATGAGCGGCGATGCGGCTACGCTCGCCAACGACGACAGTGTGCGCCGCGCCTATCTGGGCGGCTGAAGAGCTGAAGAGCTGAAGAGCTGAAGAGTTGAAGAGCCTGAAGAAAGGGATACCCGCACCGGCGTCCGACACCCGGAGATGAGCCTTATCCGGGGGCGGTCGCCGGTTTGCCTGTCCCGGCAGGAAGCCCGCCGGCTTACGTATCTGGGTATACGGAAAATGCGTGAATTGGACATTTACATATGCCCACAAAGCGGGTATAATCAGAGTGCCCCGCGCGCGGGGTGATAAAATCAGGCAATCGCCGGTGCGTTACGCTGCGCATTGCGTGCGAGGTGCCCATAACTGAAATGAGGTGTTTGCCATGCCGTATCCGCGTATTCTGACCATCCAGGATATTTCCTGCGTGGGTCAATGCTCCCTGACCGTTGCCCTGCCTGTCCTGTCCGCCTGCGGATTGGAGACCTGTGTCCTGCCGTCCGCCGTGCTTTCCACGCATACCGGCGGCTTTACCGGCTATACCTTCCGCGACCTGACCGATGATATGCCTGCCATCCTGGCGCACTGGAAGCGCGAGGGCATTCTGTTTGACGGCGTTTATACCGGCTACCTCGGCAGTGCCCGGCAGATCGGCTATGTCCGGGAGATACTTGCCGCCGTCCGCCGCCCCGGCGCCCCCGCCATTGTGGATCCCGCCATGGCGGACAACGGAAAACTCTATGCGGGCTTTGACGCCGCCTATGTCGCGGAGATGCGCCCCCTGTGCGCCGATGCGGATTACCTGCTGCCCAACATCACCGAGGCGTGCCTGCTGACCGATACGCCGTGGCAGGAGACCTATGACCGCGCCTTTGCGGATGCCCTGTTGGCACGGCTGGACGCGCTGGGGCCACGGTGTACCGTCCTGACCGGCGTGTCCCTGCGTGCGGGCAGAACCGGCGTGATGGTGCACAGCGCGGGCGGCACGGCGTACTACGAGCATGAGCTGCTGCCGAACAGCTGTCACGGAACCGGCGACATCTACGCCTCGGCGTTTGCGGGCGCGATCCTGCGCGGTGTGGCACCGTTCGCGGCGGCACGGATCGCCGCCGATTATACGGTCGCCTGCATCCGGGCGACTGCCGCCGAGCCGGGGCATTGGTACGGCGCGAAATTCGAGCCGGTTCTGCCGGTGCTCATGAAGGAAATCGCCGCGGCGGCGGGAGAGGACTGAGCGGGCGGTCTGCCTGCGCCGCGCGCATCGCCGTTTCGCGGATTCTGCGGCAACACTGCCAAACGCGGGCGCCGCACGCAAGTTTTCCTGTCCGATTTTACCGAAAATGTCCCGGAGTTCTTGACAAGGCGGGCGCTTTGTAGTACAATAATCTTATATGTGAGTATAACTTTCCAGGAGGCACCCGATGAGAAGCATGACAGGCTATGCCCGCGCGACCGCCACGATCCCTGCGGCGGCAGGCGGGCAGGATGTCCGCGAGGTGTGCGTGGAAATGCGCTCGGTCAACAACCGCTACCTTGACCTGTCTGTCCGCCTGCCGCGCAGTCTGACGGGACTGGAGGAGCGTGTCCGACGTGCGCTGACCGCCGCCGGCATCGCGCGCGGCAAGCTGGACGTGACCGTGACGATGACAGTCCGGGACGCCTCCGGGGAAGAGGGCGGCGCAACGCCGCTGGAGCCGGATATGGTCTTTGCCCGCCGCCTGGCGGATGCTGCACAGCGGCTGTCCGAGGGGCTTGGCGTTCCGAACGATCTGACCGTCAGCCGCCTGATGGCGATGCCCGGCGTGCTGGTTCCGGTTCGTCCGGAGGCAGGCGAGTCCGAGGAGGATGCGTGGAGCGTGCTGGAGCCGGTGCTTGCGGATGCCGTTGCGCAGTTTCTGGACGCGCGGGCACGCGAGGGCGAGCGGCTGGGCGCGGATATGCTGGGCAAGATAGCCCGGATCCGTACACTGGCGGCAGAGCTTGCCGCTGCGTCGGAGGAGGATGTCCGTACCCTGCGGGTGCGCTTTGAGGAGCGGCTTCGGTCGCTGATCGGGCAGGCGGACGTTCAGCCGGATGAGGCACGCATCATCACCGAGTGCGCCGTCTTTGCCGACCGCATTTCGGTGGACGAGGAGTTGGTACGGCTGTCCTCGCATCTGGACACGCTGGAGGGACTGCTGCATACGGATGACGCCGTGGGGCGGAAGATAGACTTCATGCTGCAGGAGACCAACCGGGAGGTCAACACGGTCGGCTCCAAATGCTCCAACGCGGGCATGGCGCGGCTGGTCGCGGAGATCAAGAACGAGCTGGAAAAGATCCGGGAACAGGTCCAGAACATTGAGTAAGACCGTCCGGGGAAAGGAAGAAATTCCATGAAATTCATCAATATCGGCTACGGCAATATGGTGGCGGTGGATCGTATCGTCACACTGGTCAGCCCGGATTCGGCACCCATCAAGCGCTTGATCCAGGACGCGAAGGACGACGGGCGCGTCATTGATGTCACCTGCGGGCGCAAAACCCGTGCGGTTATCATCACCGATTCGGAGCACGTCATCCTGTCGGCATTGCAGGCGGAGACTATTGCCAACCGGCTGGACAGCGACGCCGATACCGACGATGCGGCGGAGGCTGGCGACGCCGACCTCACCGAGGATGACTGAGCCGGGATGCGGATTTCCGGAGAGCGTAAGGCATACGGGCACCTCTCTGCCTGTTCGCCGCGCGGTGAATTGTCAGAGGCACCCATAATCTGAAGAGCAGAATAAGGAGAACTATCCATGATTTTTCCCACTACCAGTGACCTGACCAAGGGCAAGTACAACCGGTATGAGGTCGCGCTGGCGACCGCCAAGTGCGCCCGCATGATTACCAACGAGTACGTCCGGCAGCGTGCCGAGGCGGAAAGCTCCATGTCCGGCAACAAGGAGACCGACCGCCCGCTGAACACGCTCATCGACAAGGAGGTGCGGGACGAGAAGGCGGTCAATATCGCCATCCGCCGCCTGTACGAGGGGCAGTATGTCATCACGCACAAGTCGGTGGAGGAGCAGGAGCGCGAGGAGCGCGCCGTGCTGGAGGGTATCGGCGAGCCCGCACAGCAGTTCGCGGAGCGTGAGGAGGATGAGATCCTGGACGGTGATCGGAACGCGGACGATGCCGTGCTGGATGATGACGCGGCACCGGAAGACGGGGAAGCCGCAGAGACGGACAGCGGCGATGCGGCGGATGCTGTGACGGAGGACGAAACGGCTGCCGATGCCGTTGCCGAGGAGGAAGCGGAAGCGGCAGAGGCGGCGGAAGCGGAAGCGGTGGAGGAGGCGGACGCCGACGGATCCGCCGGAACATCGGAAAACTGAGCCGACCTGAGCGCGGCGGGCTACGTGGGTAGCGGGAAGGAGTTACGGCATGAACCAGCCCGAAAGCTGCCGCGCGACGGATGCACCGTCTGCAGACGTTCTGTATGCCGCCGTGCATATTCTGGAGTGTCCCTTCGGTGTTGACAGACCGTACCATTACTATATCCCCCGCCCGCTTGCGGATGCAGTCCGCCCGGGCGCGTTTGTGACGGTTCCCTTCGGAAAGGGGAACCGGAAGAAACTCGCTCTGGCTGTCGAAATCTGCGATCGGGCGGGGCTTTCTGTACTTCCGGACGGGTTGGATCCGGATAAATTCAAGCCGGTGAGCGGCGTCTGCCGTGCGCGGCTGTTCCTCACGGAGGGGCAGCTTGCGCTCTGCCGCTACCTGACCGCACAGACGCTGTGTACCGTCGGCGAGGCGGTGCGCACGCTGGTGCCGGCGCAGGCACTGGCTACGCTGGCGGAATTTTACCGCCCCGTCCCCGGTGCGGTGTTGCCGGCAGAGCGCCTGCCTGCCGCAGGGGATCTTCTGATTTACGAGTACATCCGCGCACGGGGGAGCGTGTCGGCGCAGGCATTGCGCACCCGCTTCGGGACACGCGCCGCCGCCGTGCTGGATATGCTGACCGAGCGGGGGCTGGTTGAGCGTGAGCTGGCTGTCCGGGAGCCGGACGAGCGGCAGGAGAGCTTTTTTGTGCTTGCCCGCCCGGCGGAGGAGATCCGCGCGGCGCTGGCGGTGGAAAAGGGAGCCGGACGCATTGCGTCAGCCGCTCAGCGCACGGTGCTGGGTGTCCTGCTGGATGCGACCGAACCGATCCCCGCATCCGCCCTCAGACAGCACGCCGGCGTGACCGCGGCGGTTTTGCGGGCGCTGGTGCAGAAGGGACTGCTCCGGAGCGAGGTGCGCCGCGTGCTGGCGGAACACCCGGAGACATCGCCGCTGGGGGACGCAGGTCTGCGCACGCCGTTCTCACTTAACGGGGAGCAGTCCGACGCGGTGCGCATCCTGTCCGGGCTTGCCGATGCGGGGGAGGCACGAGCGGCACTGCTGTTCGGCGTGACCGGCTCCGGCAAGACCTGCGTTATCCTGTCCATGATAGACAGGATGCTGGACGCCGGGCGGGGCGTTATTATGATGCTGCCGGAGATCGCGCTGACTCCGCAGATGCTTGCCATTTTCCGCGCCCGGTACGGCTACCGGGTGGCGGTGATCCATTCGGGACTGTCGGGCGGGGAGCGGATGGACGCTTACCGCCGCATCCGTGCGGGGGAGGCGCCGGTGGTGGTGGGTACCCGATCCGCCGTGTTCGCGCCGGTGCCGCACCTCGGCATGATTGTCATGGACGAGGAGCAGGAGCATACCTACAAGTCGGATCAGAACCCCAAGTACCACGCACGCGATGTGGCGCGGTTCCGGTGTGCGCAGGAGAAGGCACTGCTGCTTTTGGCATCCGCGACACCGTCGCTGGAGAGCTTCCGCAAGGCGGAGGAGGGAAAGTACACGCTGATTGCGCTCCGGCACCGCTTCGGAAATGCGCACCTGCCTGCGGTGCGCATCGTGGATATGCGCGGCGAGGCACAGCGCGGGCAGACCGCCCCGCTGGGGCAGGAGCTGGTGACCGAACTGAAGCGCGTCCGGGAGGAGGGGAATCAGGCTGTCCTGTTTCTCAACCGGCGCGGGTATTCGACTCAGCTGGTCTGCCGTTCCTGCGGTCTTGCCGTGACCTGCCCCGCCTGCTCGGTTGCCATGAACTATCACACCCTGCGCGGCGGCTATGACCAGGGTGAGCTTGTCTGCCACTGGTGCGGCGCGCGCCGTCCGGTTCCGGAAACCTGTCCTTCCTGCGGTTCGCCGCATCTGATGCGCATGGGCTTCGGCACCCAGCGCATCCAGCAGGAGCTGGAGCGGGAGCTTCCCGGGGTGCGCGTCATGCGCATGGATGCGGACACGACCGGGACAAAATCGGCGTACTTTGATATGCTTACGTCCTTCCGCAACCACGGGGCGGACATCCTGCTGGGGACGCAGATGGTTACGAAGGGGCATGACTTCCCGGACGTGACGCTGGTGGGCGTCCTGCTGGCGGATATGTCGCTGTATGTGGACGATTACCGCGCCGCGGAGCGCACGTTCTCCCTGCTGACGCAGGTTATCGGACGCGCCGGGCGGGCGGATAAGCCGGGACTGGCTGTCATTCAGACCATGAACCCGGACAACGACGTGCTGAAGCTCGCCTGCGCGCAGGACTATGAGACCTTCTATGCGCGCGAGGTGCGCCTGCGGCGCAATCTCGCCTTCCCGCCGTTCTGCGATATCGCCCTTCTGACGCTGACATCGCCGGACGAGAAGGAGCTGCAGAAGGCGTGCCTGCGCCTTACGGAGGAGATCCGGCGGCTGACGGCGAACGACTATACCGATGTGCCGATGCAGATGTTCGGTCCGTTCGAGGCACCGGTCTACCGGGTGGACAACGTATACCGGATGCGGACGGTCATCAAGTGCCGCCTGACGCGCCGCGCGCGGGCGCTGTTTACGGAACTGCTGCGGGCGTTTTCCGCCCTGCGCCAGCGCCCGGTGCTGAGCGTGGATTTCAATCCGAGCAGTATCTGAGGAGGGGACCTCGGAAAAACCCCGCGTGCCGCGCCTGCCGGCAGTGGAAAGGATCCTGTTATGATACTCTGCGATACGCATACCCACACCCGTTTTTCCTTTGACGGCGCCCCGGACTCCACGCCGGACGCCCTGTGCCGGCGCGCGCTGGAGATCGGGCTGACCGATCTGTGCATCACCGATCACTGCGATGTCAACGGCGAGGCGGAGGGCATCTATACCCACTACGACGCCGATGCCGCCTGGGACGCCATGACCGAGGTGCAGGAGAAGTACCGAGGGCGGCTGTATATTTCACGCGGACTGGAGCTGGGCAATGCCACGCAGTACCCGGAGATAGCCCGGTCGGTGCTGACGCGCCACCCCTACGAGTTTGTCATCGGGTCACTGCACAATCTGTGCGGCGTGCCGGATTTTTCCATGCTTCGCTTTGAAAGCATGAGTGAGGCGCTGATCGACCGCCTGTTCTGCCGTGCCATGGACGAAACGGAGGAGATGCTGCGCTTTGAGCCGCCCGCAGGCGCACCGGCAATCACCACGCTGGGGCATCTGACCTACATCCACCGCTATATCACCATGGCGGGCAGGCGCTTTGATTTCCGCCCGCATTACGACCGGATCGAGGCAATCTACCGCCTGCTCATGAGCCGTGACATCGCGCTGGAGCTGAACGTTTCCACGCTCTGGCGGGGGTTTGGCATCGGGATGCCCACGCTGGAGCTGCTCAGCTTTTACCGCGACTGCGGCGGGCGGCTGGTCACGGTAGGCTCCGATGCGCACGCACCGGTCAATCTGGGGCGCTGTATCCGGCAGGGGTACGCGCTCCTGAACGCCGCCGGACTGCACGAGGTATTGGCCGTGCGGGACGGTGCGCGCTGCCTCCTCCCCATTGAATAACGAAAGGATACAGGATACCGGCATGAAACTGGAAAACTTCAGTCTTCTGTACCCCGACAGCCAGACCCAGCGGGATCATCTGGCGGGGGTCAATGTCCCCGACATTGATATGTATACGCTCCAGGAGTTGGGGATGCTGGAAATCTTCAACCCGCAAAGCACCCCGCTTTCGGATTTCTTCACGTCCGACCCCGCCGTGATTTCGTACCGCAACCAGACCTTCTTGGATATGCTGTGCAATCCTGCCCTGACCGAGACACTGCATCGGCTTGTGCCTGTCCTGCAGGACATTACCGAACTGCGCCGTCTGGAAAATGATATTGCCGGGGAGGACACCGCTTCCTACCTTGCCAGCATGACCGAAATCGAGTTGTATATCACCTGCGTGGACATCCTGCACAAGGGCATGAAGGAGGTGCGCGGCAACCTGCACGGTGCCGCCTTCCGGCGTCTGGCGGACTGCGTGACCGAGTTGGCGGAGTCCGACTACTATGCCGAGCTGAACCGGAAGCTGTCCGAGCTGACGCGGCGCGTGCGTGAGATCCGGAGCGTGACCATCGGGGTTAATCTGGACGCGCAGCTCCGCCCGGCGCAGGCAGGCGTGCTGTCCATCAACGCGCAGCCCTTCAAATCCGGCGACGTGCTGGACAAGATTCTGCGGCTCAACCTCAAGGGGGACGAGTACACCTGCATTGCCAATCTTGTTCCCTTCGGCAAGAAGCAGTCCGAAAACCAGAAGACGGCGCTCTCGCTTGCCTTCAATTCCGCCATCAACGATGTGTACCGCTCCTCCCTGCGCTCATGGAAGAAGATCGTGCAGGGCTACGTGCTGGAGAATACGGACTTTCTGCTGGGGCTTCTGCCGGAGATCGAGTTTGTGGTCAAGGGGACGCAGCTGCAGGAATCCCTGCGTGCGCGGGGCTGTACGCTTTGCGAGCCGGATCTGCGCCCGATGGACGAGCGTGTCTTTGTCGCCGACCGGCTGTATAATCCTGCCGTGGCACTCAAGCTCCCGGAGGGGGAGACCATCGTCCCCAACAGCATTGCCTTTGACACCACGCCGGAGAACGCCATGATCTATGTGTTGACCGGCCCCAACCGGGGCGGAAAGTCCGTCATTACCTGCGCGGTCGGGCTGTGTCAGGTCATGCTGCAGCTTGGTATGTTCCTGCCTGCCGACACCTGCCGCATCAGCCCGGCGGACGGCATCTATACCCATTTCCCGACCGGCGCGGACGACACCATTGACAAGGGACGCCTTGGCGAGGAATGCGCGCGCCTTGGCGAGATCTTCGATGCCGTAACGGCAGACAGCCTTGTCCTCCTGGACGAGTCGCTGTCCTCCACCGGCTCCTTCGAGGCGTCCTATATCGCCGCCGAGGTGCTGATGGGACTGTGCCGCGTCGGTTGCCGTTGCCTTTTCTCTACCCACCTCCATGAGCTTGCCGCCGAGATCGACCGCATCAACGCGCAGTCCGCCGCCGAAGGCGGTGCGCGCGTGGATACCCTCGTCGCTGGCATCGAGGGCGAAGGCAAACGCTCCTTCGTTATCAAACGCGCCAAACCCGACGGTAAATCCTACGCCCGCGACATCGCCAGCCGCTACGGACTGACCTATGAGGGCATCCTTCAGCGCATCGGCAAGGAAAAGAGATAGAGAAGGGAAACGGGGAAACGGGGAAACGGGGAAACGGGGAAACGGGGAAACGTTGGGGGCTTCTTGAAAGAAGCCCCCAAACCCCCAAGAACTTTCCCGATATATTCCTGATTGGAACCGGCGTTCGTGCCCGGTCCCGGACTTGTCTTGCAGCATACATGGTGGCTGTGATTTTGGGTGTTGCAGAATCGGCTTAGCCGCTTCTGCCGGGTTTGAAGAACCCAAATTGACCTTCCCGCGCTGCTGGAGCAAGCCCCCGCCGGGGTATCGCTACCTCCCTCCCACCTCCAGTGCCGCGCAGGCACAGCCGCAGGGGTGCCGGGGGCGAAGCCCCCGGCAAAACTAACTTATGGCTCCCCCTTCCCCGGAGGGGAAGGGGGGCGGGGG
>ERZ827168.4552-NODE-4552-length-12582-cov-3.223278_pt1 | contig 12582 bp, 10 predicted proteins | sample MGYA00519868_ERZ827168 | MGnify/ENA primary metagenome ERZ827168 (study PRJEB31778, sample SAMEA3449271) | human gut metagenome | biome: human gut; feature: human-associated habitat; material: faeces | place: United Kingdom | collected 2010/2012 ...
TAATGCCATGAATCCCGCAACCAGACATCTTTCCGCTCCGGCATGTGCACCGACAGGGAGCGCTACCGTGTACCCGATACTCTTCATGGTCAGCACCGCACACCTGCTCAACGACATGATGCAATCGGTAATACCGGCTGTCTACCCTCTCCTCAAAGATAATTTCGGCTTCACTTTCACCCAGATAGGCATCATCACGCTGGTGTTTCAGATGACCTCCTCGCTCCTGCAGCCCCTCATGGGACGTTACGCCGACCTGCACCCGAGACCCTACTCGCTGGCTGTGGGGATGTGCTTCACCCTCACCGGACTGCTCACGCTCGCAACGGCACACGGCTTTCTCTCCATCCTGCTCGCCGTCGCGCTTATCGGTTGGGGTTCGTCGGTCTTCCATCCCGAATCGTCGCGCGTCGCCCAACTCGCCTCGGGCGGGCGGAAAGGGTTGGCCCAATCCATCTTTCAGGTCGGCGGCAATGCGGGGAGCGCCATGGGACCGCTGTTGGCCGCACTCATCGTCATTCCCTTCGGGCAAACCTCCATCGGATGGTTCGCCCTCGCCGCTTTGCTCGCCATTCTGCTGCTGAAACGCATCGGCGACTGGTACAAGGGAGAACTCGCGGCCGCACCGTACCGTACGGCGGCTACGGCATCCCGGCCATACGAACTGCCTAAACGGAAAGTACGCACCGCCATGGTCATCCTGACGGTACTCGTATTCTCCAAATACTTCTATATTGCCTGCATGACGAACTACTTCACCTTCTTTCTCATGGACAAGTTCGCCGTTTCGGTACAGAATGCACAATACTGCCTGTTCGGGTTTCTCGCCGCATCGGCGGCAGGCACGGTCATCGGCGGCCCGCTAGGCGACCGTTTCGGAAGAAAGTATGTAATATGGGGCTCCATTCTGGGAGCAGCCCCCTTCGCCCTGCTGCTGCCCTATGCCAATCTGTCCGGGACAATCGCGCTTGCGGTCATCATCGGGTTCGTCATCTCATCGGCTTTCTCGGCCATCCTCGTCTATGCGACCGACCTAATGCCCGGCAAGGTAGGACTGGTGTCCGGTATCTTCTTCGGACTCATGTTCGGACTGGGCGGCATCGGTTCCGCCTTCTTCGGGTGGCTAGCCGACCGGACGAATATCGAATTCATCTTCCGCGTCAGTACCCTGCTGCCGTTGCTCGGCGTCATCACCGGCTTCCTGCCGAACATCGAAAAGAGACGCAAACCATGAACAAAACACAAACAAATAAGACTGCCATGACGAAAACCGATTTCACACCGACAACACCACCCTTGGCCCGGCCCGTGCACTATACCTGCCGCTATCAATCACCGCTGGGAGGCATCACGATTGCCGCCGACAGCGAAGGGCTGACCGGTCTTTGGTTCGACGGACAGAAATATTTTGCCGCTACGCTCTCCCCTGCCTGCGAATCCCGGCCTCTGCCGCTTTTTGAAGAGACGAGGAGGTGGCTTGACCTTTATTTCAGCGGGAAGAATCCCGGATACCTGCCGCCGCTCCACCTCACAGGGACGCCTTTCCGCATGGCCGTATGGGAAATCCTGTGCAGTATCCCGTACGGACAGACCGTTACATACGGCGAAATCGCCCGGAAGGTCGCACGGCAAAACGGAAAGACCGCCCTGTCGGCGCAAGCTGTAGGCAACGCGGTGGGGCACAATCCGGTCAGCATCATCGTACCCTGCCACCGGGTCATAGGCAGCAACGGCAGCCTGACGGGTTATGCAGGCGGTATTGCACGGAAAACGGCGCTTCTTACACTCGAACAGGCGGATTTGACCGGAACCTTCGTTCCCCGCAAAGGTACTGCCCTGTAAACCGGACAGCTCCGCTTCCGGCTGCCCGGCCGTCGAGAAAATACTCGCAGCGACCGCAGTGAGAAAGGGCTATGCGGGCTGGTCGCCGGAAGCCGTAGTCAGATATATCGAATCTCTGTATTCCGAAGGCGACATGCCGGTCTGGCGGCGAAAATAACGGCTGAGTGCCGACTGGTTCCGGAAGCCGAGCTCCTTGACCAGCTCTTTGATATCGACATTGGCGTTACGGAGCAGGGCCTTCATCTCGATGATGACGAAATCGGCGATGCACTGCCGCGCCGAACGTCCCGTCACCTGCGTCGCTATCAAGGTCAGGTACTTGGGCGTTATGCACAGCTTGTCGGCATAGAACGAAACTTCGCGGGCCGTCTTGTAATACTCGGCGATAAGCATAGAGAAATTGAAAATAATCTGCTCCTTATGGGTGAAATTATACAGTTTGTGCACCTGTGGATTCTCCCGGTAATCGACATACAAATCCCAGAAGAAGGAGCGCAGCAGATGGATGGAGGTTTCCCGTCTGTATGCGGGCTTCTTATGCTCCATCCTGAAGTTCAGCGAATCGCACCATAAATTATAACGCCGCACTTCGTTTTCCGTAAAATGGAAACAGAAATGTTTCCGCATATAGAAGTAGAAATCGGGCGTCATCCGGCATACACCGCTCATGATATCCATGAAAAGCACCCGGTCCACCTTGAAAAACCGCATGGAAAAATCGGCGCTCCTGTCGTGCAGCGACGCGAACTGCAGGGGCAGTATCACGACCATGTCGTCGCAGTACACCCGACTCGAATAGTCGAACAGTTCGATGACGGCACTTCCGCCGGTGCAGAGTCCGACCATCCCCTCGGCCAGATAGGTCGGTTCAGTACCTATGGGCAACCGCGAAAGGTCCTCTAAAATAATATGGGAAGTATGAGTGGCAACACGTTTATCAATACCGGAATTCATAGGTTAAGTTAGGTCAGGTCAGGGAAAGGTTTTACGGTATAATGATGTAAAGGTAAATATTTGATATGCCCCTTTTGGAATCTTCTCCCAAAATGGACGCTATATTAGAAATAAAGACAACAAATACGTTCTTTCTCCCCGAAGGATGTTAAGCAGATAAACGATATTGAATAGCATCACCGTGTACGCCATGCATTCCGGAATCCCCACGGTCACCATCTTCCGGCCGGAAAGGCACCGCTGCATGTCCTCCGTTCATACCGCCGGGCCTCCCGATTCCGCTACGGAACCCGATTACCGTAATTACGGATACTATTCCGGTCGTTTCCGGCGGAAACCGGCCCGTATTTTGACGGATTTAAAGTCATTATAACCGAAAATGACGACCCAAATGAAAGCGGCTCTGATTTTCAAGGCAGGAGAGCTCTATGAACTCGGTTGCAATTCGTCCCAAGCGGTTTGCGGAGCACTGGCTGGACACTACGGCCTCGACCAGGAAACCGCATTCAGAATGGCTTCCTCTTTCGGCGACGGCACCAGTCGTCTGAGAGGAACCTGCGGGGCAGCCGACGCCCTTGTGATAATGGCGGGATTCGAGAAAGATACCAGCATACCGGGCGATACCGGAACACGCGAAGAGAACTATCGTATGGTCAGGGAACTCGTGGCGGAATTCAAACGGCGCCATGGTTCGGTATTCTGTGCCACACTGTGCGGACCGGCCGGCAAAGACCGGAAGCGCTGCCGGAAGCTCGTCGAAAGCGCAGTCGAAATCTACGCCGACTACCTCGGTTGGCAGTGACCGCCCTACGGCGAGCAGCCCCGGAACGGGCCACAACGACCGCAATAATTCAAATTGTCACAACAAAAATTTCCCCTTGGATCGCCCCTGTTATTCTATCGTTGAATCGGAGGCCAAATACCGGTATGTTCAGCCTCGAAGAAGGCAAAATCATCCGGAACTTCCCAGATAAAGTCCCGGAATGACACAATACCCTGTATCAATCCAAGAAACGCCGTACCTTTATTCTGAATTTTTGAAGAACGTATTTAGCCCCAACTTAGGTAGATGCATGGTAAATGTATTCAATATACTGAACCGGTATTCGCTTTCATATTTCCATCAACCGTCCGGTCCTTCGGCCCATTGGCGTACCCCTGCCCGGACGCACGATACCGGGTACACTTGTGCCGAAAACCGGCAAAACCCACACCGGTCCGTACACCGCACGGATACAGGCTGCCTCGCCGGCAAGAAGATTCACTGCCTCCGCTTCACAGGTTCCCCTTTCCGGTAATATCCGCCTGTACCAATTCTCTTACCGACTACTAACGGAATTATTCGCCATGAACAAGATACTTATTATAGAAGACGACGCCGCATACGGCCTGACCATATCGAACTGGGCAAAGAAAAACGGTTACGAACCCACGCACTGCATGACGATGGAGTTGGCCAAGAAAGAGATACTGCGGCAGAATTTCCGCATCGCCCTGACCGACCTGCGGCTCCCCGACGGCGACGGTATCATGCTGTTGGCCTGGATAAAGGACAAACGTCCCGACGTACAGGTCATCGTGATGACCAGCTATGCCGAGATACAGAGTGCCGTGTCGGCCATCAAGCTGGGTGCCTTCGACTATCTGGAGAAGCCGGTGAATCCGAGGATACTCAAGGAAAAAATCGAACAGGCCATGCAAAATGCACCGCTACCCTCGCCGCGGGTCTCCGTATCGCAGAAAAAACAGCGGGACGGAGACGAAGACAGGGACGGAAACCGGGTCGGCAACATCGTCTACGGAGAGAGCCCGGCCTCGAAACAACTGTACGATTACATCCGGATTGTAGCCCCCACGAACATGTCGGTCCTCATCGTCGGCGAGAGCGGGACGGGCAAGGAACATGCCGCCCACATGATACACGAATACAGTCCGCGCAGTGCGGCCCCCTTCATCGCGGTAGACTGCGGCAGCCTTTCGCGGGAGCTTGCCCCCAGCGAACTGTTCGGCCACCTGAAAGGAGCATTCACATCGGCTGTCGCCAACAAGAAAGGGGTATTCGAAGTAGCGAACGGAGGTACCGTATTTCTCGATGAAGTAGGCAACCTTCCCTACGACGTACAGATACAGTTGCTGCGCGCCCTGCAGGAGCGTAAGATACGCCCGGTCGGCGCAGCCAACGATATCACTATCGACGTACGCATCATCGTTGCCACCAACGAAAATCTCGAAGCGGCCATTGCGGCCGGACGGTTTCGGGAAGACCTGTACCACCGACTTGATGAATTCATGCTGCGAATGCCTCCCCTGCGGGAACGGCACGGCGACCTGCCGCGATACGTGGAACATTTCCTGGAAAACGCCAACCAGGAACTGAATAAGAATATCAAAGGATTCAGCCGGGATGCGATGGCCGCCATGGAACATTATGCCTGGAAAGGAAACCTGCGGGAACTGCGGAATGTCGTCCGCCGTGCCGTACTCTTCGCCAGCGGAGACGAAGTGACGTTACAGAACCTCCCCTCCTCCATGCTGGAATCGATAGCCCGGAGCGACACTCCGGTCCATGTCTGAAAGACCGTCCCCTTCCCAACGGACGGTCTTCGGGCGGTTTTTCGGAACGCCCGACCGTCCTCAGGAAGCCGGATATTCCCGTTCGATAAGGTTCAGCACCTCCTTTGCGAGTTCGAGCAGGCGGTGCATCTCTTCCCTCCAACCGGGATAGTCTTCCGCCGGACGACCGCGCATGGAGTCCATCTTTTTCAGTAAATCCCCGGCCTCTACGGCCCCTATCTGAAGAAACATGGGGAGCATCTTGTGGCATAACGCCTGCGCCCGCCCGAAATCCTGCTCCTCCGTCGCCCTCTCAAGCGCTGCCATATTCTCCCGAGTGGCTGTCCGGAAACTCTCCAATACCTCTTGGACAGCCGCCCGGTCACCGCCGAGCATCTCTTCGAGGGCAGCGAATCCCACTCCCTCCTTTGCAGAAGAGGACTCCGCCTTCCCGGAGCCGACCGCTCCGAACAGCCGGGAAAGGGCCGACATGGAGACCGGCTTGCAGAGATAATGGCTGAACCCCAGTCTGCGGGCCCGGTCGAGTCCGAAATCCCCCCTTCCCGTCATGACGATTACCGGTACCGAAAAGCCGGCATCCCGTGTCCGGGCAAGCACGCTTCCCCCGGAAAAGGTTCCCATCTCCATATCGGTCAGGATAGCATCATACAGGGTATCCGCAAACAAGGCTCGTTCAAACTCCGTCCACGTATTGCACGGCGTAACGTCATGCCCCAACCGGCGCAGCATATCTTCCAGCAGGAGAAGGATGGACGGGTCGTCGTCCACCAAAATGATGTGCTGCGGAGTCTGTCCCGAGACAGCCGCCGCATCCGTCTCCTCCGCCTTTCCGGCCGGTATCTTGACCTCTACGGCCGTTCCCTTGCCGACTTCCGACCAGATATCCACCGTTCCGTTCAGCAGTTCGACGAGTCCTTTGACCACAAACATACCGAGACCCGTACCTTCCGCATAATGACTATTTTCCACACTCCGGGTAAAAGGTTCGTAAAGTTTCGCAAGAAACTCGGCAGGAATCCCCGCCCCCGTATCGGCAACGCAGAACTCCAGCATCCCCGCACGGTAAGCTGCCGTAAACCGAATGCCGCCCTGAGGCGTGTACTTTACCGCATTGGAAAGCAAATTCATAACAATCTGTCTGATTTTCAAAGGGTCGGAAACGAGCTGCACTTCATTGCCTATCCGTACGTCGTACTCCAGATGCAAATTTTTGCGCAAAGTCAGCGGCTTGAGCATATCGGACGTTTCGAGGAACAGCTCACGGACATTGAACGGTTCCATAACAGCCTGCAGGGTTCCCTGCTCCAGTCCGGAATACTCCAACAGATTTTCGAGCAGAGCGAGAATATGCCTGCCCGAATTGCGCATCGCGGCTATCTCCTGCGCCGACAACTTGCCGTCGGCATCGCTGATGTCCAGATACCCGAGAATGGAGTTCATCGGAGTCTTTATGTCGTGAGACACGGAGAGCAGCAGCCGATGCCTGCTCTCTATGGTTTTCTGCGCAAGCAGATTCGCCTCCTCCAGCTTCTCCCGTATTCTCACGCTTCTATTGACATTCAATACGATAAGCACAATAAAGGCCATGATTGCGACCAGTGCCAGGGTGCCGCCCACGATGGAGAAGGTACTGTTGCGCCGTACCAGATTCTCGTACTGCTCGATTTCGTTCATACGGGAATGCATCACATCGTTCTGCAGGTCGAGAAGAATGGCCGCTATCCGGGACGAAATGGTCTGGTCGGCCGACAACAGTGAGATGACATTCCGTTCGATGGTAGCCATCTGCCGTTCGTAATTCCGGCGCACCTGTTCGGCCGCTCCGCTGATATCGACCATGACCGACGCCGGAATCTCGGTCGTATCCACCGCGACGGACGAATTCACCACCACGGTCTCCGCACTTTTCGCCCGGGCGGAGAATACATCGGCCAGCCGCCGGAAAAAGCGTCTTTTCGGCGCGGGTAATGTCAGCGTATCGGTCGTCACGGTAGTCACCCGTATCTGCCTGAGGGTATCGGCCGGCTCATAGATGCGAATCACCTCGTCAAGCGGGGCCATCGTATCGCTCCGGCCGAAAAGGGCCGTCAGCTCCGCTACGATACTCCTTTTCTCCTCCAACAGTTCGTTGAATTCGGCAATCTGCGCTCCGTATTCGGGATTATCGAACAGCAGCGAATCGGCCCGACACCGAACCTCCCCCATATACTTCTCGAAATCGTCGAGGTATCTCCTGTCCCGGGTAATGACATACATGTTGGCCGCCGTTCTCGTATCGCTTACCGACTGTATGAGACCGTTGATGTTCCTTACTTCCACGGAATAACCTTTGACCGCCTCTTTCTGCTGGTCGATGTTCACCCGGAACGTATAAAAATAAATCATGGCCCCCAGACAAACCATCGTCACAATAGCCAGAATCAACACCACATGGAAACGTATCCTGCTCTCTGAATTATACGGCACGGCTTCTGTCCTTCATTTGTTTTTACTCTGTCTGTCGATATTTTTAAAAATATGAAGCTTAGCCGCATATCCGGACAGAAAGATTCCCATCGGGACGTTATCGGAGAAGTTACGGGCAGCCGGCAGCCTTGTGCCCGACCGAATCTCCGAACCGAAAAGCGCTCCGGCAGCCCGTTCCCGATTCTTCTTCCCGTGTATGACGGTTCGCAAATATTGATTACTTTTGCAAGACGACTTTTTTATCAATTTACGAAAAGGCTAAGAATTATGACGAAGAAATGGATTTGTACCGTATGCGGATACGTACACGAAGGCGATGAAGCACCCGAATTCTGCCCCCAGTGCAAGCAACCCAAAGAGAAGTTCAAAGAACTCGTCGAATCGGAAGGAGCGCTTTCCTTTGCGGACGAACATGTGCTCGGTGTAGCCAAAGGCGTCGCTCCGGAGATACTCGAAGGGCTGAACGCACATTTCATGGGTGAATGTACGGAAGTGGGCATGTACCTTGCCATGAGCCGTCAGGCCGACCGGGAAGGCTATCCGGAAGTAGCCGAAGCCTTCAAGCGTTATGCATGGGAAGAAGCCGAGCACGCCGCCAAATTCGCCGAACTGCTCGGCGACGTGGTTTGGGATACGAAAACCAACCTGAAAAAACGCATGGAGGCGGAAGCCGGTGCATGCGAAGACAAAAAACGCATCGCCACACTCGCCAAACAGCAGAATCTGGATGCCATCCACGACACTGTCCATGAAATGGCCCGGGACGAGGCTCGTCACGGAAAAGGGTTCGAAGGACTCTACAACAGATATTTCCGGAAATAATCCGGAATGCACGCCCCGCCTTCCACGGCACCGTGGATACGACAGAGGCGACAGAGAATGCTCCCCCGACAGGATTGATTCCCGAGGGGGAGTCTTTCTTTTCCATCACCGGCCGCGGCAATAACCGATTGCGAAGAGCGACGGCATGCATCCGCTTTTGCCGGCAGGCAGAAACATCCGGGGCGCGCCCGCTGCCCCGTCATCCTGACATGTGGCTTCGAACGGCATCTTCCGCAACGCACACCGATTACCGGCAGGCGCTTTCGGTGTTTTCATCGAATAATATTGTTACCTTTGTTTCTGTTCCGACAAGGCGGCCCGGAAACTCCGCCCCGCAACAGGCAACGCCACACCCACCTCCGCCGCACGAATTACGGATAAGATGATAACCGATTTCAGACTGAAAGTATTCAAGACGGTCGCCGACAGGCTGAGTTTCACCAAAGCCGCCGCCGAACTGCTCATTTCGCAGCCGGCCGTCACCAGACACATCAGCGAACTCGAAAAACAGTTAGGTGTCCCCTTGTTCGACAGATGCAGGGGAAACGTCTCCCTTACCGCACACGGCAAGCTGATGCTCGACTACGCAAACCGTATCCTCGCCATCTACGCCGACCTGAACGACACGTTCGCGGACGATACCGGCAGACCCGCCGGCAACATCCGGATAGGCGCAAGTACCACCATCGCCCAATACCTCCTGCCGGGCATCCTCGCTTCGTTCCGGCGACGTTATCCGGAAATCGACGTGGAACTGGCCAACGGCAATACCGAACAGATAGAGGAGCTCGTCGCCGGGGGACGTATCGACATCGGTATGATAGAGGGAAAAGCCACGGGCCATGCCCTGCACTACGAACCCTTCATGCACGACGAACTGGTACTGGTAACCTCTGCATCGAATTCGGCTTTCCGCGACGACGAAGTGGACATGGCAACACTCGGTCGCCTCCCCCTCGTCATCCGGGAGAACGGTTCCGGAACGCTGGACATCCTCACGGAAGCCCTCGCCCGCTGCGGTCTGGAACTGCAATCCATGAACATTGAGATGCAGCTCGGCAGCAGCGAAAGCATCAAACGCTACCTGTACGATTCGGGAGCCTTCGCCTTTATCTCCATTCAGGCCATTCTGGACGAACTCGCACACAACAAACTGCGTATTGTCGACACGGACGGTCTCGAAATCAACCGCAGTTTCAGCTTCGTTACCGCTCACGGCAACTATGGCAGGCTGCCGAAACTGTTCAAACAGTTCTGCACAAATCATCATAACACGAAGTTATAGACGAATACATTTATATATTGGACATTTATCGGACAGGGCGTTACTTTTGCACTGTAAACGACAAATGCCGATATTTCATGGAAAAGAGCAAAACCACCAAACGCGAAGTCTTCACCAAAACGGGATTCATTCTCGCCCTCGTACTCTGTGCCACCCCTTACGTATCCGCCCCCATCGCCCTTGTCGGCGGCTTTCTCTTCACCCTGTTCTTCGGCCATCCCTATGCGAAGCTCAACCACAAGGCCACGAACATCCTGCTCAAGGCATCGGTCGTAGGGCTTGGCTTCGGAATGAACGTGCAGAGCGCCCTGCAAGTGGGCCGCGAAGGGTTGGGCCTCACCGTCGCCTCGATTACGACCGTCCTCATACTCGGCTACCTCGTGGGCGGATGGCTCAAAATGCCGCGCAAATCCTCCCATCTGGTAGCCTCCGGCACGGCGATATGCGGTGGCAGCGCGATAGCCGCCGTGGCTCCCGCAGTCAATGCATCGGAGAAGGAGATATCCGTATCGCTCGGTGTTGTCTTCCTGCTGAATGCCGTCGCCCTCGTGGTCTTCCCTTTCATCGGACACCTGCTCGGCCTCTCGCAGCACCAGTTCGGATTGTGGAGCGCCATTGCCATCCACGACACGAGTTCGGTTGTCGGAGCCGCCTCCGCCTACGGCAACGTTCTGGTCGTGAAGGAAGGCAACGAGAACGACCCCGCCATCCAGGCCCTGTACGCTGCCCTGACCAGCGACACCATCAAGGACTTCATCAACAACACCTACGACGGTGCCGTTGTGCCTATCTTCTAATGAAAAAGTCAAAAATCCTTGCAACCTGCCGGGATGTAGTGTAAAATTGATAGCGAATGGGTTTTGCCGCCCATTCGCTATCTTTGTAAAGAATAAGGGGAGAGACCCATGATCGAACTGCAACACCTGACCAAACGCTTTGCCACGCAGGGCGGTACGGTCGTCGCGCTGAATGATATTAACCTGACCATTCAGGATGGCGACATCTACGGCATCATCGGCATGTCCGGCGCCGGCAAGTCCACGCTGGTGCGGTGCATCAATATGCTGGAGCGCCCGGACGAGGGCAAGGTCGTTGTCAACGGCCGCCAGATGCAGGAGTTGTCCGCAGCCGAGCTGCGTGCCGCCCGCCGCGAGATCACCATGATTTTCCAGCAGTTCAACCTGCTGATGCAGCGCACCTGCCTGAAGAACATCTGCTTCCCTATGGAGCTGGCCGGTGTGCCCAAAGAGAAAGCCACAGCCCGCGCCAGGGAGCTGCTGGAGCTGGTTGGCCTGCCGGACAAGGCGGACGCTTACCCGGCGCAGCTTTCCGGCGGGCAAAAGCAGCGCATTGCCATTGCGCGTGCCCTGGCCACCAACCCCAAGGTGTTGCTGTGTGACGAAGCCACCAGTGCCCTGGACCCCAACACCACCCACGCCATTTTGCAGCTGATCCAGAAGATCAACCGCGAAATGGGCATTACGGTGGTTATCATTACCCACCAGATGAGCGTGGTGGAGGATGTGTGCAGCCATGTTGCCATTTTGGATAACGGCACCGTGGTGGAGCAGGGCAGCGTGCGGGATATCTTCTCGAACCCGCATTCCGACGCTGCCAAGCGGCTGGTGTTCCCGGCGGGCACGCCGGAGCGCGAGCTGCTGCCCGGCCGCAAAATGGTGCGTGTTGCCTTTAACGGCACCCAGACGACCGATAAGCCGCTGGTGGCCAGCCTTGCCATTGAGTGCGGGGCGCTGGTTTCGATTGTGGCAGCGGACACCCGCGTGGTAAACGGCCAGACGCTGGGCAGCATGCTGCTGGCCCTGCCGGAAGGCGAAGGCGCTGCCAAGGCGCTGGATTACATCAAGAATTATCCTGGCATTACCTACGAGGAGGTGGGCAGCAATGGCTGAATTTTTTGCATCGAAGGACTGGCAGACTTTTTTGGATGTTCTGCCTTCCATCCCGGCAGAAACCTGGGATACTTTTTACTCTACCGTGGTGTCCACCCTGTTTGCACTGGTCATCGGCCTGCCGCTTGGTGTGCTGCTGGTAACGGGTGAGCCCGGTGGTGTGCGTCCGCTGCCCCGCTGGGTCATGCGGCTGCTGAACGGCGTGATCAACCTGTTGCGCAGTGTGCCGTTCTTGATCTTGATGATCATTGTCATTCCGCTGTCCCGCTTGATCGTGGGCACTTCTATTGGCACGGTGGCATCCATTGTGCCGCTGGTCATTGCATCCTTCCCGTTTGTGTCCCGTCTGGTGGAAACCAGCATCCGTGAGGTGGATTCCGGCGTGGTGGAAGCAGCCCAGAGCATGGGGGCAACCCCGCTGCAGATCATCACCAAGGTGCTGATCCCCGAAAGCATGCCCAGCCTGATTGCCAACGCAACCATTGCTGCCACAACCATTCTGGGCTATGGCGCTATGGCAGGTGTGATCGGCGGCGGCGGCCTGGGCAAGGTTGCCATCAACTATGGCTACTACCGCTATAACCTGGTGCTGGAAATTTTTGCAACTGCGCTGCTGGTTGTGCTGGTGCAGGTGCTGCAAAGCATTGGCACCCGCCTGGCCACCAGGTGCGACAAGCGCGTGCAGAAAACCAAAGGCTAAAATAAAACGATAAAAAGCGAAACGGCTGG
>ERZ827168.4553-NODE-4553-length-12582-cov-2.377584_pt1 | contig 12582 bp, 12 predicted proteins | sample MGYA00519868_ERZ827168 | MGnify/ENA primary metagenome ERZ827168 (study PRJEB31778, sample SAMEA3449271) | human gut metagenome | biome: human gut; feature: human-associated habitat; material: faeces | place: United Kingdom | collected 2010/2012 ...
CCCATCCGCATGGTCATCCGTCAGAAGGGGGAGCAGGAATGATCCCCGGCCTGCTCGCGGCCATCGCCGTTTTTTCCTACCTGCTCGGCGGGCTCAACGGGGCGATCATCGCATCGAAATACGTCTTTCACCGCGACGTGCGCGATTACGGCAGCGGCAACGCTGGCCTGACGAATTTCTTCCGCACGTTCGGCGCGCCCGGTCTCGCCATCGTCATCGGCACGGACGTGCTCAAGACCGTCATCGCCGTCGTGGCCGGCGGGCTCATCATGGGCACGCAGGGCGCGGCGTCCACGGGGCAGGTGTTCGCGGGCTTTTGCGTCATGCTCGGCCACATCTACCCGGTGTTTTACGGCTTTCGCGGCGGCAAGGGCGTGCTCTGCGCCGAGACGATGCTGCTGATCGTGAGCTTTCCGACCGGCCTTGTCTCGCTGCTGATTTTTGTCGGCATCGTCTGGGCCACGCGCTATGTGTCGCTCGGCAGCATCTGCGGCGCGCTCATCGCGCCCATCGGCGTGCTCGCCGCCTGCGGCAAGCTGCCGGCACTGCTGAGCCTGTTTTGCGTCATTCTGCTCGTGGTCAAGCACCGCAGCAACATCGGCCGCCTCATCCGGCACAAAGAGTCCAAACTGTCTTTTAAGAAAGACCTGTCCGATAAATTTGACGACGAAGATTTTTGAAACAAAGAGAAGAGGGAATGAAACCTATGCTTGAACTCAAACACCTTTGCTTTGAGGCCGAAACGGATGACGGTGTCCGCCAGATCCTCAAGGACGTGAGCCTCACGGTCGATGAACGCATGGTCGTCATCACCGGCCCGAACGGCAGCGGCAAGTCCACCATGGCCAAACTCATCGCCGGCATCGAGCAGCCGACCTCCGGCCAGATCCTGCTCGACGGGGAGGACATCACCCACATGTCCATCACCGAGCGCGCCCGCCGCGGCGAGCCCCTGCACGCCTCCGACGAGAGGCATGGCGACAAGGCCCGCGGCGGCGCCGGCGGAAAACGATGCCACGCGGATGGCCCAGAACGACGCGGCGGGCATGGTGACGCCCGATCGCGAGAGCATGTCGCGCGTGGCGTCGGCGACCTTCTCGCTCATGGGCACGTATCGCGTGACGCTGTAGGTGAGCGTGTCCAGGCGGGTCTCGCCGCGATGGCGGCGGCTCGGTCGCTTGACCGGGCCGGACTCGATGCCGCCGAGCCGCCTGAGGCCCACGAAGGACAGCAGGCCGGCGATCGTCGCGGCGCACAGCGACAGCGCGACGCCGCGCAGGATTTCGATGTTCACGGTGCTTCCAATCTATCCGGCGCCTAGTCGAGCTTGACGTCGCCCATCTTCCTCATCATGAGGTAGGCAAGCGCGTCCAGAACGACGGCCAGCGCGATAAGTGCCCAGCCGGAGGGCTGGCTGTAGAACTCGCGGTGGGAGGGCGAGATCGCGAGCAGTGCCGCCATCATGAAGACGGGCAGGCCGACCATGATCTGCGACTCGATGCGGTTGAGCGAGGTCTTCGACTTGATGGTCTTGCGTGCCTCGACGCGGGCGCGGACGGTCTGCCCGACGTTCTCGGTGATGTCGGCGAGCGAGCCGCCGGTCTGCTGCGAGATATCGACGGCCGTGGCGAACAGGCGCAGGTCGCGGCTGCCGGTGCGGTCGGCGACCTTGTCCAGCGCCTCGGGCACCGGAGTGCCGGCGCGGATGTCGGAGGCCAGGCGCCTGAACTCGGACTTGATGGGGTCGCTCATGTTCTCGGCGACCGGGCCGATGGCCTGGGCGACCGACGAGCCTGCGCGCAGGTTCGACGCGATGAGCGGCATCGCCTGGCCCAGCTGCTCCTCGAACTTCTTCTTGCCGGAGTCGCGGCGGGCCTTGAGGTAGACGGGGAAGCCGGCCGCGCTGACCGGCAGGAGCAGCAGCGACAGCGGGCCCACGCCGAGCGCGAGGGCGGTGAGCGCCGGCAGCGTCGCCGTCGCGGCCCACACGATTTCGGCCTCCTGGACCGACAGCTGCGGGGACGCCTGCTCGCAGACGGAGACGAGCGCCGCGGCGAGCTTTCCGCTCGGCCGCTCGCTCGCGGTCTCGGCCCCGGCCCGCTCGCGGGCGATGCGCCCGCGGCGCGCGATGACGAGCATCGCGATGCCGAGCGCGAGGCCGGGAAGCGCCGGCAGCAGGTTGACGAGGTTGGATTGCGCGCCGCCCATCCTAGAACACCGCCTGGGGGTTGAACCAGTCGTCATCGACGAAGACGCCCTCGTTTGCCATCTTCTCGATATGGCGGCGCATGAAGCGCTCGCCGGTCGGGACGAACCAGCCGGAGTGCTCGGGGTCGTTCGGGTCGTGCTCGAAGCGGACGATCGGGGCGATCGTGACGACGTCGCCCTGCATGCCCTGGACCTCCGCGATCTCGGTCACGCGGCGCACGCCGTGGGAGCGCTCCGTGTAGATGATGAAGTCGATGGCCTGGCTGATGTACTCAAGGATCTCGCGCGACGACATGCCGGTGTTCGCCTGCTGGACGAGCGTGCGCAGGCGCGTGGGCACCTCGCGGCAGTTGTCGGCGTGGATCGTGGTGAGCGAGCCGTCGTGGCCGGTGGTCATGGCCTGGAGCATGTCGAAGGCTGCCGCGTCGCGGCACTCGCCGACGATGATCCGGTCGGGGCGCTGGCGCAGCGCGTTGGTCACGAGGTCGCGGTAGTCGATGCGGCCCTTGCCCTCCACGTTGGCGTCGCGCGTCTCCATGCGGGCGACGTGCGGCTGGTTCAGGCGCAGCTCGGGCGTGTCCTCGATGGTGATGATGCGCTCCTCGGGCGGGATGTAGAGCGAGATTGCGTTGAGCAGCGTCGTCTTGCCCGATCCGGTGCCGCCGGCCACGATGGTGGACATGCGGCCCTGCACGATGGCGCGCATGATCTCGAGCATGCGGCCGTCGAACGACCCGTTGGCCATCAGGACCACGGGCTTGAGCGCGTCCTTGCGGAACTTGCGGATGTTGATGAGGTGGTGGTCGACCGCGACGCCCTTGAGCACCGCGTTGACGCGCGAGCCGTTGAAGGGCGTGCCGGGGCGGACGATGGTGCAGTCGCACAGCGGCGAGGCCTCGTCGCAGCGGCGGTTCATGCCCGCGGCGATGCGGTCGATGGTGAACTTCACGTGGTCGTCGTCCTCGAAGTGCACGTCGGTGAGCATGAGCCTGCCGGAGCGCTCGATCCACACCGAGTCGGGCCCGTTGACCATGATCTCGGAAAGCGACTCGTCGTACAGCAGGTCCTCGAGCGGACCGAAGTAGTACAGGTCGTTGATGGCCGCGCGCAGCACCTCCTGGTAGGCGTCGTCGGCGATGCGGCCGGTCTGGTCGATGAAGCGCTCGGGCACGAGGGGGTAGAACGCCGGGTCGTCGATGATGGGGCCGATGACCGCGGCCGCGTCGCGGTCGCGTCGTGCCGCGTCGCCGTCGGGCTGCTCGGTCTGGTTGTCGGATGAGAGCTGTTCGCGCGCAGCGCGGTACACGGCGCGCTCCAGCGCGATGAGGTCGCTATTCAGCATCGCTTGCCCCCTCGGCGGTCTGCGGGATGGCCGTGAGCGTCACGTTCGGGTTCGCCACGATGGCCGCGGCCTGGTCCTCGGTGACGTCGAGCGTCACGAGCGAGTACCCGGCGTCAGGCGAGCCGGACAGGGCGGAATCGAGGGCGATGATCTTGACGTTGGCGCACACGGTCTCGGCGCTCGATGTCGTTCCGTCGGAGACGACGGCCATGACGTTGACGCGGTCGCCGACGCGCAGCAGCGGCGACAGGCTCTTCGAGGAATCGAGCGACAGGGCGATGGCCACGTGTCCCTCCTCGATGGCCGACGTGATGTGCGCCGGCGAGCTAGATGCCTGGAGGGAGGACAGCGAGATGGAGGTCCCGGCGGTCTGCGTGGTGAGCGAGGTGTGGTTGGCGACATCCGAGACCTTGGTCGCGGCGTCGGTCGGGCAGTACGCCTTGGGGACGGCCTGCGTCTCGAGGTCGGCTTCGGTGATGGTCTCGCCGGCGGCGACGTCGCGGTTGGTCACGACGACGTTGACGGTGTTCGCCTCGTTCTTGGCGATGATCGCCGAGGACTCCGCGACCCGCATGCCGGAGAACACGGTGGCTCCCACCGACACGGCGATGGCCGCGGCGGCCACCACCGTGAGCGCGCGCGTGCCCTTCGAGGGGCCGGCGGGGGCGGGCTTGGGCGCCGCGCGGCGCGGCGCGGTCGAGGGATCGCGCCCCTCGGCGGGCTTGGCGTCCTTCTTGCCCTCGGCCTTGCCGAAGCGCCCGCGGCGCTTCTCCTCGCGGCTACCGCCGCGCTCCTCGGCAGCGGCCTCGGTTTTCGCACCGCGGTCATCGCCGGCGTAGGCCGGGCGGCTCGGCTCGGGGCGGTATGCGCTCTCCTGCGCGGGCTCGTGGCGGTATGTATTCTCCTGCTGGCGAACGTCGGCCTCCATGCGGCGGGCGTCGCGCGCCTCGCGGCGGGGTGCAGGGGCTCCCTGCGGCGCGGACGGGGACGCGGGCTGCGGCGTCGGTGCCGATTGGCGCGGCGCGGGGCCGTGCTGGTCCTCGTAGGCGGGGCGGCCCTGCGCGGGTCGCTCGTCGCGGCGCTGCGGGAAGGGCGCCCCCTGCGGTGCGGACGGGGCGCTTGCCGATGCCGCGGGCATGCCCGTGATGGGGTCGATGGTACCGCCCGCGGCGGACTCGAGGCGCGCGAGGTCGGCGCCGATCGCGTCGGCGCGGCCGAAGTCGCCGCGATTGATAGCCTCGGCCCTCATGGCGCGAAGTCGCTGGATCTCGTCTCGGTTATCGTTCATGTAGCTTGGTTCCTTTCTCGGGGACGGCCGCCGGCCGTCTCAGTCTCCGCTTTCCCCGCTGCCTGGGTTTCCCTTGGCCGCCGCCGCGCCGCGCACGGCGTCGAGCAGCGCGCCCGGGGCGTCGGCGAGCCGGGTTGCCGTCTCCTTGCGGCCGGTCACGGTGCCGTCCTCGAACGTGGCCTCGAGGCTCCCGTTGCCGACGTCCGCCGGCCGGTACACGTTGCCGGTCGAGTAGGGGTGGATGGTCCAGACGGCCGTGGACCTTGCGGTCAGCTTGTCGCGGCCGGCGAGTTTGAGGAAGGTGGTCTCCGTATCGTTGGAAAGCCTCACGTAGACGCCCGCGTAGCGGTCGTTGGAGCCCGACTCGGACTCGGGCAGCTCCGCATACCAGATCTCGGCGGTGCCGGTGTATCCGTTGTCCGAAAGCAGCTCGACGACCTCCTCGCGCGCCTCGCGCCCGGGGTTCTCCGAGTACTTGACGGCGTTCGACATGCCCAGCGACGACTGCCGGACGGCCTCGAGCACGGCTTCCTGGCCGGTCTTGGCCGAATAGGCCGTGCTGACGTCCACGCCGAGGCCCACCGCGATGAGCAGGCAGCTGATGGCCACGACGAAGATGACGGCGACCTGGCCGGGAAGGCCGCGGGTACGCAGCGGTTTTCGCGATGTCATCACAGCACCTCCCAGTCCGTATAGGTCGTATAGCTGTGCGAGACGTGGCGCGTGAGGGTCGTCTTGCGCCCGAGCGAGAGCGGGTCGTTGTACTCGTAGGCGATATCGGCCTCGACGGCGACGCGGCGCGTCTCGGTCCTGAGCGTCGAGGCCCCCAGATCGCTCGCGATGGAGTCGCCGTCGTTGACGGCGCCGCTGGTTTCGGTCTTGACGCTCGCGTTGGTCACCGTGAGCCTGCTCTTGTCGAGGTCAGTGCCGCCGCAGACGAGGTCGCGGACGAGCTCGTTTCGGTCTTGCTGCTGCCATCCGGCGGGGAGCGCGTCGGCGAGCGTCGCCAGCGAGTGCTGGATCACGGTGTTCTGGTAGGAGAGCATCGCGAACGACCCGATGGCGAAGAGGAACGTGAGCAGCACCGGCATGACCAGGATGAACTCGACCGAGCCCTGGCCGGGGAGGTGCACATGCTTGCGTGTCGTTGGAAAGGCTGCCATGTCACGACCTCTCTATCTCTGACCTGATGGACGACGTCTCGGAATGGACCTGCCAGCCGTCGTCGGTGGCGCCCTTCACGCCGAGCGACTTGAGCGGGAAGATGCAGCCGACATCCTCGACGACCTTGACGGTGACCTTCTCTCGCGCATAGCGCGCGGTGACCGACTTGTCGCCGCTCTTGAGCGTCACCGGCTTCGACGGCGCCTCCGCCGACGTGACGGTGACGGTCGCGCCGTCACCAAGGGCGCACGCCTCGCGCACGTAGGCGGCGATCGCGTCGTTCGACAGGGTGGGGTTCGCCGCGGCGTAGCGCGCGCCCTCGGAGCTCGCGGCCTGCACGTTCGCGGTCTCGCGCGCGACGTGCGCGTAGTCGGCGACGGCGACGAGCATGAGGACCAGCAGCGGCAGGATGAGGACGAATTCGACGGTCGCCTGGCCGCGGCGTCCGCGCGCCCTGACGGCGCTCATGACAGCGCTCCCGCCGCGAGGGCCGCGATGAGGGCGAGCGAGATGACGGGGGCGAGCGGCATGGCGTCGGTCTTGACGCCGATGCGCCGCGAGCATGCGATGAACAGCAGCGCGGCCGCGCCGAGGGCGGGCACGAGGGTGACGATCAGCGGCGTCGCGGCCGTCGATCCCAACACGCAGCCGAGCATGAGCGAGTCCCCGTCGCCCCATTCGCCGCCGGCGCGTCGCACGGCGGCGCCGAGCGCCCAGGTGACCGCCATGCCCGCGGCGGTGAGCGCCGCGCCCGCAGGGGTGGGGCAGAAGGCCGCGATAGACGAGGCGGCGAGCACCGCGAGATGCGGGAGCGGTACGATGCGGAAGCGGATGTCGCTCGCGGCGATGGCGAGCGAGCTCACGGCCGCCACGGCAGCCGCCGGCGAGTATGCCGCGCCGGCGAGCGCGGCGGCGAGATATGCGGGGACCCAGTAGGCCTCGCCCGCGAGCGTGGGGTTGTAGCGGCGCGCGTAGGCGCCCGACTCGCCGTCCGCCAGCAGGTCCGCGTCGATGTCGCCCGATGCGGCGAGCGCGTCGATCGTGGAGGGCGCGACGGCCTGGATGGCGATCTGGGCGCCGATCGCGGCCAGCCAGTCTCGGCGCTCGGCGGGGTCGGCGCCGGGCGCGAGCATGGCCGCGTCCTCGCGCTCGTAGAAGGAATAGCGCATGTGCTGGTAGGCATGCTGCAAAAGCCAGCCGGCGGCGGCCGACCCGGCCGCGAGCGTGAGTGTTCCGAGCATATGGCTCCCTCCTTTGCTGTGGTCCGTGGTTATCTGAAAAGCGCGCCGGGTCGGCGCGCGGGAAGGTTCGGGATGCCCGGGAGCGGGGGGTGTCGCGGCCCCCGGGCGGATAGCTCCGGGGTGCGTTACTGGGGCGTATGGGCTCCGGAGACGTCGGTGCCTTGCAGCGTCGCGGAAACCTTGTTGAGCTTGATGTTCATCTGGTTGGACAGGTAGACCAGCGCGGCGATCAGCGCGACGGCGATGCAGACGACGATGACGACCCACTCGATGGAGCCCTGTGCGGGCAGGGCCTCCTTGGCGCGGCGCTTCATGTTGAAAAGGCCGCAGGTGGCGATGGCCGCCGGCTTGGCGAGGATATCGTACATTGGACCTCCTCCTCTCTTGGACGTATGCGCGGGCGCACCCGCGCTGCCTGTGCCCCTTCCGGGGCGTTACGGCATAAACTATGCCCCCGGGGAGAAGACGGGTCAGCACCCTGCCCAGAAATGGGAAAGGTTCGGGATTGTCCCAGCTCAGGACCTATTTCTGCCTGTGGAGAAATTATGGAGCCGCCTTGCGGGCATACACCTCGAAGGTCCCGTCGTCATGCACCCGTGAGAACCCGAGTTCGGCAAGCCCGTCCTCGAGAGCGGGGTAGGCCCCCGAGGGGACGACTGCGAAATCGGCGCCGGTGCCCTCGATGGCCTCGGCATCGCCCGACAGTACGGACCGGGCTGCGCCCCAGGCGTCCGTGCCCCCGTTGAGCTCGGGGCAGAAGAGCTCCGCCCGCGTGTCGAGCAGCGGGCGGTACCCCGCGAGCTCGAGTTCGCTCCCCACGTCGATATCGCAGATGACGGCCTCGCCCCCGTCTGCCTCGGCATCCTCGAGGGCGGCGATCGCCGCCTCCGCGGACTGCTCGAGCGCGGTCTTGGCCGGCACGGTCGCGGCGAGGCGCCCGACGGCGACCAGAAGCGCGGCCGTGCAGCACACCGCGAGGGCCCATGGCCTCCGCGCACGCGGCCCCGCCACCTCACCCTGGATATCGGAAAGGGAGAGCGCCATGGAGGTGAACAGGAAGAGCTCGTTTCTCACGTTGGCGAGTGCGAGCGCGAGCGTGCCGAGCACGAGGATGTCACCGGCCTCTAGAAGCACCCGGCCGCCGCTTCGCCTGCGAACCCGGCACCGGAACAGCAGGAGCGCCGCGGCGAGGGTGCAGCCGCAGGCGGCTTGCACGGGCGCGGCCTGCGTCCACGGCGCGAGCTCGCCGATCCCCACCGATTTCAGCGACTCGGCGCCCATGGTGAGGAAGGGCAGCATGGGCAGCCTGGCGCCGTAGGGGTTGAGCATGCAGGCGGCCACGGTCGACATCGCCGCCGTGAGCGCCTTGAGCCTGCCGTACCGGTCGAGCCTGCCGTCGAGGACCAGGCAGCACGGGACCATGGCGGCCACGGTCCACAGCGCCCCGTGGAGCTGGGCCATGGCGAGGCCAGCGGCGGGGAAGACGGCAAGCAGGGAGTCCCGCCCGCCGTGCGCCCACTTCCCGCCCGCCGCGTAGCAGATGCACAGGGCAATCACGTCGATGCCGCGGGGCGTCGAGTTGCAGAGCGTCGCTATGACCGCGGCGAGCGCCGCCGAGGCCGCCGCATGGACGGCCCCGGTCCTGCCGCGGTCGAGCGTGCATGCCCAGACTGTCGCCGCCGCGGCCATGTCGAGCATCGCCGCAGCGCACTTGATCCCAGCCTCCCCGAACGTATCGAAGACGGCCGCAGCCGCGAGGCACAGCGGCCACTGCTGGCAGGTGTAGGCAAGGCCCTCGTTGAGCGTCAGCGGGTCGGCCGTCGGCAGCTCGCCGTTCTCGATGATCCAGCGGCCGATGGCGACCACGTAGCGGGTGTCGGGTTGGAAAAGCGACCATCCCGTGAGCGAGACCGCCGCGAGCGCCGCCGCGCATGCGGCGAGCGTGGCCGCGAGCGACGCCCACAGCAGGATGCGTCCGCGGCGCATATCTTCCTCGCGCTCCACGCTATTCACAGCCTTCCGTCGGTCTGAAGAGGGTGTATCCGCCGCCGGCCGCCACCTGCTCGACGGCGCCTCCGGACCGCAGTGCGTCGGCCTCCTCGTCCCTCACGAGGAACAGGTCCCAGCCCCATTCCGCGGTGCTCTCCTTCAGCGAGGTCGAGCCCTGGAGGACGTCGACGATCCCGCGGTAGGCGGACTTCGCCCCGCCTCCGGCGATGCCCTCGCCCCAGATCTCGGGACGCATGTCGCAGGGTACCTTGAAGCCTTCCCACTCGAGCTGGTTGTACACCGAGACGTCGCTGGAGAACACCAGCGCGTCGGGTCCGGCGTCGTATATCGCCGAGAAGATGGGGGACATCTCCGATTCCGTGACGGCGAGCACGCCGCTGGCCCCGCTGGATTGCGGCACCAGCGATACCCAGAGTCCCGAGAGCGCGGTGATCAGGCCGAGTGCGGCGCCTGCCGCCGCGGGCGGGCGATGGGCTCCCCGAGGGCCGCGGCGACGCCGTAGGCGAGGCACAGCCCGCAGAACAGCCCGGCGATCCACATGCAGCGCGAGTGCAGGGTGCCCGCGACAAGCCCGGCGAGGAGCATGGCCCACGCGCCGGCCGGGACCTTGGCGCCGCTGCGCAGGCATAGGGCCGCCGGCCCCAGCGCCATCGCCGCGACAGGTACCGCGAACAGGGGACCGAGCGAGACCCAGAGCGGCTGCATCTCGATGATGGCGCCGCCGTAGCCGGCCTCGCCGAGCGATTTGAGGACGTAGAGCGAGCCGTCGGTCCCGTAGGGGTTGAGAAGCGACCCCGCACACATCCCGACGACCGCCGCGCAGATCGTCAGCGCCCGCGCGGACCACGCGCGGCGGGCCCCGGCGTCGGCGAGCTCATGCGGGCACGGCAGGGCGAAGGCCGCGGCGCACGCGGCGAGCAGCGGCCATTGCGCCGCCTGGAGGTTGACGCCCGCCGCCGCCACGGCAAAAAGCCACAGCAGCACCCGGCGCCCACCGCCCCGGAGGTATCTGAGCATGATCCTCGCCGTCACGGTGCACAGGAGCGCGGTCCAGACCGTCGGTCTGACCGATATGTACATGCAGATGCACACAGACGGCACCGCAAGGCAGAAGGCCAGGGCCGCTGGCGAGAGCTTCCCGTCGGCGGCGTCGAGCATGAGGCGGGACAGCTGCCAGAAGAGGAGCCCGGCGGGCACGCAGACGGACACGGCCACTGCGGTATAGCCGCCGCGCGTGTACCACGCCCAGAGCCAGACATCATGGAGCCACTGCTGCGCGACCATGCCCCGGCCGGGCCAGATGGAGAACGGGTTGATGCGGGGTATGCCGTTGCGGGCGATCTCGCGGCCGGTCGCGAGGAGGAACCAGACGTCGGAATCGAGCGTTCCCGTTCCCGCCAGGGCGCGGGCGAGAATCGCGATGAGGAGGGCGCATAGGACGGATATGGCGAGGCGCGTGCGGCCGGCCTGAAGGGTTGCTTTCAAGATGGCTCCAAGGGGTAGATATTCGACCGGGAGCATACGCCGTCGCGGCGAAAAGAAGAACCCCGCTCCCAAAAGTGGGAACGGGGCACCGAAAAGGCAGATTGCCGCGGCCGTGATATCGGCAAAAGGATGGCGGCCGGTGAGGGCCGGCCGCCGATGGGGGAATGGCGGCATATTGGGGAGTCCGCCATTGCATATGGGGCCGACTGGATCGGATGGTGGGTCGGCCGGGTCGCCGTGACATGGTTTATCGGAAGGAGTGACGGCGTTGCCTTGACTATACCCCTTGGCGATATACGCTAATCACGTCATTGGCGGAAATGTGTTCCCATCGTGTACGGGTCCGGTCCGTACGGCACGGTCCGCGCTCAGCCCTTGCTGCTCGCGACGCCCTCGGCCTTCGCCTCGGTCCACTTGATGTAGAGCGTGACGTCGCGCTTGGCGGTGACCGAGGAAACCTTCTCGGTGCCGCTAGCCGAGGTCAGCCAGCATTCCGGGACGTATCTGCGCCATGTCTCGTCGGCGATCATGGCGAACACCTCGCCGGGTTTCACCGGCGTGACGCTCTCGCCCCAATAGAGCGCCTTATGTCCCTGCCCGTCGTCGCCGATGGCAGCGAGCGCCAGGCCGTCGAGCCTGTGCTTCTCCGTGGACAGGGAGAAATCGGGGAGCTCGAAGGAGGAGCGCGCATCGGGTTTGTACATGAGCGGCGCGGTGCGGTAGATGCCGGCGTCCTCGGGCTTGAGCGAGCCTTCGGCATATTCGATGCGCACGGTGCAGCGGTTGCGTCCGTAGAGCTTGAGCGTCTGGTCCTTGACGATAGTGACATTCGCGGCGGGCTGGGTGAGCTCGGGGTCGAGGAACCAGCCCGAGAACCCCGTCGAGGGGTTCTGCCCGTACTGCTCATCGAGGTTGCAGGTGTCCTTCAGGGCCTTCTGCGTCGCGATGGCGGCGGGGTTGTAGATATCGCCGCCTTCGACGTCGAGGTCGCGATACACCATGTCCTTCTGCTCGATGCCGTCGGCATAGTACTCGACGCACGTCGTGACGACTCGCACGCCGCGGGAGACGAGCGTGCCCAGATAGCGGTCGGTCCATACGTAGCGGTCGGTCTTGCTGACAGTGCGGATGCCGAGCATCGCGGCGGCGTAGAGAAACCCCGGCCCCCAGGAGGCGTCGGCAGCAAGGTTTTCGCTGTCGGAGAACTCTCTGACGACGCGACCGCCCTGCGGCTTGCGCACGAGGTGGATGTTCATGCCGCAGATCTTGTTGCCGTCGGCGCCGTCCGGCTCGATGCCGGCTGCGGGCGCGGTGTTGACGTCGAGCGGCGCCGAGGCGGAACAGTTGACGTAGACCGGGTCGGACCACTCGCCGCTCCCGTTGAGCAGCTTGGTCCTGATCTCGAGGTCGTAGTGGTCCGCTATCTCGCCGGTGAGCCAGACCTTCACCCTGCCGAGGATGTCCGACTCGGCATCGAGGATGCGCACGCCGTCGGCGCCCTCGACCCACTCGCCCCCGCTGTAGCGCTGCGCGGCGTAGTGGATCGATCCGGGGAACGCGGAACCCTCGAGCCTGAGGCCGAGGCCGTAGATGGAGTGGCCGCCATGGGGGTAGCCGATATGTCGGTGCGCGAGCGATTGCCACCCCCAAGTGGCCACGCCGCACTGGGCGAAGATGGAGGCGTTGTCCTCGGGGAGGTCGTCGTCGATGCCGGACATGTAGAGCCTGAAGATCGGCCTGACCGGCAGGTCCGATTCGTTCTTGCATCCCAGGGCCCAGCCGGAGGGCCTGATTCCGACATCCGGGTCGTCCGGGTCCGTATTATGCCATCCGCAGATCTCCGC
>ERZ827168.4565-NODE-4565-length-12557-cov-3.362902_pt1 | contig 12557 bp, 11 predicted proteins | sample MGYA00519868_ERZ827168 | MGnify/ENA primary metagenome ERZ827168 (study PRJEB31778, sample SAMEA3449271) | human gut metagenome | biome: human gut; feature: human-associated habitat; material: faeces | place: United Kingdom | collected 2010/2012 ...
CCGAATCCATTCCGGCTTATCTGTGTCTGGCCTGCATGCCGCTGACCTACAGCATCTCGGAAGGCATCTCCATCGGTGTCATTTCGTATGTTGTCATCAATCTGTTCTGCGGCAACCGCAAGAAGATCACACCGCTGATGTACGTTTTGGCAATTCTGTTTGTTTTAAAGTACATTTTCCTGTAATTCACCACATAAAGTGCAATCACCCCGCCGTCTCAATGACAGCGGGATGATTTTTTAATATTCTTTTTTCGCTCGAATACGCATGGAAACCGCAATGGAAACCGGAAAGCACAGCAGAATGACAACCCACACCACGCCGAACACAAGCTGTACGACAGAGGTAACTGCCGCCGGCATCTCGTTGATCTCTGCCAGCGCAGAGATCCCTGCGAACAGGATGATAAACAGCAAGATGTTGACGATGCGCCCGCGCTCGACACCGAACCGATACATGACCGGAATTTCAATCTCCATATATAGCAGCGCCGCCAGCACCGTCTGCACCATCGAGAGCAGCCATTGTGTCCACGTCAAATCCATTTTTCCCGCCGTAAGCGCCAGCACGCCGATAACAATTCCCCACAAAACGCCGCAGCCTGTCACGATAAGCAGGCTGATGTATCGCGAAACGACAATCTGCCGATTGGACAGCGGCATGGCAGCACAGTAGCTGTCCCAATGATACCACGATTCATACGAGAAAAAGCTGACGCCCGTCATACAGCCAATCATGACCGCCATATAGCTGCATATGGTTCCGCCGCCCAGCATGACGCCGACCGCCGCCAGACCGACGAAGTACAGCAGATAAAAGCTTTTTTTCGAGGTTCCCGCCAGTTGCATCAAATCATATTTTACCAAGCCTTTCATTGATCTGCACCGCCTTCCAGCAAAATCAAGATTTGTTCAATATCCGCGCTGTCGCACACAAACTGCGGGTATTTTTCTTGCATGCGTTCGCGTCCCACGCACAGCGCTTCAAACGAATACGCCTGCTTTTTGACGCCGAGAATATCTTCCGGCTGCATCTGTCCGAGCTGTTCCGGACTGCCCTTGAGCACAATATATTCGTTAAGCAGCGTATCTTTCTCTACATCAATCCGCATTTTGCCGTGCGATAAAATCAAAATATTGTCTGCCACGCGATCCAAGTCGCTGGTGATGTGCGTGGACAGCAGCACGGTGTGCTCGCCGTCCTCAATGAACGTCTGCAAATCGTCCAAAATCTGCTCGCGAGCAACGGGGTCCAATCCGCCTGTCGGCTCATCCAGCAGCAGCAATTTCGGGCTGTGCGCCATTGCCGCCGCAATAGACAGCTTCTGTTTCATGCCGCGGGAAAATGTCTTGATTGTCTTATGTTCCGGCAGTTCATAGTGCTCACACAATCCCAGAAAAACATCCTGCGACCAATTGTGATATATATCGCCCAGCACGCTGTCTATCTGCCGAATCTTCAGCATTTCACTGAAACAGCAGGCGTCATACACGACGCCGATATCTTGTTTGGTCTGCGCGTCTATCGGCCGTCCCAAAAACGAAATTTCTCCGGCATCGATATGCGCCGCGCCCAAAATGCTGCGCAAAATCGTCGTTTTGCCCGCACCGGTCGGACCGACGATGGCGGTCACGCTGCCGGGCTTCGCCACAAGGCTCAGGTCGTGCAGGATGACGCGGTTCTTCTCGTAGCCGAAGGACACGTTCTTCATCTCCACAAGCCCCTGTGCGTTTTCCAGCTCGACGGCGTCGGGCGCGTCGGGCATCTCCGGCGGCTCGTCGATCAGGCGGAACACGCGCTCGCCCGCGGCCAGCGCGCTCTGCAGCTCCGCGATGATGTTCGCCACCTCGTTGATGGGGCCGGAGAACTTGCGCGAATACAGCACGAACGACGAAACATCGCCCAGCGACATGTAGCGCCACAGATACAGGAGCGCGCCGAACACGCTCACCAGCGACAGCGACAGGTTGTTGACGAAGCTGACCGACGGGCCGGTGGTGGAGCCGTAGTATTCGCTCTTGTAGTACGCCTGCACGGCTTCCTCGTTCTTTTTATCGAAGCGGTCGATGGTGTAGTCCTCGCGGTTATAGGCCTTGGCGGTCTTGAGGCCGGAGAGCATTTCCTCGACAAAGCCGTTCAGCTCGCCCAGCTTGCGCGAGCGCGCGCGGAACAGCGGCCGCGTGCGGCTGGTAATGAAGCGCGTGATGAACACGGAAAGCGGAATCGTGACCGCGAACACCAGAATGAGCAGCGGCGAAATGGTGAGCATCATATACAGCGAGCCCACGACCGTCACCACGGAGGACAGAATCTGCACCACGTCGTGCGCCAGCGAGGTGGACAGCGTGTCGATGTCGTAGGAGATGACGGAGAGAATGTCGCCGATGGCGTGGCGGTCGGTGAAGCCGACCGGCAGCCGCGAGATGCTCTGGAAAGCGTCGCAGCGCATCGCGGAAACGATCTTCTGCGACAGGCGAACCATGTATACCGAAATCAGGAAGCTGAGCCCGGCCGAGACGGCGTAGAAGGCCAGCATTAGAAGCGCATAGCGGTATACGCTTGGGAAATTGACGTGCTCGCCGCCGGTAATCGCGTCGATGGCTGCGCCGGAAAGCCGGGGGCCGAGCAGCGCCAGCACGTTTGAAAGCAGCGAAAGCGCCAGCACGGCGAACATGCCGAAGCGGTAGCGATACAGGTATTTCCACAGATTGCGCAGGACGTACCGGACGTCGTGCGTGTGATTGTCCTCGACGTGCGTTTTCACGCCGCCCATCGGTGAACGCGGAGGCATCAGGCCATCCCTCCCATCTGCGTTTCGGCGATCTGCCGGTAGTCCGGGCTGGTTTTCATTAACAGGTCATGCGGGCCCTGCGCAATGGCGCGCCCCTCGTCCAGCACGATGATTTCTGTCATGTGCGCGATGGACGACACGCGCGACGCGACCACGATGGACGTGGCGTTTCCATGTCCGGTGCGCAGCGCCATGCGCAGGTTTGCGTCGGTGCGGTAGTCGAGTGCGCTGGACGCGTCGTCCAGCAGCAGAATTTCCGGGTTGCCGGCCAGCGCGCGGGCGATCAGCAGGCGCTGCCGCTGTCCGCCGGACAGGTTCGTGCCCTGCGAGTTCAGGTGCGCGTTCAATCCGTCCGCCAGCTCCAGCAGATACGCCGCCTGCGCGTTGTGAACCGCCCGGTCTACGCTCTCCTCGGAAATCTCGCGTCCCAGCACGATGTTCTCGTGCGCGGTGTCGGCGTACACCACGTCGGACTGGAACGTAACGCCGAACATGCGGTGCAGCGTCTCGGCGGGAATCTGCTTGATGTTCACGCCGTCGATCAGAATTTCGCCCTCGTCCACGTCGTAGAAGCGCATCAGCAGAAGCAGAATCGTGCTCTTGCCGGAGCCGGTCGCGCCGATCAGACCCAGCGATTCGCCGCGCTTCAGCCGGAAGCTGATGTTCGAAAGCGTGGGCTTGCGCTTGTTGTAGGAGAAGGTGACGTTTCGGAACTCGATATGATACGGGCTCTCGGGCGCGTCGCCGGCGGGCAGCACGGCGAGATCCTCCGGCGCGGTCAGCACCTCTTCGATGCGGTTCGCCGAAGCGCTGGCGCGGGACACAATCACAAAAATGCGCGACAGCCCCAGCATGCCGTTGGAAACGATGGTGAAATAGTTCAGAAACGCCATGATCTTGCCCGGCTTCGCCAGTCCCCACTCCACGCGGTATGCGCCCACGATCAGCACGACGACCAGACCCAGATTCAGAAACAGCGTGGTGAACGGCGACGAAAGGCTCATCACCGCGTTGGCGCGCACGTTGTCGCGCGCGGCGCGGTCGGACTGCCTGCGGAAGCGGTCGTTTTCATAATCGCCCTTGGACAGCGCCTTGATCACGCGCGCGCCGGTGATGTTCTCGCGCACGATGCGCACCAGCTCGTCCAGCGATTCCTGAAGCCTTCGAAACAGCGGAATGCCCTTCACGGAAACCATCGTCACCGACACGCCGATCAGCGGCATGGTCGCCAGCAGCACCAGCGCCATCGGTACGTCCTGAAACAGCGTGATGATGATGCCGCCGAGCAGCAGAATCGGCGCGCGCACGCCCAGCCGCTGTACCATGCCCACCATCTGATGCACGTTATAGGTGTCCGTTGTCAGGCGGGAAACCAGCGACGGCACCGAAAACGCGTCCACCTGCGCGCCGGAGAGATACGCGATGCGGGCGTACAGGTCATGGCGCACGGAGCGCGTCACGTCGCGCGCGACGGCGGCGGAGTTGCGGTTGGCGATCACGTTGCCCGCGACGCACAGAAGCGCGAAGAAGATCATCGCGCCGCCCCAGAGGAAGATTTTTCCCACGCTTTCCTGCGGCACAATATCGTCAATAATATAGGAAAGAAGCCACGGAAGCATCAGCTCGCTGGCCGTGCCGATCAGCTTGATCAGCATGCCGACCGCGACGCGCCCGGTCAGCGGACGCACGTATTTCAGAATCGTTCTCATGCTATTCGTTTATGCCTCCCGGTTCGTGATTCATGGCCTCCATGGCGTTGTCGCACAGCCGCTTCAGAAGGGCGGACGCCGCTTCCTTGTCCGCCTCCGAAAATCCCTCGGTGATGCGCACGCGCCATTCGCGCTTCATCTCGCGAATCAGCGCCACAACCGGCTCCGCCTTCTCGGTGGCGTACAGCCGCTTGACCCGGCCGTCGCATTCGTCCGGCACGATGGTCACATAGCCCTCGTCGGCCAGCTTTTTGACCGCCCGCGCGCTGGTTCCGTTGTCGAATACCGCCGTCTGCGCCAGCTTCGTCACGGCGATGCCGGGGCAGCGCGCGATCCGGTCGAGAAAATACTGCTGCCCCGCGCCGATGCCGGTGTCCTTCAGGCGCTCGTTGAAATACGCCTGCGTTAGCCGATAGAAGATGGAGCCGTATTTCAGCAGGTGATAGTGCTTTTCCGTCTGTTCCATGAGAACGCTCCTTTGCAGATATGTACGTTCACTGTCAAATATCTATTATACGCGAAATAGTTGCGTTTGCAAGTAAAATTTCCTTGCGGACGCAACTATTTCAAAATTTGACGGAAAATTGAACCAAACGGGAGGGAGCTGCGTCCAAAGGACAGGAAAACCCGAAGGGGGCGAAAAACATGAAGAAACTGATTTCAATGGTGCTGGTTCTCGCGCTTCTGTCCGTGGTGTTTGCCGCCGCGGGAATAGCCGCGACGCTGCGCGGCACGGTTCGCACGCCCACGTCCGACGGCACGGTATATGTCCGCACACAGGCGGGCGAGGGAAAGCCGGTTGCTGGCGTGGCCCGCAATGGGGATTCGCTGGTGATTCTGAAAAAGGGGAACACGTGGCATAAGGTGCGCGTGGTTCGCACGGGTGTGGAGGGCTGGATCTATGGCCGCTACGTCCGCTTCACGACTACCTCGACCGATACCAGCGGCGAATGGGGCGGCAATCCCGGCACGTCGAACGACGATTGGAACAACCGCCGAAATTATACGCGCGACGCTTCCGTGACCGACACGGACTCGGTTGTGAACGTGAACGCCTATGTAACCTCGTCCGACGGCTACGCCAACCTGCGCTGGGCGCCCAGCCTGGACAGCGGCGTCATCGATGAAATCGCCGACGGTACGATGGTGTGGGCGCTGGAACGCAACGGCAGCTTCTACCGCTGCTGCACCCGCGACGGCCGAATCGGTTACATTCATAAAAACCTTTTGCGGCTGAAGGATACCGCCGACGGCGTGTGGAACAAAACCGGCGTCGCGCGCTCCTCCGACGGCACCGCCGTCGTCCGCGACCGCGCAAGCAAGTCCGGCTACGCCCTGTACGAACTGAAGGTGGGCGACCGCGTGCGTATCGGCGGCTCGTCCGGCGAGTGGCTGCGCCTGAGCGGCGATAGCTCCTATATGTACCGCACACTCGTGCGCTTCCTCTCCAGAGCTGAAACCACCGGCAACGTAAACGTCCGCAGCGGCCCCGGCACGCGCTATGGCATCCTGCGTACCCTCTCCAACGGCGAAGCCGTAACCCTCCTCGCCACCGACGGCAACTTCTGCCGAGTAGACACCGGCACAGAAATCGCCTACGTGAGCCGGAAATACCTCAGATACTGACGCGGCGATAGACGAAGCGGGTCGTACCCCCACATTTGGGTGCGGCCCGCCTCGTTTTGACGGACGGGGGAAAATGCGAACGCCGCGGGTTGCAAAATGGGGTGGGGTTTGTTATAATAGGACGGATACTGAGGGAGAAGAGGAAGAAATGTGAGTTCAATCGGAGAGCGGATTTCGGATGTGCGCAAGGCCAGAGGCTACACGCAGGATCAACTCGCGGAGCGGATACACGTATCGCGGCAGACGATTTCGCATTGGGAGAATGAGCGTGCCCTGCCGGATTTTGAAAGCATTAAGCAGCTTTCCCAGGTGCTCGGGTATGACTTTTCTTCCGAGAATGAAGGGATTGCAAGTCGGTTCGAGTCGAACGTCTCGGGAGCGGACAATCCGCTATCGGGTGATTTTTCTTCTGAAAATGGAGAAACTACGGAGAAGCGGTTCGAGCCGAAGACTGCCGGAACGGGCGGTTTGCCGCCGGCGGATGGGTCTCGGCGTGGGCGGCGCGGAAAATGGTGGGCGCTGGCTGGCGTGGTCTGTCTGCTTATGGTGGCCGCGGTCGCGGGCTGGAGGTTCTCGAAGCGCGCCGTGGCGGAGATTGCGGTTCGGCCGCTGTCGCCCGTTGCGTATCTCACGACGCTGGACGAAGGCCCGGAGGGCTGGGCGGCGACGTTTGTGTTTGAAAACGAGAGCGACGTTCCCTTCCTGCCCGACCACGTGATGGCGCTGTATTACGAGGGCGACAGGCTGGAAAACAAAATTAAGATACCGTACAGCGAGCTTTCGCAGTGGATGGACGGCGACAAGATGTGCAGGGGCGACACGCCGCTTCAGCGGACGTTCAGCACCGACCATATGAATATGACGCGCATCGAATGCGTGCTTCAGGGAACGGACGACAACGGGCACAAGCTTTCGGCGCGCGCCAGCGTGGAGCTTGTGAAGCGGTATCCGGAGGACGCGCAGCCGCAGGAGACGCTCGGTCTGCCGACGTTCGAGGACTATAAGACGCAGTATGCCCGCGGCTTGGAGGAAACGGCTGCGGGGCAGGCATATCTGAACGTGCATTGCACAGAGAACCCGGTCAGACCCTCGTTCATTGAGGAAACGGGCGACATGCCGATGTGGACGTATACCATCCGCGCGGAGGAACTGTGCGGCGCGCCGTTCACGGTGGAGAAGGTGCAGGAGGCGTTCTTTGCGGACGGCGGCCATATCGATCGCATGGAATACACGGCTGCCGACCTGAACTGGGGTGACGGCGTGATCGGCGCGAATGCGTATAAAGAGTGGATGGGCGGGCTTCCCGTGCAGTCGCTCCTGGGCATCGGCATCACCGTGTCCGGCGTGGACGCGAACGGGAACCGGCAGGCATTCTATGGCTATGTGGAGTTCTCGAACGAATAGGGAACCGCATTGCGGCGAAAGTTGAACCGAAGATTTATGGCGGCCGCCTTCCGCGAGGAGGACGGCTTTGCCTGTTTTGGAGTCTGTCTGTTCGGATGACACGGTGATGCATCGGCCGCCTTTCATGTGGAGGGCGGCTTTTCCCGTTTTGGCGTATTCCTGCGGAGGACGCTTTTTTATGCTTGTGGGGTTCGAAAATGTGCAGATTTTTTGCAAGATGTGCAGGATTTTTTCAATGTAAACCAAATGCTCAGAATCTGAGCGCTCGAACGGGCAAATGCTCAGGATCTGAGCTTGACTTTTGGAAGAATATCCTTCAAAATAGAGGACATCAAGGGCGATTGGCCGACGAAGGAAGGGAGGATTCGTGCTGTATCTGGGTTGGATTGTGGCGGCGTTTCTGGCGGGCGGCATTGTGAGCTACGCGTTGGTTCACAGGCAGCGCGCGAAATCGCTGCAGGCGCGGCTGGCGGACGTGGACGGTTTCAGCGGTCGGAGCTACGCGCAGGTGCTGGGACTGGCCAAGGCGAAGCCGCAGAGAATGGAGCGCCTGCCGGATGGTCGGACGCTGAGAGTCTGGGTCGACGGCGGCTACTCGATCGCGCTGCTGTTCGACGCGGGAGAGGTTTGCCTTGGCGTGCAGGATGAACGGATGGGCTGAGAACGAAATGGAGGAATCGGTGTGACGAAGAAACGGAACATATCGGCGATGATCGCGTTTTGCGTGCTCGTTGCCGGGTTTGTCGTGATGAACTGGCTGGACAGCGAGTACATGTGGGATACGCTGATGGGGGTGCGATATAGGGAGCCGTGGCAGGCGTGGTGGAATAGGAATGGCGGCTTCAGAAGCTTCCTGATCATCATATACAGAATCGGTGACATGGAAACTGTGTACAGTATCTTTACCAGTTTTCCGGGCTGCTTCTTTACGGTGCTTCCGCTGCTGGCGGTTGTGTTCACGGTGATGAAAAAGAAGATCCCGGCGGGAATTTTTGCCGTGCTGAATCTGCTGTTTTCCGCGCTGATCATCGTGCTCTCCGTCGTGTACAATGGCGAGGCTAATGCGTCATGGATTGCGTACGCGGTTGCGAGCGTTGTGCTGATGCTGTTTGCGCTGCGGGTTATTCGGCGAAAAACGCTGACGGGTCGCCTGTGTTTCGCGCTGGGTATAGTCGCCGCCGTGGTGAGCGTGATGCTTTCCGCCGATATAGATTGGTATCGTTTCTTCATGACGCTTCCGGGCGTTCTGTTTGCAGCATTCCCGCTGCTGGCGGTGGGATTTGCGGGGAAGAGGAAGAAGATTCCGGCGGTGATCTTTGCCGCGCTGAATCTTTTGTTCACCGGTCTTCTCTTTGTGGTTGATGGTGTGGTGTTCAGCGCGTGCTGGGCTGTGTATGCGGCCGCGGGCGTTGTGCTGCTGCTGTATGCGCTGGGGGTTATCCAGCGGAAGACGCTGCCGGTCATTCTGTTCTTCGCGCTGGGCGCGGCCAGCGTTGCGGCGACTGTAAAGCTTTCGTTCTATGAAGTCGGATTCAGACATGGTTGGTTGCTGCGAGAAGCACCCGTCAGCGCCTTTGAGCGTTACGGGATGAGAGCGATTTGGGATGTGAAGCGCATGTCGTACGTTGAGTATGCCAGCACATTGTATCCGCTGAGCCGCGCGTTCCTGTATTTCGCGCTGGGCGCGGGGGCGCTGGCGTTCCGCGGGATGGAGGAGCCGAGGAAGGTGAATCGTCCTGTGCAGGCGGTCAGACCGGTAGTCATGCAGTCGGCGCCACCGATGGCGACGTCGGCGGCGGAGAGTCTCAAAAAGCTGGAACAGCTGGCGCGGCTGCACGACATGGGCGCGCTGACGGACGAGGAGTTCGCGCAGAAGAAGGAAGAGCTTTTGAAGAGGATGTAAGCGCGGAGGGCGCTTGAAGAAAATACAAAAAGGATATGGAGGAATGAAAAATGAAGATGTGTCCGAAATGCGGAGCTATGGTGGAGGAAGGTATGTTCACTTGCACGAGCTGCGGAGCGACGCTTGCGGGCGACGCGCGGAACGTGAAGGCGCAGCCTGTGAACGAGAAGAAGGCCTCGAATGTGAATCAGACTCCGAACGTGAAGAACCAGACGACCGCCGTCATGCTTTCGGCGCTGCTTGGGTCGCTGGGCGTGGATCGGTTCTATCTGGGCTACACGAGCTCCGGCGTTGTGAAGCTTCTGACGCTGGGCGGTCTGGGCATCTGGTGGCTGGTCGACCTTGTGCGGCTCTGCGCGGGCTCGATGCGCCCCGCGAACGATGGCGCGTGGGAGCATGAGGTGAGCGCGCGGGCGAAAGCGCCGAAGAGCAAGCTGCTTGCGGTGCTGCTGGCGCTGTTCGGCGGCGTGTTCGGCGCGGATCGGTTCTATCTGGGCTATCTGGGTCTGGGCGTTTTGAAGCTGCTCACGGCGGGCGGCATGGGTCTGTGGCTGATCATCGACGTGGTGCTGGTGGCGGCGGACGCGGTTCGTCCGGCGGACGGCTCCGACTGGGCGGAGGACATGCGGTACGCGGGCGCGCCCGCGCAGGGCGCAGCCGCGAAGGAAGAGGACGCGGCCGACGCACTGGAACGGCTGGCGAAGCTGCACAGCATGGGCGTGGTGAGCGACGAGGAGTTCGCGCGGCAGAAGGCGGAGCTTTTGAAGAAGCTGTAAGGAAGAAGAAACGGATATGAAAATGAAGAAATCGCTGGCGCTGTATGTGCTGGGCGGCGTGTTTGCGAGTGCGCTTTCCCTTTGGGACAGTATTTTGCTGGGAAATGAGTTCTCGGTGTATGGTCTTGTTATAGCAAGCGTCGTGCTGTCGCCGATAACGTCGGCGCTGGGCGTGCTGACGTCGATCGCGTTGGTGGTATTCGCGCTGTGCGTGCGGAAGGACAAGCTGCCGTTCCTTCCTCCGGCGGTGATCGGCGCGCTTCACGTTCTGCTGGCGCTGCCCCTGATGCTTCTGCCTACGGCAAGCCTCGCGGGAATCTTCGAAATTTGGCGGTTTGGGGACGCTTTTCATCATTATCGGTTGATTGCGTTTGGCCTGCTGGGCGGCGCGGCGCTTGGCGCGGGGTTGGGCGCGCTCACGGCGAATCTGAAAATCGGCCTTCGGATGCTGATTTTGCTCGGTATGGCGCTGATGGTCTTCCTTCTGTCGGCGGTACTTGGCGGCTGGGAGGGCGTGATCGTCGTAAGGATCGCGTTTCCGGCGCTCATGGCGCTATACGCGGCGTTCGACGGCAAGGAATGCGAGATGGAGCCGGTCGACGAACCCGTGCGGCCGGTTCAGCCGATGCGCATGACCGCGGCTCCGGACGAGGAAGCGCTGCGGGCGCTGGAACGGCTGCCAAAGCTGCGCGAGCTGGGCGCGTTGAGCGACGAGGAATGTGAACAGAAGAAAGCCGAACTGCTCAAACGGCTGTAAGGCGGGAAAGGAGAGGAAGAGCATGAGGGGAAAGAGAAGTCTGACGCTGTATGTGTTCGGAGGCGTGCTGGGAAGCGTGTTTTCCGTGGCTGTGCGCCGCGCGCTGCTGCCGTCTGTAGGTAACATATCGGCAGGGGCGGCGGCGTTTTCGGTGTGGACATCGGTATTGGGGTTCGCTGGATTGCTGTTCTCGATCGTGCTGGTGGCGTTTGCGCTGTGCAGCCTGAAGGACAGATGGGCGATTCTGCCCCCGGTGACGGTCGGCGCGCTTTACGCGCTGGCGGCGTTGGCGCTGCTGGTTTTGCCCGAAACAATCGCGGGATTTTTCAATCCCGATCCCGAGGTTGGAGATTGGTTTGCAAGACTCGCCCGGTGGGGCGTGCTCGGCATGCTGATCGGCGTGGCGCTGGGCGTGGGGCTGGGCGTTTTGACGGAGAATATGCATCTGGGCATTCGAATGCTGATCATGGGCGGCTTGACGCTGGTACTGATCGGCATGATCAAGGGCGGCTTGCTGAATGGCGTCCTTCGCATTGACCAGATCCTGCTTCCGACGGGGCTGTTTCCGGCGTTCGCAGCGGAGTATGCCGCGTTCGGCGGCGGGGATGGTCGGGCAAAGCGGTTCGCCGCGCCGCTGGCGCAGCCGGTGCAGCCCGACATGCGCGCGAATACGGAAATCCTGCGTGCGCTGGAACGGCTGGCGAAGCTGCGCGAGATGGGTGTGCTGACCGACGGCGAGTTTGAACGGAAGAAGACCGAGCTGCTCGGGCGGATGTAGAAAGAAGGGGGGAAGGGGAGCTTTCGTATCATTGGAGTTGCGAACAACGGATAATTGCGAACTACAGGGGAACGAAGAAAGGAAGAACGGAATCATGAAACGAACGCTGAAAATTCTTTTGCTGGCGGTTCTGGCGAGCCTGCTGGCGGTGCAGGCGGTATGCGCCGAGGGCGAGCTGGTGTTTGAACGGGGCAAGCAGGTGGTGCTCTTCGAGCAGGACGGCGTGAAGCTCACGCTGAACGGCGAGGTGCAGGACGACGGCGTGATGTCCGTGCAGCTTTCCGGCGTGCTGGAAAACAAGAGCGGACACAGCATTTCCGTGTTCTACGGTGGCACGTGCAACGGCTGGTCGCTGAGACGGTTCGTGCTTGGCAATGCGAACGACGTCGCGTCGAACAGCAAGGCGAAGACGTATCTGTCGCTGCCGTATGAGGACTTGGAAGTGAAGCGCTATGCCGATCTGGAGGAAGCGAATTTCACCTTCTTCATCAGCGACAGCAAGACGGGCGAAGCGCTGGCGAGCATCGAGGACGTGCGCGTGGTGTTCTCGCAGAGCGGCAAGGCGGCAATGACGTACTTTGAGGAATGCCCCGTGCTGCCGGAGCCGACGTTCTGCGGCGCGATGTACCAGTCGAGAAAGAGCGGCATGATCAAGGTAAACGGCGTCGACTCTTCCAGCGCGAAGTACACCTACACCAGCAGTCAGGAGCTGCGCCCGGCGTTTGACGAGTACATTCAGGCGCTTCAGAAAATGGGCTTCACGGTTTCCGGATCCGGCACGTCGTACACGATTTCGAAGGGCGGCGAGAAGCT
>ERZ827168.4573-NODE-4573-length-12535-cov-3.598397_pt1 | contig 12535 bp, 13 predicted proteins | sample MGYA00519868_ERZ827168 | MGnify/ENA primary metagenome ERZ827168 (study PRJEB31778, sample SAMEA3449271) | human gut metagenome | biome: human gut; feature: human-associated habitat; material: faeces | place: United Kingdom | collected 2010/2012 ...
ATATCCCTAATCATCTAGTACTATGTTAAATAATACCATTATTTTTTTTTTTTTCAACTGTTTTATTCTATTTTTCAAATTATTCATTTTTTTCAAGTTTTTCATTTATTTCTTGAACTTTGGCTTTAATTGATTCTGATTCTTCTTTTTTTCCTTGTTTCATAAGTCCACCAATTTCAGCACTTAGAGATTTTCTTTCAGCTCTTAAATTATCTCCATTTAGTTTTGCTTCTCTGTTTTTAATGTCTAAGTCAATGACTTCATCAACTAAAACTATTTTTTCATCTTGAAATTTATTTTTGCATGAATACTCTGTCAGAGTGTGTCGCGAAGTAACCAGAACATGTAAATCACATAGAAGAGAATCAAGACGAATCCTTCCGTCCGGGATATTTTTTGCCCGCTTTTCACCAGCGGCAAGAGCAGGACGGATATGCCCAACATGACCAGTAGGTCGATGTAGTTTACATTTTTGGCCTCGATGGGATGTATAAGCGCGCAAGAGCCGGCTATGGTCAGTATATTGAATAAGTTTGAGCCGACGATATTCCCGATGGCAATATCCGTTTTACGCTTGTAAGCGGCAACAATGGATGTTGCCAGTTCCGGCATACTTGTTCCGGCTGCGACGATCGTAAGCCCGATAACTGCTTCGCTCACACCAAGCTCTTTGGCGATGGAAACGGCATTGTCCACCAATAATCGAGAGGCAAATACCAAGACGACCAGACCCCCGACGATGGCCAGCGTATCGACAGCCCAGTGCTTAGGCTGTTCTTCGAGTTCCTGGCTCGACCCTTCTGTTCCATGTTTGCGGGAGTAGAAGAGGCTGAATATTGTATAAATGATAATACCTGTTAGAAAGAAAAGCCCTTCCGTCCGCCCCAATGTCCCGTTCCAGAAAAGGATGGTGAACAGTACGGTTGCGGCCAGCATGACCGGGATATCGATTCGGAGTAATTGCTTTTTTACCTGAAGCGGGCAAATGGTTGCCGAAACTCCTAATATGACTCCAATATTGAATATGTTCGAACCTACGATGTTTCCGATCGCAATATCGCCTTGTCCGCTGAGCGTGGCGTTCAGGCTTACTACCAGTTCGGGGGCACTTGTCCCGAATGCAACGATGGTCAGACCGACCACCAAAGGTGAAATTTTGGCTTTGAGAGCTAAAGCGGAACTCCCCTGAACTAACCAACCGGCCCCTATGTAAAGCGCTACCAGCGAGAGAATCAATAACGTCAAACTTGTAATCATAGCCCTTTTTTCCTTATTCGTTTGTTAATCTATTAAAATGTCTTGCTTCCTGTTATCCCGGCAAAGAATATTTGCCGTAACCAAGTAAACAGCAAGTTGTTTTATAGGCAGAAAAACGTACCTCGGAAAACCTCGAGATCACCACGAAGTAAACAACAGGAAGCTAATAGACATTCAGTTAGGGTTGTTAGGAATTATTCTTTAATATTCGTATTCTTCATCCTTCGGACTATTGGCTTCCTGCCGCATATGAATGAACCGTAAAGCAATCATCGCTACACTCAGCACGGCAAGACTACCCATTGTTATCTCTTTTAATAACATATTGGAGAAGTCGCTTGTTCCGATTAATACCAAGATAATGAATGACAACATCATAGTTGCATCCACAAGATCTTTATTTATTTTCATGTCTGTATTTTTTTAGGCTGTGAAACGATCTTTTATTTTTCGGGGCTGGCTGTTTCTTCCGTTGTGGAAGGAGTGCTAAGGCCTTTCATGATGCCATACAAGCCTACACCGAGGGCTCCCATGACGACTACCAGTTTCAGATAATCGTTCGGAACGATGGAACTGCAAGCGAGTACACAACCGATAATAGTAATAACGACATAAATATAGATACTGAATTTATTCTTTTTAGTAGACATAATTATTTGATTTTTTAAGTGAATAATAAAATTGTTCGCATTTCGGAAAATGCAATAAAAGAAACGGTATGGAATTCATATCCCATACGAAATCAGAGATTATTCACTTACGATCAAATAATGATTTTCCGCAGGCCATACACATGGTATCCCATGCGGCAAAGGAGGGTTGAAAAGTTAATGGTCTGACATATTGTTACCTCTTCGGATACTTTCCGGAGAAGATTGATTTCTTTCAAGCGAAAATACTGGATTGCCTTTTCTTCGATCTTCAGTAATCGTATGTTTAAAGTATTGCTGACATTCTGGATGCTTCTGCGAGGTGTCAGGCAATTGCAACCTTTCAAGTCGCTGCTGAGTATTTCCAGGTTATGCTGCATGTCAGCTGTTCCTTTTTCTATCATAACAGCCTCTTTCTGCACTTGTAAATCAAGTGTAGTATCGTTGTTCTGTACGTCTTCGGGTACAAAAAGCAACATTCCGAATAGTAGGGTCAATATGAATAGAAAATTCTTCATGTTGCAAAGATATATGAATTCTTGCGTAAAAAACAAATATGTGCCCTTTTTGTTTTTATTTTTGCATGCAAATTATGCTGAAAACAGATATGGAAGATAAAAAATCTCTTGCTGGGGCTTGGGTGGAGGCGGCACGTCCCAGGACCTTGCCGGCCTCTGTCAGTCCGGTTTTATTGGGGTGCGCATTGGCCTATTATGACGGGATGTTCGATATAACACCGGCAGTATTGTGCCTCCTTGTGGCTCTCTTCGCCCAGATAGCCAGTAACTTTGCGAACGATTATTTCGATTTTAAGAAGGGAGCCGACCGGGAGGACCGGTTAGGGCCGGAGCGAGCGGTGGCGCAAGGCTGGATCACTCCGAAAGCCATGCTGGCAGGTACGTTCGTCATGTTGGGACTGGCTTGCTTGTCCGGTTTGCTACTGATCTGTTTTGCGGACTGGCGGCTGATATGGGTGGGACTTGCGATCGCCATATGTGTGCTGGCCTATTCTGCCGGTCCTTTTCCTTTGGCTTATAACGGGCTGGGGGATGTCTGCGTATTGTTGTTTTACGGGGTTATACCGGTTTGTTTCACCTACTATATACAGACGTTGAGTTTCTCCTTGTTGTCTTTCTTGCTATCTGTGGCCTTGGGGCTTTTGTCTGTGAATATCTTAGTTGTCAATAATTACCGGGACTACGTGCAGGATAAGGCTGCCCGCAAACGGACGACAATCGTTTTGTTCGGTCGCCGTTTCGGTCGGGTGTTTTATATTTTGAATGAATGTGTGGCGTTTCTCTTGGTTCTCCCGCTTGTTCTGGATGCTCCTTGGTGGATTCTGTTTTTATTCGGGATCCTGTTCGCCCTTTGCTTTTACACGACACGGGAATTGCTTACACTGGAAGGAAGGGCGTTAAACCGTACATTGGGACATACGGCACGCAATGTATTTCTTTTTGCGGCAGTCCTTTCCCTTTTATTCGTATATGTGGGATCGAGTCTGTAGCCGGACTGCCGTAGATTCTCTCTTGCAAGAGTAAGTACCGTCGGCCCGCACTTATAGTTCTGAGAGTCTGCGATACTTTAATCGCAAGCTCTCAGAACTATAAACGTAAGACGCCGATTGTAAGGACTTATTTCGAAACCTGAAAATGGGCCGCTTTCCTGTATATTTTCCGTAATGTGCCCTGGATCGATTTGGACAGGATAATCATCGTTACAGCAATGATGATAAGCAGGATGCCTACTGCCAGATTGGGGGTGAAAGGCTCGCTGAAAACCAATATCCCGACACATACGGCGGTGATAGGTTCTACGGCGCCCAATACGGCGGTAAGCGTTCCGCCGATATTGTGCACGGCAAGCACGAGGGTGATATTCGAGATAACTGTCGGAACGATCGCCAACAGTATCAGATTGACAAATGACATGCTGTCGGGAATCGGTTGTATGCCCTGGTTGGTTCCCGCCTTGATGGCAAACAGAGCCGTGCTGACAACGAATACATAGAAGGTCAGTTTGCGTCCGCCTATCTTTAGCCTGGAGGTTGATCCCCCGGCTAAGAATTTATTGACGGTCGTGATATAGAGCGCATATCCCAGGGCCGACAGCAGCACGATGAACACACCTATGTTCAGTATGGCCTTGATGGCCATGCTTGCGGTGTCGTTGACGTACATGCCGCCGAACACCGATACCTCGCACGACGGCAACAGCCATATCGCTATCGTCCCAAGACCGAACAACACCGTGGTCATGGGCGTCAGAAATTTCTTCGCGGAGCCGTCGCGACTGAACACGTCAGCCACAAACACCACAAGAAAAATGCCCAGTATTATTAACTCGGGGATCATTGCCCCAAATTGAGAATATCCCATTTTTTCGTTTCTTGTTGTTCTAATTGATTAGATAGCCATCGCCAATGCGTCGACGATTGGTTTGAAGCTATGCTGTATTGTCTCGCTAAGCCAGTTGGGGAAGAATCCGATACCGGCCAGACACGCTATCAGGGTCACTGTCGACAGGCGCTCCCACCATGTCGCGTCGGTCAGACTGAGATGATGCTCGTCCTGAACCGGTCCGAGGATCAGCTTGCCCACCACGCGCAGGATGTAGACCGCGGTAATCACGATCGAGGTCGTGGCGGCAATCACGAAGATGCGGTGGAACATGTCGGCGTGCTCGAACGATCCGAAGAAGATGGTCATCTCGGCCACGAAGCCCGACATACCGGGAAGTCCTAAGGATGCGAAACCGGCAATCATGTAGCATACGCCAAGGTAAGGCATTATCTTCATCAGGCCGCCCATCTGGCGGATGTCACGTGTATGCGTACGTCCGTATATCATACCGATAAGAGCAAAGAACAGGGCCGTCATCAGACCGTGGCTCAGCATCTGAAGTATCGCGCCGGTCATTGCCGTGGTGTTGAGCATCAGCAGTGCGAACAGCACCATGCCGCAGTGCGACACCGACGAATAGGCGTTGATGTATTTGAGGTCGGTCTGGACGCAAGCCGAGAAGGCTCCGTACACGATGCTGATACCGGTCAGGATAATGAATATCCAGGCCAGCTCGTTGGCGGCGTGAGGCAGCAGGAAGATGGCGATGCGGAAGCATCCGTATCCTCCCAGCTTCATCAGTACGCCGGCGTGGAGCATAGACACTGCCGTCGGGGCACATGCGTGACCGTCGGGGCTCCATGTGTGGAACGGGAACAGAGCGCCCAGCACACCGAAACCGAGGAAGGTGAGCGGGAACCAGATACGTTGCTGTTCGATGGGAATATTGTGCATCTGTGCTATTTCCAATAGGTTCATAGAGGTGGCTCCGGCACCGTAGTAGATACCCAGGATACCGATAAGCAGGAAGGCGGAGCCGCCCATCAGCATCAGTGTCAGCTTCATGGCGGAGTACTCCTTGCGTCCCGACCCCCATACACCGATAAGCAGATACATGGGAATGAGGGCAACCTCGTAGAACATGAACATGGTGAACAGGTCTATCGAGATGAAGAACCCGAACACACCGATGGAGAGGAAGGTGAACCAAAGGAAATATTCTTTAGTCAGCGGTTGCAGCCTCCAGGAGGCGAATGTTCCGGTAAAGACAATGATGGCCGAAAGCAGCAGCATGGCTACCGAAATACCGTCTACTCCTACCGAATAGTGGATGTTGAGTGCAGGATACCAGACCATGTCGGCACGGAACAGCATTTCATCCGTGGCACCAGCGTGGCGTGCATTGAGGTACATCACGGTCAATGCTGCAGAAAGAACCAGCAGAGCCGATGCACCGGTCACCATCACCGCGCGTATTTGTGCGATGTTGCGGCTGAGCCAAAGACCCAGCAACATCAGCAAGGGGATGAGTACGAATAATGATAAAAAGTTCATCTTTATATTTACGATTTAACGATTTACGATTTACGATTGAAAAATCTCGGGTTATAGCAATAGTAGCAGTATCAGTGCCAGCGTGCCCAGCAGGAATACAAATGTATATTGCTGGATGCGTCCGCTTTGCAGGCCGCGTATCTCTTCACTGGTAGCTTCAGCCCCCCAGGCAAGGAAGTTGAAGAAACCGTCGACCACGTGGCGGTCCCACCATGCAATGGGGTGGCAGATGCAGCCGAAGATGATGCGGTGGGTGATGAACTGGTAGACCTCGTCCAGATAGAAGCGGTGGTAAGCTGCTGTCCACAAGCCTTTGAAACGGTGTGCCAATGTATCGGCAACGGGTTGCCGGCTACCTGCATAGATGTAGGTGGCAATGGCTATGGAAACCACCGCTACGGCGATACTTGTACCTGCCACACTCCAATCCAGATGGATGTTATATGCTTCACCGTTGGAACTGATGAAGTGTCCGAAAGGAATGAAACCGGCAACTATCGTAACCACAGCAAGGAGCATCAGGGGCAGGGTCATCGCCAGAGGACTCTCGTGGGGGTGAGGCATGTGGCTGTCGCCCCCATCGCTTGCCGACTTTTGTCCCGGCTCAGAGCCGGCCCAAAAGATACCATAATAAAGACGGAACATATAGAATGCTGTCATACCTGTAATCACTGTCATAATCCATCCCATGATGGGGCTGAACTGGAAGCATGCCGTCAGGATTTCATCTTTGGAGAAGAATCCGGAGAACGGAGGAATACCTGCAATGGCAAGGCAGGCGATGAGGAACGTGATATGTGTAATGGGCATATACTTCCGCAGTCCGCCCATGGCAGACATCTCGTTGCTGTGTACGGCATGGATGATGCTACCCGCTCCGAGGAACAGCAATGCCTTGAACATGGCGTGTGTGAACAAGTGGAACATGCCTGCCATGTAGCCCAGTCCCCCTTCGTGTGGGTTGGCTGATGTACATACACCCAGCGCCACCATCATGAAACCGATTTGGGAGATGGTGGAGAATGCCAGTACACGCTTGATGTCACTCTGCACACATGCCACACTGGCGGCATAGAATGCCGTGAAGGCTCCTACGTATGCCACGATGTGCAGCACGCTGGGAGCATATTCTATGAACAACGGGAACATGCGTGCCACCAGATAGACACCAGCAACCACCATCGTGGCGGCATGAATCAGTGCACTGACCGGCGTAGGACCTTCCATGGCATCGGGCAGCCAGATGTGCAACGGGAACATGGCACTCTTTCCGGCACCACCGATGAACATCAGTCCCAAGGCCAGCGGAATCATGGCCGCACCGCCCTTTGCCAGCGCCATCTCATTAGGGCTGAAGGTGTATGTACCGGCATAATACCCATAGACGAGGATACCTATAAGGAATCCCAGGTCAGCAAAACGGGTCACGATAAACGCCTTCTTCGAAGCGGCAATAGCCGCCGGCTTCGTATAATAGAAACCAATCAGCAGATAGGAGGACACGCCCACCAACTCCCAGAACAGATACATCTGGAAGATATTCGTTGCTACTACCAGTCCGAGCATGGACATGGTGAAGAGCGACAGGAAGGCGTAGTAACGCTGGAAACCGCGTTCGCCCTTCATGTAGCCGAAAGAGTATATGTGTACCAGCAGCGAAACGGTACTGATGACCACGAGCATCATAACCGAAATCGGGTCGAGTAGGATACCCATGTCGATACTGAGGCTTTCTGTGAAAGGCAGCCATTTGAAGTTATAGGGCATTAGCGCCTCGTACGTACCATCGGCAAGGCGGGGAGCGCTGAAGTACATTCCTGCGGTGAGATAGGAAAGCACTGCGACCACACTCAGTGCCGCAGTTCCGATAAGGCCGGCAGTGCGGTGTGACATCCATTTACCTCCAAGTCCCAGAGCGAGGAAAGAGAGGAAAGGGAGTAGAAGGATTAATATTGTATATTCCATATATACTATGTTTATCAATTATTACTATTCAAGAAACATCGCTTGGCGATTCTTGCTCTTACCACTTCATCTCATCCAGTTTGTTCACCTGGATGCTGCGGATGTTGCGGTAGATGTTAATCATGATGGCAATGGCTACAGCCGTTTCGGCCGCCGAGATGGCGATGGAGAATAAAGAGAAGAAATATCCTTCCAGTCCTCCGGGGAATAGGAAACGGTTGAATACAGCAAAGTTGATGTCCGTGGCATTCAGTATCAGCTCGATGCTGATAAGTATCGCCAGCGTGTTGCGGCGGGTGAAGAACCCGTAGATGCCTGCGAAGAACATGATAGCCGAAACTATCAGATAATATTCCATGTGTATCATAATTCTTATCTTTTACGTGCTATTAATAATCCACCTACGATACATGCCAATAACAAGATGCTGACAGCTTCGAAGGGAAGCAGATAACCATACTTGTCACCGCTCAGCATGTGGTGACCGATGGTCTTGATGTTGACTTCCAAAGGCTCCACGTCGGTGGTGGCAATGAACTTATGCTTCAAAGTGATGAATACTACGATGATGGCACCGCCCACGGTGGCACCCAGTCCGGCAAGGAACCTGCTACGCTTTAACTTCTCGATGACATCGCCTTCGCCACTGGTAAGCAGTATGGAGAAGACGTAGAGCACTACGATACCGCCGGCATAGACCATAATCTGCACGGAACCGAGGAAGGTGTAACCCAGCAGAAAGTAGATGCCTGCCGTACCGAAAAGCACGAACAGCAGGTAGGTGGCCGAGCGCACCATGCGGTGGGTCGTTACCGTCAAGATGGAAAATACGGTGATAAAGGCCGCAAGGAAGTAGAATACTACTGTTTCAAGAGTTATTTCCATGTTGTTTAATTACAAGTTACTATTAACGAATTACTTTGTTGTCTCTTCTTTGGGAGCAGCGGGTTTCTTTTTTTCTTCTACATGGCTGCCCGGACGGTTCAGCGTCATGACCAGTTTCGTGCGGTCAAACACTGCATGCTCAAAATCCTGGTCGAACGTGATGGCATCGTGAGGGCAGGCATTCACACAGAGTTGGCAGAACATGCACGAACCGAGGTCGTATTCGTACTTAACCAATATCTTCTTTTTCTTGCCGTCTTCCGTTTCAACCATCTCGCCGGTCACCTTGATAGTGTCGTTGGGACAAGCCATCTGGCACAAACCGCAAGCTACACACCGATGTTCATTTTTATCATTATGGGGCATGGTCAGCGTGCCACGGAAACGGTCGGAGAGTTTCAATGTCGAGCGGTTTTCCGGATATTGTTCGGTAGTCTTTCGTCGGCAGAATACGGTCATGGTTGTCTTCATACCTGTCAGCAGAGAAGTGACGCCGTGTATGAGTCCGCCGATATAAGAGTTCTTTTCTTTCATTACTTTTGCCTTTATTAAAATTATCCGCAAGGAAATCTTGCTCCGGCGCTACGCCGGTTAGAAATGCAATTTAAATACTACAATTAATACCATCAAAATCAAGTTCACCATAGAGATGGGTACCAGGTACTTCCACTCCAGATTCAGAATCTGGTCAATACGCAGGCGGGGGAAGGTCCACTTTATCCACATCAGCAGGAAGACTACGAAGAAGGCCTTTCCGAAGAACCATACAAATCCCGGAATGTAATCCATCACTGCGTTGAAGCCGTCCAGGCCTACGATGTGTAGCGGCATCCAGCCTCCCAGGAAGATGGTGGCTGCCACAGAGGCTACGATAAACAGATTCAAATATTCTGCCAGATAGAAGAATCCGAAGCCCATACCGCTGTATTCCGTATGGTATCCGGCAGTCAACTCGCTTTCGGCTTCGGGCAAGTCGAAGGGACCGCGGTTGGTTTCCGCATTTCCGGCAATGAGGTAGATGATGAAGGCTATCAATGCAGGGATATGTCCCTTGAAGATGAACCAGCCGTCAGCTTGTCCTTCTACTATTTCGGAGAACTGCATGGTTCCCATCAACACTACCATTGTCAGTATGCTCAATCCGCAGGACAACTCGTAGCTGATAATCTGCGCACCGCTTCGCATGGCTCCAATCAGCGAGAATTTATTGTTGGAACTCCAGCCTGCCAGCAGGATACCCACTACGCCGATACTCGATGCAGCCAGCAGGAAGAACACTCCTACATTGAAGTCCAATACCTCCAATCCCTTGTTGATGGGCAGGCAGGCAAATGTCAGGAAAGAAGCGATGATTACCATGAACGGTGCCAGATTGTAGAGGAACCGGTCAGAGAATTTCAAATCAATGATTTCCTTTGTCAACATCTTGATGACGTCGCAGGGCACTTGGAGCAATCCCCATTTCCCCACGCGCATCGGACCGAGGCGGCATTGGAAGAAGGCGCATATTTTACGCTCCATGTAAATCAGGGTGATGGCAAGCACGGCATACATCAAGATGATGCATACGCCAATCACCACGCATTCGAGGAATATTGCCAGACCTTCCGGCATCAGGGAAGTCAGCATCTGGTGTATCCAGTTGGTTACTATACTAAAGTCAAACACGTTGTTCATTTACTATTTACAATTTACTATTTACAATTTACGAGGCGCTTTTTGATTTACAATTCACAATGTACAATTTATAATTTGGCTGCGCTGTAATTCCGCATGGTAAATTGTAAATTGTCAAATCGTAAATCCTTTTATCTGTCAATATCTGGTACTACATAATCCAATGTTCCGCCAATGGCAATAAGGTCGGCGATTTTAGCTCCGCGGCAAATCGTATTTACGGTCGATACCAATGGCAAGCCCGTACTGCGGAAATGCAGGCGGTAAGGCATCTTGTCGCCGTGGCTTTCGAGGAAGACGCCGAACTCACCGCGGCTACCTTCTACGGCTGCATAATAAGTGCCTTCCGGTACGCGGATAATAGGTTTCATCTTTTCCTGGTAGGCTCCTTCCGGGATGTTGTCTATCAGTTGCTCGATAATCTTCAGGCTCTCCAGAATTTCATCCATACGGATAAGGTAGCGTGCCCATGAATCGCCTTCGGTGCGGATGATTTCTTTAAAGTCCACCTTGTCATATACGGCATATGGCATACGCTTACGCACGTCGCAGGCCCATCCGCTGGCGCGTCCGGTGCCTCCGGTAGCTCCAAAGGCGATGGCATCTTCCCGTGAGAGTATACCCACACCTTTCAGACGTTGCTGGGCAATGATGTTCCCGGTGAATACGTCGTGATATTCGTGTAGGATACCGCGGAGGTAGGGGATAAACTCCTTCACTTTCTTTACGAAGCCGGGAGCAATGTCTGCCTGCACGCCACCGATGGTGTTGTAGTTCATGATGAGGCGTCCGCCGCAAGTTTCCTCAAAGATGTCGAGTATCTTTTCGCGGTCGCGGAAACCGTAGAAGAAGGCCGTTAATGCACCCAGGTCCATAGCAAGACAAGAATAGAACAGCAGGTGAGAGTCTATTCGCTGCAACTCGTCCATGATGGTACGTATGTACTGCACGCGTTCGCTTACTTCCACGCCCATTGCCTTTTCGATACACATGCACAAGGCATGGCGGTTCTGGTGTGCGCCCAGGTAGTCCAGACGGTCGGTCAGAGCCAAGGTCTGCGGATAGGTCAGGCTTTCGCACATCTTCTCGATACCCCGGTGGATGTAGCCGCAGTTGGCATCAATCTTGTCGATGATTTCACCCTCCAATGATACACGGAAGCGCATTACGCCGTGGGTGGCCGGATGTTGGGGACCGATGTTCACCACATATTCCTCATCACCGAAAAGTTGCATCTCCTTATTTTTGATGCTACCGTCGGGATTCAGCTCCAATTCCATGGTGGTGTCCACCGTTTCTTCGTTGTCCATACGCAACGGATTATCTTTTTCCGGCTCATTGTCTTTACGCATGGGATAGCCTACCCAGTCATTGCGCAGATAGAGTCGGCGCATATCCGGATGACCGATGAAAACGATGCCGTAAAAGTCGTAGACTTCGCGCTCGTTGAAATCCGCAGCTTTCCAGATATCGCTGACGGAAGGAAGTTCGGGATGTTCCCGGTTTAGAGTGGCGGTGCGTACCGCTATCCGTTCGCCGGTAACAGTAGATTCCAACAGATAGACTACACCGAGTCCGCGGGGGGTGTCCGGTGCGTCTTTCTCGTCGGGTATTCCCCAATCCATACCGCTGAGGCATTCCAGGAAGTCCATTTGTTTCTCTTTCCGCAGACGCAGCATTTCGTCGTGCAGGACTGAGGGCTCTATGTATTTTATTTCCATATTTTTAAGTACTGATTAGTGGTTCTCTTCTTTTCTGTTTACTCCACCGAAGTATTTCTCTATTTTCACTTTACGCTGCAATTGCATCATGCCGTAGTAGAATGCTTCCGGACGCGGAGGGCAACCGGGAATGTAGACATCCACCGGCAGAATCTTGTCCACACCGTTCACCACGTGATAGGATTTCTTGAACGGGCCTCCGCTGACGGCACAGCCGCCTACGGCTACTACATATTTCGGATCGGCCATCTGGTCGTAAAGACGTTTCAGAACGGGAGCCATCTTGTTGGTTATTGTTCCGCAAACCATAATCATGTCTGCCTGGCGCGGACTGGCACGGGCTACCTCGAACCCGAAGCGCGCCATATCGTAGCGGGCTGCGCCGAGGGCCATGAATTCGATACCGCAACAGCTGGTTGCAAACGTAAGAGGCCACAGTGAGTTGCTGCGTCCCCAGTTGACGAAATCGTCCAGTACGCCAAGG
>ERZ827168.4577-NODE-4577-length-12525-cov-4.890617_pt1 | contig 12525 bp, 15 predicted proteins | sample MGYA00519868_ERZ827168 | MGnify/ENA primary metagenome ERZ827168 (study PRJEB31778, sample SAMEA3449271) | human gut metagenome | biome: human gut; feature: human-associated habitat; material: faeces | place: United Kingdom | collected 2010/2012 ...
AAAAGAAAAGAAGAAAAGTAATTGAATTTATATCAATTGCTTTTTAATTTACTTTTTTATTATTAATTCAATAGTTTCTTCTTCCTGTCATCCTCCAGGAATAGTGTAGTATATTTTTTTATTTTGTCCATATCCTTTTATTCTCTTTATTAATATTATTCCATTTTCATAGTCAATTATTGCTGATCCTCTATTTTTACTCATAAATTTTCCTCGTTACTTATTATAAATATTCACAAAAATTTTCAAGTTCAAAATATTTTTTATCACCATCAATAACTAATGAGTAAATACTTGCATTTGAAATCTTCACAGATTTTATTTTGTTTGACCATTCCATATTATTTATATACCTATAAATTATATTTATTACACCGCTATGTGTAACAATCATAATATTTTCGTGATTTTTATTTTCCTCAATTATCTCTTTAAAGGATTTTATTATTCTATCATGAAATTCTATTGGGCTTTCTCCATCTGGATATCTTTCATCCATTCTTAATGTATTATAATATAATCCAGGAAATTTCTTCTCTACCTCTTCATTAAGCATACCTGCGATTTTCCCATTATTTATTTTTCTTAGTATATCAGTATATTCAACCTCAGCGCCTATTTTTTCATTTATTATTTCTGTAGTTTCCTTTGTTCTCTCTAACTCACTTGAAATTATCTTTTCAATATTAAATTCTTTTGAATTTTCATCTAATTTATAAAAATAATATTTGGCTTATCGAAGCAAATAAAAGAACTGTAAAAGATTATGAACTATGTGGATTTGTTAAAATATTATATATTACTTCTATTATTAATATTTTTGCGAAGCATAATATTTCTACATTAATTGAGAAAAATATATAATTTAGTACATAAATCCCAATTTCATATGCTATTGTACAAACAGCAACCATAATCATCATTGTCATTCTGCTATCTTTAGAAAAGTTTTTATCAAATATTGCAGCAATTATTCCAACACTTCCTAACATTATAGCAGTTATACCAATTTTTTTTCCTATAAACAAATCCAATAAGATTCCAAATAATACTCCATAAGTTAAACCTAATGCACGGTTTGTAAAAAGCCCTATATATAAAACCAATATAACAAATAAATTTGGCATTACCCCTGCTATTCTAAACCACGAAAAAAAATTCAACTGTAGAAAATAAATTACAAAAAATGTTATTACTAACCCAATATTAATTATTGTTTTCTTCAAATTTTTCACTCCAATTTCATATTTATCACTACAAATACTTTAATTTGTTATTACTAATACTGTTTCTAGTTTTTCAAAATCAACAGCGGTTTTTACAATTGCATATCTATCTATATTATTATTCGTATTTACTACTTTTTCTACCGTACCTATATGCACTCCTTTAGGATAAATGCCTCCAATTCCAGATGTTTCTATACTATCTCCCTGAATAATTGTTGTTTCTAATGGTATATACATTGCTTTTAAAGTAGAACCACTTTCTAATGTTCCTTTGCAAACAATACTATCTCTTGTTGTGCTCATAAGACTGCTTACAGAACTTCCACTATCGACTATGGTTTGAACTTTTGAAGTATTATCATCTACTGAAATTATATGTCCAACTAATCCTTTATCAGAGATTACTGTCATATTTTCTTTTATTCCATCTTTACTACCAACACTTATAACTATTGTTTTTGAGTAATTGCTTATATCTCTATTAGTAACATAACCAGGTATTGTTTTATACTGATTAAATTTTTTCGTTAACTTCATATATTCCTTTAATGTCTCATTTTCTGTTTTTATATTTTCTAATTCTCTTAGACTTTGTTCCAATTCACTATTTTGTTTTTTTAACGTCTCATTTTCCGTTTTTAAATTATTAATATCTGCAAAAAAAGTGCTATTACCATTAACTTTGTTTTTCAAATAAGTTAATCCATTTTGAATTGGCATAACCAATTTACTAGCCACATTCTCTAAATATGATAAGTTACTATTATCTATATTTGTTAATATAACTAACATTATTAAAACAATTATTGTTATAATTATTCCTAATACTCCACTTTTCTTATTTTTATACATAAAATCTCCTATAATATTTATCTTCTTTTTCTAGAATTAATTAAAACTGTTTTTAATTTTTCTAAGTCCATTAATGTTTTTCCCGTACCTCTTACAACACAATCTAACGGTTGTTCTGCAATATATACAGGCATTCCTGTTTCATTACTTAATAATTTATCTAAATTCTGAATTAATGCTCCACCACCAGCTAGAACAATTCCTCTTTCTATTATATCAGATGCTAGTTCCGGTGGTGTTTTTTCTAATGTTGCTTTTACAATATCTACAATTTTTGATATTGACTCTTTCATTGCTTCTTCAATTTGTACAGATGTAATTGTTACATTTCTAGGTAAACCATCCGTTAAATCTCTTCCTCTAACTTCCATAGACATTTCTGTCATTAATGGCATAGCACAACCAATTTGTATTTTTATTTGTTCTGCTGTTGTTTCACCTATAGCAAGATTCATTTCCCTTTTTATGTAATTAACTATATCCTCATCTAGCTCATCCCCAGCAACTCGTAAAGAATTGCTTGTTACAATTCCCCCTAAAGATATTACCGCAACTTCTGTAGTTCCTCCACCAATATCTACAATTATATTTCCTGTAGGCTCTGCAACATTTAGTGAAGCTCCAATAGCAGCTGCCATTGGCTCTTCAATTAAATAAACCTCTTTGGCACCAGCTTGTATTACTGATTCCTCTACTGCCCTTTCTTCAACCTCTGTTATTCCAGATGGTACACCTACTACAACTCTTGGTCTCCCAATATTATATCTTTGTCCAACTTTTTTTATTAAATTTTTTAACATTAATTGTGTTGCAGTAAAATCTGCTATTACACCATCTTTTAAAGGTCTTACCGCTTTAATTTGTTCTGGTGTTCTACCTAACATTTCCTTTGCTTCATGACCAGTAGCTAATATTTCTCCTGATTTTATATCTATAGCAACAACAGAAGGTTCTTTTAATACAATTCCCTTTCCTTTTACTGTTACTAAAATATTAGCAGTTCCTAGGTCTATACCTATATCTTTTGATCCTAATGTAAAAAGTTTCATATTTTTTCTTCCTTTCAAAATATAGTCATTTTAATTATTTAGCTTTTGTTCTTTTAATTTTTCAGTAAATATACTAGTATATTCCATATTCCCAATAACTATATGGTCTAATAATTGTATTCCTAACAAGTTTGCCGCATCATATAATCTATTTGTTATTTGTATATCACTTTTGCTTGGTGTTGAATCACCAGTTGGGTGATTGTGTACCATTATTATTTTTGGTGCCTGCATTTTTACAGCTTCTGACAAAATATCTTTTATATCAGTATTAGCAAAATTAGTTCCGCCTGAAGCTATATCTAAGATTTTCAAAATAACGTTTTTATTATTTAATATTAATATTTTTATTACTTCTTTCTTTAAAAATCTTAAATCATGCATTAAAACATTAGCAACATCACTTGGCTCTTTTATTATTATTTTTTTGTAATCACTTGGTTTATTCATCCTTATAGACAATTCACACACTGCTTTTATCTGTATAGCTTTTACTCTTCCAATTCCTTTTACACATATTAGCTCTTCTAGTGAAAGTTCTCTAAGAAAATTCAATTCATCATTATTTGAATTATTATTTAGTTTTAATATTTTTTGAGCCAATTCTATCGACGATTCTTCTTTTGTACCTGCCTTAATTATTATTGCTAATAATTCTGCATTTGATAAGTTCTTCTCACCATATAATTCTAATTTTTCATATGGTCTTTCTCCTATAGGTAATTCTTTAATTTTTAAAGACAAAATATCATTCCTTTCTATCACTATTTTGCCCCTATAATAATTTAAACTTTTCTATATATGAATATAGCTAATCCCATTCCTATAATACTTGCAATATTTATTTTTACCATTAATGCAAAAGTAATTTTTAGTATGCTTAAATCTAATACTAATGGACTTTGCAAACCAAATTCTTGACCAAAGCCTAACCACCAAAGCCAGTCAACTTTTGATGCTAAATCTCCTAATAACCCGCCTATAACTAATCCTGATAAAATAAATATTAATAAAATCCATATATTTTTTTCTCTTGTACTCATATTATTCCTCCAAATCCTATTTTTTCTTACGGATATTCGTTTTTTTTCACATGTTATTATATATGCTATAAAGTTATTTTTCAAGTCCATAATAAATTTTTTTTATAAATTATACTTCCTTTTTTTATGCTTTTATGCTATATTTTTATTACCAAAATTTGTTTCTTTAAATATAATAATAATAGTAGTATAATTAAATTAGTACAATTAGGAGGATTTATTATTTATGAAGATAGAAAAATTAACAGAAAACAAGATTAGAATTATCTTAAATTTAGAAGATTTAAAAGAAAATAACATAGATGTTCAATCTTTTATGTCTAATTCTATAGAATCGCAAAACTTATTCATTAATATTTTAGATAAAGCAGAACATGAAGTAGGTTTTTCAACTAAAGATTGTAAAATATTAATAGAAGCACTGGCATCATCTGATGGGCATTTTGTTTTTACAATAACAAAATATAGTTTTAATTCTGAATCAAAAAATAAAAAGAAAAAACTAATTATTAAAAAGAAGTGTGATAATTTAAATTCAGAAAACGCAATATATCGTTTTGAAACATTTGAAGAATTTATAAATTATTGTTCATACATAAATAATAAAAAGAATATAAAATTAACAAAATTATCCACAAATATCTCTTTATATGTGTATAATAATAAATATTATTTAGTTATTAATAATATAAATTTATCTTTTCCAAATTTAAAAGGTTTTTATGCTTCTTTATCTGAATTTGGGAAATCATTAAATAATTCTAATAATATGGAATCTAAATTATTAGAACATGGAAAATTAATAATAAAAAACAATGCTATAAAAAAGTGTATATCTACTTTTTTAAAAAATGATACAGCAAATTTTTAAAAAACACTAATATAAAAAAAACAATTTAGAAATTCTAAATTGTTTTTTATTAGTATAAATAATTTTGTGGATTATAAGCCACTCCGTTTACCCTTATTTCTAAATGAAGATGTGGTCCAGTTGAATTTCCCGTAGAACCAACTGCAGCTATTTTTTCTCCTTGTTTAACTTTCTGTCCCACTGTAGCATATAATTTACTACAATGTCCATAATATGTTTGTACACCATTTTCATGTGTTATTACAATCATATTACCATATGAACCCTTTCTACCAGAAAATGTAATTGTTCCTGAAGCAGCAGCCACAATTGTAGTACCAGAAGGTGCTGCAATATCTAACCCAGTATGTGTGCCAGATCTTACTCTACTATTTGATCCAAATCTTGATGATATAGAACCAGAAACTGGCCTAGATAATGATATACCTAAATCTATTTTTTTACTTGATAAATTTCTAGAAGTAGTAACCTTTCCTGATGCAGCATTTGTAGAAACAGATTTTGCAACAGTTATTGTCTTTATTGGTTCTTTATATAATTTTGAAACAGCTTCTTCTGTAGAAACGAAATCTTTCAATTCAGTTTCAAATTTTTCTACAATTGATATACTTTCAACATTATAACTATCTTTTTCTTTTAATTGCTCAACAATATTTTCAGCATCCTGAAATGTAGAAACATATACCATTTCTTCCTGATTATCTAAAACAGCATAATAATTATAATATGTAACACCATTGTTTTTTACCATATTGAATATTTCATCATCATTTGTCACAATATTTTTCTTTAACAAACACAATCTATATTCTGGTAAATTTTCTACTTGCACAAATGCCACATTCTTATTATTACCATCACCATTTTCTATATAGTCATTTATCTTTTTTTGCAGTTTACTTTTATTTGCACTATATCCAACTTCTTGTCCATTAATAGTAACACTATAAATTGGTTTATATAAAAAGGCTATTGCTCCTATAATTAAAAATGCTCCTATTGATATAAGTACTATGAATTTTACAGATGTCCTCAAACGCATTAACATCTTTTTCATATATATAATCTCCTTTGCAATTTTATAGCCTTATTTTATATAAATATTTTATTTTTTGCAATTCTGATTAACTATTAATTTCCGTAAGTTTTTTTCTTTTTTTACGTTTTATCTCTCTTTTTCTTTATTTTATTAATTTATATTTTCGTAAAAATTAATTAATTATCTTGTAATTCTGTTTTAACTATATCCATTTCCATCACAGTAGTTTCTTGAGAAGATATATAGTAGCCTTTTGCTTTCGCAATCTTAAATAGTTCATATTGAAGACTTTCAGAATTATTTCTAATTTGTTGCATTGTTTGCCTTAATTCCATATTTTCAGTTTCAGAGATAGCACCTTGATAAGAAATAAGATTAGATTTTGTCTCTTCTAAAATATCATTAACCATTGTTTTCTCTTCCATATCTTTCCCCCTAATTTTCCAAAAATGATATCAATTTTTGCTTTACGTTTAAACTATCTTGAGCAGACTTTAAAAATATCTGTTTTATCTGTGGATCAACACATTGTGAAGCATAATTATTAAGCTTTTGATATGATATGTTCTGAATTCCTATCAAATGTCTTAAATTCTGCAATTCTATTTGAGTAAGATTTGCCATAATTATCATTCCTTTCCAAAATATACAATAATTATTATTACCATTTTTTACTTAATTATTCATTTTTTTGACTTTATCTTCAATTTTTGCTATAATTAATAGAGGTGATTATTATGAGAAATTATTCATCTAGTCAATTATATACTATGACAAAAAATAATAAACAGTTATCTATTTTTCCTTTAGTTGACAATAATAATGTCTTATCACAAGAACCTATATATGATAAATATGGAAATTATATAAAAAACTTAACTAACTTTAGATATGTTGAAATTGATAATAACACACAAGAATTTAAACAATTTAATATTTTAGTAGATTTAGATTTAAATTTATATAATAACGATATAAATTACCGTAATGCCATATACTCAAAACTTTTATCATTTAATCGTATTCCAAAGATATGTAATGAGTATAATAGATATGCTGGTGGTTTGTATTTTAACAGAAAAACAAATCAATATGAAAAATATGTAGAAAAAACAATTTTAGATTCTTTAGAATATAAACAACAATTAAGATACCAAAAAAATTCTACAGTTGCAGAAACAAAAAGACAGGCTTTCTTAAGAGAAATCTCTGCACGTTCTGTTCATTATAAAGACAGCCATGCAGAAATTTTAACACAAGCAAAGTACCAAGAAATGTATAGATCTAGTTCTAATAAATATCAGAATTCATATTCAGATGAAGGAAGATAGCAATAAAAAAGATTTCTATAATAGAAATCTTTTTTCATTTTATTCTTAATTCATTATTTATATTATTTCTAAATTTGCATATTTTGCCATCAATCTTTTATGTCCAACTTTATCAAAGTCTATATCAACTTTTAAATCGTCTCCTTCCGTTTCTACTAATGATATTGTTCCTTCTCCAAATTTCTTATGATATACCCTCACTCCTGCTTTGTATGCACTTAAATCCACATTTTTTTCTGGACGTTTATTAATAGAATTTAAGAAATTCTCTGCTGTTCTAAACACAAAATTGTTATTAGTTTTTAATGTAGATGTATCTTCTTTATAAGTTTTTACTTTACTATTGCCGTAAGTCCAATCAGATTTTGTATCTTTAAATGTATTCTTATTATCATTTTGTTCTATACCATCTAATAACTCTTCTGGCATTTCTTTTAGAAATCTTGACATCATATTACAACTAGTAGAACCAAAAATTGTTCTTTGTTTTGCACATGTTAAAAATAAATTTTCTTTAGCTCTTGTTATTCCAACATAACACAATCTTCTCTCTTCTTCTAATTCTTTTTGTTCTGATATTGATTTATATCCTGGAAATATTCCTTCTTCTAATCCAACCAAAAATACTACTGGGAACTCTAATCCCTTTGCACTGTGTAAAGTCATAAGAGTTACAGAATCATCATTTTCTTCTAGATTGTCTATATCACTTGATAAAGTTATACTTTCTAAGAAATCGCTTAAACTGTTTTCTGAAAATTCTTCTTCAAACTCAATTGCAACAGTCAAAAATTCTTCTAAGTTTTCTATTCTATTCTCAGCTTCTACTGTATTTTCATTTTCTAATGCCTGAGAATATCCTGTTTTCTTCAAAATAGTTTTAATTAACTCAGAAATTGATAAATCATCTTTTTGAGCAATTATTTCTTCTATTGTATTTATGAATTCCCTAGAATTTAAATAAACTCTGTTTAATCCATATTGCTCTGCATTTTTTATTATATTATACATAGATATACCGTTTTCTTCAGATAATTTTTGTATTTTATCTAAACTAGTTTTTCCTATTCCTCTTTTAGGCTCATTAATAATTCTCATTAAACTTAAATTATCAGAAGTATTTTGAACTAATCTTAAATATGCAATAATATCTTTAATTTCTTTTCTTTCATAGAATTTCAAACCGCCGACAATTTTATATGGTATATTTTCTCTTCTTAAAATATCTTCTATTGCTCTTGATTGTGTATTCATTCTATATAGAACCGCAAAATCTGAGTATTTATAATATTCTTCTCTTTTTAAATGTTCAATTTGTTCAACAATATATGTAGCTTCATCGTATTCATTATCAGCAACATATACTTTCGGCATATTTCCAGTTTCATTTTCTGTCCATAATTTTTTATCATATTTAACTTCATTGTGTTTTATAACAGAATTTGCTACTTTTAATATATTTCCTGTACATCTATAATTTTGCTCTAATTTAATTATTTTTGTGCCAGGGAAATCTCTTTCAAAATTTAATATATTAGAAATGTCCGCACCTCTAAATGAGTAAATACCTTGGTCATTGTCACCAACAACTGTTATATTTCCATGTCTTGAAGCAAGCATTGTTATTAATGTAAATTGTGATTTATTTGTATCTTGATATTCATCTACTAATATATATTGAAATTTATTAGAATAATATTCTAATATGTCAGAATTTTCCATTAATATTTTAATTGCATAATTTATAATATCATCAAAATCTATAGCATTATTTTCTTGTAATCTTTTTTGATATAATTCGTATATCGTTGCAATTTTTTCTTTTCTAAAATCTCCTTTAACTTTTGCAGCATATTGGTCAGGTTCTAGCATTTCGTTTTTTGCATTACTAATTTCTGAGGCAACAGCTCTATCATTAAATAACTTATCATCTATTTCTAATTCTCTTAAGCATTGTTTTACTAATGTTTTTTGATCAGAAGAATCAAATATTATAAAAGATTTTTCAAAACCTATTCTATCTATAAATTTTCTTAAAATTCTTACGCAAATTGAGTGAAACGTACCTACCCACATATCTGCAGTAGCATCTCCAACTAATTGTTCAATTCTTTCTTTCATTTCATTTGCAGCTTTATTTGTAAATGTTATTGCTAAAACATTCCAAGGTTTTATTCCTTTTTCTTCTATCAAATATGCTATTTTATGTGTTAATACTTTTGTTTTTCCACTACCAGCACCAGCAATTACCAAACATGGTCCTTCTGTATTTACTACTGCTTCATATTGTTTGTCATTTAATCCTTTTAATATATCTTCCATTATTTTTTCCTTCCTCATAAGCATAAAATTAAACGGATATTTTTTCGAATATCCGTTTGAATTATACTATATTTTATTTTTTTTTACAAGGCTTTTATCATAATTATTTTTATCACATATTTAGGAAATTACCAAGAACCTCCTCCTCCTCCTCCAGAGCCTCCTCCAGATGAGCCGCCACCAGATGAACCTCCATCACTGCTTGTTGGACTAGAAGACATTGCTGTTGTTGCAACAGCCATTGTAGTATTCATAAATAAACTAAATTCATTCATATTAAAATCACCTTCAAAATCATACCAATCTGGAGCTTTTAAAGCTATTGTTTCAAATTGTTTCATCCATATTTGTGACACACCTAAAGCATATGTATATGGTAATATATTATAAAAATATTCTGGATTTTGTTCTACTAAGCCCTCTAGTTGAGGCTTTTCAGCAGTTTCTAGAAATCTTTTAAATCCTTTTACTTTTCCAAATAATTCATTTCCGTACTTCGTTCTTTTGGGCATTATTTTTATAAATATACATAAAATCATTATACATATTATTCCAATAAAATATGAAAATAAATATGTGTCATTATTTAATAGTGCTGGCAATACAATTGCAGTCCAAGGAATTCCTCCAAATCCTAGTCCCCATATTACTCCAAAGATTTTTATTGATATTGATGTATTTCCAAACAGCATTCCAAATAAAACAGAAAAACCTATCAATGGAAATAATATTGCAAATATTAAATTTGTCAATTCAGTATATTCTAAAACTGGTTTTATTGTAATTATGCAAAACATAAAAATAGCCAAAACTATAAGTATTTTTTCACATATAATTGATTTTGAATCAAACATTTGCTCTTTATTCTCTTTAGTATTCATATTGCTTTTTATTTTATCTACTGTTTTATAAAACTTATCATACAACAATGATGATGTTACCGAATCTCTTCCATCTAAAAATAATCCATCCAAAAAAGCTCTTTCATTTTCATTATTTCCATCATAATCTTTAAGTTTATCAAATTTTAAACTTTTTATTTTTCTAAATACTCCTTGTTCTTCTATTTGCTCAATTTTTAAATATCCTTTATTTGCTAAATAAACAAGTAATGAAATAATTGATGTATTATTTGCACCTTCTTTATATATATATCCAATTTCAGCTGAATTAAATCCTTCTGGTGGATAAAATTCTATTGTTTCTACTACCTTATCGCCTTTTCCATATTTCATCCATAATAAAATAGCAATTAAAGACACACATATAGAAATTACTATTATTATAATTGAAAACATGTCCATCTTGAAACCAGCATTAATAAAATATCCTTCTGGCAAAGTAAGTCTAATTGTTACTCCTTCTCCTACATTTAATGATTTATTTGTAGCACCATTTATAGTATTTCCATCTACATTAAAAGAAATATTAGAACTACTGGTTGAACCTTTCCTTCCACTTGAAAAACCTAATAATGTTTGGTCAAATGTTTTCGGCATTTTTATTGTAAATGATAATTTTTTTATTGTTGTGTCCCATTCATTTCCAATTAAATTATAATATAGTTCATCCACATCTTTTAAAGAGTCTTTCCCTATATTATAAGTATACTTTATTGTATATGAATGCTTCCCTGTTAATGTCTGTCCGCTACTTCCTATTTTTATAACTTTATATCCATTTTCTATATAAGTAGTATAACTTTCACTAACACTAATATTAGTTATTTGAGCCTTATTGCTTGATTTTGTTCCATCTGTTCTTGTTATATTATTTGTTATTGGTATCTTTCTGAATATTCCGATGTCTAGCACTATCAAAATATGTTGTTATTTCTATTGTTTCTTCTTCATTTCCTTGATTTTCTAGGATTAATCTACGTAATTCTACTGGTTCATTTGATGCTATTGTTGTTTTTATTTTACTTTTTATATTTCCTTTTGTGATCTCTTGTTCTATTTTATCTGGCATAAATTTTATTTGATAATTTTCTTCTTTTTTATCATTAAAACTATAGTTTGAACTCCATATTTGTTTTGTTTTTATATTTTTCATAACAAAAAATATTCCTTGAGAATAATCTTCTGTTACTTTAAATCTATTTATATAAATATCTTTGTATTTACTTACACCTTCTCCTTTTTGGTTCATTGCTATTGTATAATTTTCATTTGCTATTACATTTCCTGTTATTAATCTTTCATCTATTTTGTTATATTCTGTTATTACATAATTTTCATAATCTTTGTATTTTAGTTTTTCTATTTTTTCTTTTTTCTCTTTTGTTATTATTGACATTTCTGGCATTGTTTCTTGTAGTAATATACTTACTGCTTCTATTTCCGGATTTTCTAAAAATCTTTTTTGTAATATTTTATTATTAAATAAATTATTACAGAATAGTAATATATATGAATTTCAGCTCTTTTTACAACAAAAAGCACCGGAAAATATCCGGTGCTCAGATAATTGGTTTCTGTTCAGATGATATTCATCGTCTTCAGATATTCGACAACGTTTTCATCGTCCAGATTATCTTTTGTAACGACCGTATAGGGAACAGCCGTGAATTCTGCGATCTCACCTGTTTTCAGATAATCACACATATGATATATGGAGTCATGGCCCATCAGATAGGGGTTCTGGCCAACCGCACCATAGATCGCGTCATTCTGAATCAGGTTATAACCGGTCTTGGAGAAGTCAAAGCCGATGATTTCGATTTCAGCCTGTCTCTCTGCAGAGATCTCGGAAACTGCTGCCACCGCGATGTTGGTATAACCCTCAGT
>ERZ827168.4581-NODE-4581-length-12512-cov-6.966846_pt1 | contig 12512 bp, 9 predicted proteins | sample MGYA00519868_ERZ827168 | MGnify/ENA primary metagenome ERZ827168 (study PRJEB31778, sample SAMEA3449271) | human gut metagenome | biome: human gut; feature: human-associated habitat; material: faeces | place: United Kingdom | collected 2010/2012 ...
GGTAGCCGCCGTCTTAGGTGAAAGGAGTCAGTCGAAAGATTGGCTCCTTTTTTTGGTATATACACCAGCCGTTTAATTTTCAATGATGTCTGCCTCTTATTGCTAGCTTCCATTTACAACAGTCATTTAGATGTAACATGACATGTCTGGTAGGAGGCATTAATAAAATACCAGCTATATCTTTTTTAGCCCAGAAATCAAGCAACCAAATCGAATCTTCATGATTTGTGATTCCACCTTCTTCTAATATCCGGCTTATCCTTTGAGTTGGGATTTTGCGACGTATATCATCGGGAGATAAGGTTCGGATGATTTCTCTGCTTTCTCGTCCTACTTCATTTCTGTATTCTAAGAGTTCTTGAATACGTAGACTTTTGCTTAGCTGAATAATCTGGTTATCAGATAAGGCATTTCCTGTATCTCTGATAGGAGAATTCATTCGGGTTTGCCAGTCTTCATTGAAGATCTGCTTTTCCCCGTTAACTAATATATTCATGGTCAGATCCTCAATTCTGCTGATATGCCATAATACCCAAGCGATGGTTTCATCTTTCGCTGTAGGCATAATGGCATATTCATCCTCTCTTAAATCTCCGACTAGCTCATCGACCTCGTTTCTCTCATTACCGGACACCACAGAGAGGTGTAATTTCCCATGAATCTCAAGAAAGAGCTCCTTGGTTTGCTCTATTAATTCCGGTTTACGGATAATGCGGTTTAGTTCTTTATGTGATTCGCTTAATCCGGCTCCAAAGTATTTCATTTTGGGGATTATTGGTAGCGTACGGCTGTCCCGGCGGCGGTAACCATCAGCATGCTTCCGCTTCCTCCTACGGTCTCATAATCTAGATCTACGGCGATTACAGCGTTTGCGCCCATTCGTGCCGCATGATCGCTCATTTCTTTCAAGGCCGTTTCTTTCGCTTCGCGTAAGACACTCTCGTAAGAACCTGCACGTCCTCCGACAATATCCCGGATGCCTGCGAAGAAATCTTTGAATACATTCGCTCCGATGATCGTTTCACCGGATACGATTCCGAAGTACTGGGTAATTTCTTTTCCTTCGATCGTGTTAGTTGTTGTGAGTAACATAGCTTTTCAATTTAATCGTTTGAGGGCAAATATAAGATAAAGGGCGAACCAGTGTACTGATTCGCCCTTTGTTTTTATGTTTCTTTATATGAATTTATTTTACCGGTTGATCGGTCATGATAAACTCAAGCTTACCTCCATTTATGATATCGGAGTGGCTGATGAAAGGAGTCTCTAGGACTTTACCGTTTAGCTTGACTTCTTTAACGTATTTATTGGCGGGACTATTGTTGGTCGCGACGATCTCGAAAATACCTCCTTTTACGTGCATAGAAGCCTTATTTACCATCGGACGGCCCAATGTGTAAACCGGAATACCCGGACTTACCTGATAGAAACCTAGGGCGCTCATGACATACCAAGCAGACATCTGTCCGCAATCCTCATTACCGATGATACCATCCGGTTCATTCGTGTAGAAATTCTGCATGATATAATCTAAATACTCTTGCCCTTTCCATGGAGAATCTGTCCAGTTATAAAGATAGGCCATATGGTGGCTCGGCTCGTTTCCATGAGCGTATTGGCCAATCAATCCGGTAATATCTCCGGAGGCTTCCGCCCCGTCAATCTGGGAAGAGGTGGTGAACAGGGTGTCTAAACGTGTTTCCAGCTCTTTCTTGCCACCGATAGCGGCGATGAAGTTGTCCATATCATGTGGTGCGAAGAAACTCCATTGGAAGGCATTCCCTTCGGTATAGTCGCTTTTCATATGCGAAGAATAGCGAGGGTTGAATGGAGTACGGAAAGAACCGTCGCCCATTACCGGACGCATCATTTTCGTCTCGGGATCTAAATAGCGTTTGTAGTATTCGGCTTTCTTGGCATACTCATTCGCCAACTCTATATTACCTGCCTTCTTGGCGATTTGGGAGATACACCAATCCTCGTATGCCATCTCCAATCCCCACGATACGGATTCGGGAACAGAGTCGGCGGGGACGAAACCATATTTCTCCTTATAGTAAGGGTGCATCGTGATCAGATCCAGCTCACGGGTTCCTTTGAACTTCTCGGCAAGATCCTCACGGTAAACGGAAGAACGTGCGCCGGCTTCCGCCCACGTGCTCATATCACCTTCCGCTAAATCTTTCGCTACAAGATCGGCGAGGACCGAGACGGCCGGATATCCTACCATACAACCTGTATAACTAGAGGCTAAAGGCCATTTGGGTAATATTCCACCTTCTTTATAACCTTGCACGAGTACCTTACCCCAATCAGTCGCTAAGTCCGGATTAATGATTGTCATTAACGGATGAAGCGCACGGAACGTATCCCACAAGGAGAATACGGAATAATTTACGTAACCCGGTTCGGCGGTATGCACTTTCTTGTCCATACCCAAATAACGCCCGTCCACGTCTTGATAAGCGAAGGGGGCGATCATGGTATGGTAGAGCGCCGTATAGAAATTGACCATGACTTTCGGATCTGCCTCGATCTGGATCAAGTTTAACGCCTCGTTCCAAATATGCGTTGATTCCTCACGGGTCTTATCGAAATCCCATCCGGGCAATTCTGCCTCGAGATTCTTCTCGGCGCCTTCCGGATCGACTACGGATAAGGCTACTTTTACATAAAGCGGTTGTGCCTTTTCAGCGAATTTGTAATGGAACTTCAAATCTTCTGCCGTATTTAGGCGTAAGAACAAGGAGTCTTTACGTAATTTCCCTCCGATGTATTGGTATACGGTCTCGATCGGTTCCGAGAAAGTAATCCGATATGACATAGAATGGAAATGCGCCCAACCTTGTGTCTTCACGGTTCCTTCCACCGTGGAGTCGTTTACAAGTAAATATTGGTTACCGATCAGCTTATGTCCCCAGTTCGGTTGAAGGATATGCCCTAAGTCAAGCAGGACACGACGTTCTTTGGGATTGTCGTATGTATATTTGTGGAAACCTACACGATCTGTAGAAGTCAATTCCACGTTGATGCCAAAGTTATCCAAGCGTACGGCATAATACCCCGGTGTCGCTTTCTCAGTGTCTTTCTTGAAGGTAGCTACTGGTTTGATGGAATCTCCACCGGAGAAAGGTAATAAAGCTACGTCACCCAGATCACCGATACCCGTACCAGAAAGATGCGTGTGGCTGAACCCGTAGATATGGTCATCATCATAATGGTAACCGCTGCTCGCGTCCCATCCCAAGATATGGGTATCCGGGCTTAGTTGTACCATCGCGTACGGACGGGTAGCTCCGGGGAATGTGTGTCCATGGAACCCGGTTCCGATGAATGGGTCTACATACCTCACCTCATCTTGTAGTCGCGGCGACTCCGGCGCTTGCTTGCATCCTACCAGCAGGCAGGCAAGAGCGGCCTGAAAAAATAAGATCGTTCTTTTCACTGTTATTATTGATTTAGTTTGTAATAAGCGAATTATCAATCATCTGTCACAAAGATAATGGCTTTGGGGGAATATTGGAAATTTCCTTTTAAAATCTGCAACCTTTTTCGGGCTTGGCTCGTCTTATAGATAAAAAAGTATGGGAACAAACGAATTTACGACAAAGATATTGCCGCTGAAGAATAACCTTTTCCGGGTTGTTTTCCGGATTACCGGAGACGTGGAGCAGTCTGAGCAGATCGTTCAGGAAGCCCTGCTTAAGGTTTGGGAAGACCGGGATAGCTGGATTGTCATTGAGAATTTACCTTCCTATTGCATGATGGTAGCGCGTAATCTGGCATTGAGGGAAACGTATTCCGGAAATAAGGAAAGGATGGAGCGGTATGCGGTAAGGTAATCTGTTTATGGATCGTGTATGGACTATCAACGAATAAATAAGTTGCTAGATAAATATTGGGAATGCGCCACATCCGTGGAGGAAGAGCGGGAATTACGCCAGTTTTTCTCCTCAGCGGTGGTACCTCCCGACTTATTACCTTATAAGGCTTGGTTCGTATCTCATGAGGCCGAGGCATTGCCCCCTTTGGGGAAAGAATTTGATGCTCGTATATTAGAACATATCTCGGAAGATCGAAAATTAATCACTACATTTGGAACGTTATTTAAATCTATTACTCATTTAATACATAAGATTATGGGAACGAATATGAAGAAAGCCTTTACCACCCTTTTATGCCTTTTGTTTTGTATCACGATCTCGGCACAGGATAAAGCCGCTGATTTTAGTAAGCTCGTAGGCGATTGGTCCTTCTCTGCCCCCGACGCTCCGTATGGATATCAAGATGGAAGTTTTCAGATAAAGCAAGAGAACGGCAAGTTGACCGCTAAAGTGAATATACAAGGTAGTACTTTGGAGATAAATGATATCAAGGTGAAAGGAGATACCTATACCAGTTCTTTTTATGTGGATGGAACGCCTGTAGACTTAACTATGACCCAGAAAGGAAATAAGTTAGAGGGAATGGCCGACGCCGGAGGTATGCAGATTCCCGTGAAATTCAAGAAAACGAAGAAGTAACCGCTTTGTGGTACTGTGAGTTTCTGTTAACTTCGCGGCAAAAACTACAAAAGGATGTTTACAGTAATTGGAATCATGTTCTGCGGCATTGCCGTCGGGTATTTCTTTCGTAAAGTAGAATTGCTGCAAAAGATCGGTAAGCCTATTTCTTATACGATTCTTCTTCTTTTGTTCCTGCTGGGAATTTCGGTAGGGGCCAATGAGTCTATCGTGAATAATCTTACGACGTTGGGCGGGCAAGCCTTGTTGATCGCTTCGGCCGGTACGTTGGGTAGCGTCTTGGCGGCGTGGGGAGTTTATCATTTCTTTTTTAAGGAAAGGAGCCGGGGATGAAAGGGAGTTTGATCGTCGTGGGCTTCTTTGCCTTGGGGTGCTTGCTGGGATGGAGCGGTTATCTGCCCGGGGTCGTTATCGAGAATGATATAACGGTTTATGTACTTTACCTCTTGATGTTTCAAGTAGGGATTAGCATCGGAAGCGATAAGAAACTGAAAGAGATTTTGTCGAGCATACGGCCGAAACTCTTATTGGTGCCTCTGGCTACTATTATCGGGACGTTGAGCTTCTCGGCACTGATCAGCCTTGCTCTTACCAAATGGAGTGTGTTCGATTGTTTGGCGGTCGGAAGCGGTTTCGCCTATTATTCATTATCCTCCATCTTGATAACAGAGCTAAAAGAACCGACGCTGGGGGCGCAATTGGCGGCGGAGTTAGGAACGATCGCCTTGATCGCTAATATTATCCGCGAGATATTCGCCTTGCTGGGCGCTCCGTTGTTCGTTAGATATTTCGGAAGGCTATCTCCGATCTGCGCGGGAGGAGCTACTACGATGGATACGACATTGCCGATCATCACCCGTTATTGCGGAAAGGATTTGGTCTTTGTCTCTATCTTTCACGGGATCTTGGTGGACTTCACGGTTCCGTTTTTCGTATCTTTCTTCTGTTCGATGTGAGTGAAAGAGGCTTCCGAGATCTCGGAAACCACCTTGCAAGGTTGAAAAGTCATTTCCGAGGCCTCGGAAGGCATTTTACAAGGTTGAAAAGTCATTTCCGAGGCCTAGAAAAGCTATTTTACAGTTTGCAGCATCACTTCTACCGCTCTTTTTAATTGCGTGTCCTCGCCGGAGAGCTGCGCCTCGGGAGTATTGTACACCTCGACATCCGGTTGCAATTGTTGGTTTTCCAGATAATTGCCTTGCATATCTTTCACGCCTACTTGCGGGATACCGAACACCAAGGTCGGATCGATTTGCGTTTCCCACCATACGGCTGTCATGGTTCCCGGAACCGGGGCGCCGATCAGCTTGCCGATGCCTAAGGTCTTATAAACCCAAGGGAAACCATGAGCGTTCGAATAATTATCCTCGCACATCAAGACACAGGACGGTTTGGTCCACTTATTGTAAGGATCGCTACCGATGTATTGTCCGCGAGGCTCGAAGCGCTGATACTCCTTGCCGCTCAATAAGGTAGCCAGATCATCATGCAACCAGCCACCTCCGTTATGGCGGGTATCCACGATCACGGCTTTCTTATTCCGGCAACGGCCTAATAAGGCGGAATAGACCTCGCGGAAACTCTCGCTGTTCATACCTCTTACATGTACGTACCCGATTTGCCCGTTCGATAATTTATCTACGGTTTCTTGGCAATTCTCGATCCATCTTTTATAAAGGAGGTTCGATTGCTCTCCGTTACTGATCGCTTTTACCTGTTCCTCGAAACGCTGTTTGCTGGTAGGATCATAGACAGAAAGCATTACTTTCTTACCGACTTTACCGCTTAGCAGTGGATAATAATCGGCGTCTTTCTTTATCGGTGTTCCGTCTATCTTCTCGATGATACAGCCTTTCTTTATCTGGCTGTCGGCCAATGTCAGCGGCCCTTTGGCGATGATTTCCTCGATCTTCAATCCGTCGCCCGTGTATGCGTTATCGAAGAAAGCGCCTAAGCTGGCGGTTTCCGGCCCGGTTAGTCCCGGATTGTAACGAGCGCCCGTATGGGAGCCGTTCAACTCGCCCAATAGCTCGGAAAGCATCTCTTGGAAATCAAAATTGTTGTTGATATGCGGAAGGAAACGGGCGTAAGCGGTCTCATACCCTTTCCAATCCATGCCCCGGAGTGTCGGATCATAGAACTTATCCAAGACTTGACGCCAAGCGTGATGGAAGATATAAGCACGCTCCTCTGCCGGACGATAAGCGAACTCGGCCTTGAAAGCGATCGGTTTTTCCTTGCTATCCTTCAACTCTATCTTTTTCAGTTTACCGCCGGCGGTAAGATAAAGGTTCTCTACTTTCTTATCGGCGAATAGAGTGCCTCGACCGACATTCTTGAGCAGTAATTTAGTGGACTTTTCCTTCAAGTCGTGTTCCCATAAATCAAAGCCTTTCTCGAAAGCGGCGCAATAATATAGTTTATCTCCTTTCGGGGCGAGTACGGCGTCTCCCAATGAGGATGAATTAGCGGTCAGGCGAATAATCCGGTCCTTGCGGTTCTCCAAATCAAACTTCAAGGGGACTACAGGCTTATCCTTATCCTCTTTTTTCTTATCGGAATCTTTATCGGATGTCTTATCCTCGTCCTTATCTTTGTTTTCATCCGCTTCTACCAAGGCCAGTTCTTCTTTACTGAGGCGGAATTTATCGTAAGCCTCACCGTCGAAGAACATGATGTACACATCCCGCTCAGCACCCCAGCTACCGTGGCTGCGGAAACCGGCACGGTCGGAGGACCAGATCATGGCCTTACCGTCTAATACCCATTTCGCGTCGCCATCCGAATAACCGCTTTCCGTCAGGTTCGTTACCTCGCCGCTACCGTCCGCTTTCACGAGGGCGATATCCGTATTGTTCCATCCTCCGACGGAGATGTAATCTACCAAGAACCACTTGCTGTCTGGCGACCATTGGAAATGCTGGTCTCCATCGCTATACGAATAGAGGTATTTCCCGTCCAATACGGTGCGGACCTGCTTGGTCTTTCGGTTGATAACACGTAAGGTGGTGCGGTTCTCAAGGAAAGCCACCTCGTTGCCATCCGGAGAGTATAAGGGTTGGAACGAGGTTTGTCCGGAGACTACAAGAGGCTCCTCTTTCAATTCCGGGGCGTACGTGAATTGCTTATCTTCGTCACGTGTAAGTTTACTTTCGTAGATTCCCCATGTTCCTTCCCGTTCGGCGGAATATACCAATGAACGTCCGTCGGGACTGAAATCTATATTGCGCTCTTGTTGCGGCGTGTTCGTGATTTGACGAGTCGTCTCGTATTCAATAGAAGTTACGTAAACATCGCCACGAGTGATAAACGCTACCTCTTTTCCATTCGGGGAGACGGCGATATCCGTAGCTCCATCGGTCAGAAGACGATGGATCACGTCGTTCTCGATCTTATCCGCGACGATCAGGATATTCACCTTGGCAGGTTTCTGGCCTTCCTTAACGGTATAGATCTCGCCGTCGTAACTATAGCATAGAGTCCCGGAATTATCGGAGGTAAGGAAACGCACGGGGTGGGTGGTATGCGTCGTGATTTGTTTCTCGCTGTTGCCTGCCAAATCCTTCTTGAAGATGTTAAAGCTTCCTTTCTCCTCGCTTAGGTAATAGAAAGACGCCCCATCTGCGGCCCATACAGGATTACGATCCTCACCGCCAAAAGTGGTTACTTTCTGGAAAGAGCGATCTTTTCCAAGCGTACATAACCAGATATCACGGGTGATAGAAGATTGATGATGCTTGCGCCAAGGGTCCTCGTAACCTTTGTAGTCATTGTATAATAATTTACTGCCATCTTTGCTGAGGGCTATATTTTCCATGTATAACGAAGAATATAAATCCGGCCTTCCTCCGTCCGTGCTTATCTCATAGACTTGCATAAAGCGGGTGCCGGGGAATTGGATATCCTTGGCGTCTTGCAATACGTTGGCCAGATACAAGATGTGTCCGTTATCCTTAAAGGTAGTGGGATATTCGTTTGTGGAGTGGGTGGTGAGCCGCTTGGGTTCCCCTCCCTCCTTGTTCATGAGAAATACATCGAAGTTGCCGCTACGGTTGGAGGCGAAGGCTATTCTCTGTCCGTCGGGCGACCAGACCGGACGGGTATCATGCGCCGGATGTGTTGTCAACTGCCGGGCTTTTCCTCCGGAAGAAGGGACCGTGTAGATATCCCCTTGGTAAGAAAACGCGATCGTCTGCCCGTCCGGGGAGATCGCACAGTAACGCATCCATAACGGACTGTCGTCTGCTTGCGCTGCCGCCGATAAAAATAACGCCAGCGCAGGAATCATCAAGTTTTTCATGTGTACTCTATTTTAGATTTACAAATGTAATCGATTTTCGATATTTATTAGGAGAAATAATTGCGTAGATTAAATTTTTAAATATTTTTGCATATGAACTTTAAAACCGCCAAGATGATGACTAAATATAGGGTGTGTATGACTTTTATGTCCATTTTATTATTGCTATTTCATTTTGTGTTTCTGTTTTCTTGTGGAAAGCTACCGGAAAAAACATTTGCTTTTTCTGATAACCTGCGGATTGACTCTTTGGAACATATGGCTATGGATTCGATTTACCGGAATCCTCGATATGCTCATTCCGCATTGGATGAAGCTTTAAGTCTAACTAAAGATAGCGATAAATATTATAAATTACTTGCGGCTAAAAGCCAGATTTATTTTGCAAATAGTGTATATGATTCCGGGTTTGTTTTACATCGGTCAATTATAGATTATTGCGACCGTGTACCGATGTCTCCCAAGATACATGGACTCTTAGGGACGCTGAAAAATACGGTTGGCAATTATTATTCATTTTTGGATAAAACGGATTCGGCCCTCCTTTGCTATTCCGAGGCGTATCAAGAGATCCGGCAGAGTGAGATGGAGCATAAAATCCCGGATATTTATATCAATATAGCGGATATATATACCCGGAAAGGAGCTTACGATCAGCGAGCCCGCTACTTTCGCCAAGCTCTTTTCGTGAGTGATTCATTGGGTATTATGGATCGGATGTCCTTTCCTATTTATTTTGGTTTGGGCGAGACGTATATGGAATTGAGGGACTTTGACTTATCCGATCACTTTTACCGTTTGGCGGAGAAAGAACTGGATTCTCGTAACTTGAGCGAGAAATTCACCTTTTGCAATAGCCGGGGAAATTACTATTATTACAAGGAAGAGTATGCGAAGGCGCTTCCTTGGTTCTTGAAAGCCCGTGAGGTGGTACGTCCTACTCATATGGATTTCTATACTAACGTATGCGAGATCAATTTAGGGGAGATCTATCTATGTCTGAATCAGTTGGATTCCGCTCGTTTTTATCTGGAAAAAGGGTTTAGGTACTTCCATATCTATAATAATAAGACAGCCTTGTACCATTTGACGACCTTGAAGGCTTCGCTAGCCTTAAAAGAGGGGAACTCCGGGCTGGCTTATCAATTGTTGAGGAGTTACACGGATACGGTAGGCATAGATCCCAAGATGGTAGCGATCCGTAATAAGAACTTGCAGAATTACTTCGCTACCACGGGCGATTTTAGGCGTGCCTATGAGTACCAAACGAAGAATAGCGTCATTGAGAACAATATTCGTAGCGAACGGACCCAGATGCGTGTCACCGAGATCGATATGCGTTATAGCCAAGATACGACTTTACTCAAGCGGGAGGCTATTATTAAACAACAGGCCGGCCGGATGGAATACTTGGAAATGAGCCGTTGGGTTTGGATCTTGCTTTTTGCGATCTTGTCGATCGTCAGCGGCATGGCTTATTACTTTATGAAACGTAAACGGCATGCCCAATGGTTAAGCCATATCGATCAGGTGACGAAGTTAAAGATGGAGAGTATTCGCAACCGTGTATCCCCTCATTTTATATTCAATATATTGAACCGGGAGATTAGCTCGGAGGAAGAAGGAAGTTCCCGCCGTACGCAACTTTCCGGATTGGTGGAGTTGTTACGTAGTAGTTTGGAGATCACGGAAAAGCTTAGTATCACGTTGGAGGAAGAATTACGCTTTGTCCGGACTTACTTGAATTTGCAGGCGCAAGGATTAGGGCCGGACTTCCGTCTGGAATGGAATCTCGATCCCTCCCTTGACACGGACGCAATCTATCTCCCGGCCATGCTGATCCAGATACCCGTAGAGAATGCCGTGAAACATGGCTTGTGTGCGATCGAGGGCGAGAAGCGATTATCTGTTTTCGTGGAGCGCGACGGGAAAGGCATCCATATCCGTATAGAGGATAATGGACCCGGGTATCGTCCGTTTACGAATGCGGGACATAACGGTACGGGGATGGGAACGAAAGTCCTTTACCGTACGATCCTATTGTTGAATAGGAGAAATAAAGAGAAGATCACCTATTCGGTCCAAAGCAAGGAGAAGGGGATGGGGAGCGGAACAATCGTCAGTTTCTTTATTCCGTTGGATTTTAATTACGCTTTCTAGGTATCGTGAATGTACGAAAGTAATCCGGGCCGTTTCCTCCGGATAGTGGATGGAAGCGGCCCGGATCGAATTGAATCGAATCGGTTGATTCGGGTTATAGTCGCTCAATGTCTTCAACAGAAAGTCCGGAGCATTGGGCGATAAGTTCGGAGTCAAGTCCTTGCTCCTTCATCTTTTGGGCTATCTGGAGTTTTTCCTCTTGACGGCCTTTCTCGATTCCTTTCTCGATTCCTTTCTCGATTCCTTTCTCGATTCCTTTCTGCATTCCTTTTTGCATCCCTTTTTGCATCCCTTCCTGCATGCCTTTTTCAATCCCTTCCGTTTGTGCGTAATCGATGGTCGCATACCAATCCCGATAATTCTTTAGGTTTTCCTCGTAGATCGCACGTTCTTTTTCGCTGAGTGAGTTGACGTTCGCCACGTCCAGCAAGCGAAGGAAGGTCTCCTGTTCCTCCTTGAAGGGAGATTGTTCAAATAGGTTCATATTCTTCAATGTATAAATCCAACGTTCGAAGGAGCTCTTGCACTCCTCCTTGCTTAAACTGAATAACGGGAACGATATGTAGATCTGCTTCATCTTGATCTCATTGAACACCTTTCCCGTCCTCTCGTTAGCGAGGACAACATCCGTACGGAAGTCTGTGAACTCCGGCAACTTGAAATTCAAGAAATAAACTCCGTAGATGGGTAGCAACCGATATTGCCATTGCTTGCCGATTTGTCCTTGCCGGGCCACCATGCGACAAAGATAATAAAAACCTCTGTTAAAGAAATAGTGCTGGGGACAATTCTGCATCTCTAGGATGAACTTGGCCCCGGACACGTCCTCGCAGAGCAGGTCGAATATGATGGTACGGTTCTCGACGGTCTCTGGCTTGATCTCCTTGTCGAGGTAGGTGATGTCCTTGATCTGTCGTTCGCCGGCTAGGGCGGCGTTAAGGAACTTGATGGTAACTTGCTTGTCTTGGAAGACAGCCTTAAATCCAGCATCAGTCATGATGTCTACGTATTGTGCCATAGTTAAATGGTTTTAGGTGATTACTGCTCCAAAGGTAAGGTTTATTTTCGTATCGCACATCCTGTTTATTGTATATTTCTTAAAAAGCAGATTCATGGTAGTCAGCTTTACTATTTATAGAAAGTACGATTAGTATTAATAGTAGTGCAAAATACTATGGATAGTAATCGGCTCCCATTTTGATCAATTTAAGATACCTTGTTTTTATATTTAGAAGTAAGATTTGCAACTGACCTGAAGTTCTTCCTATTTCGCATGGCATAACTGATATGCCTATCCCCATTGAGATTCTACTGCTTCGTAAGCTTATGGCTTGACAAGCCTTGGATTATACGTTTGTAGTATTCGCTATGATTGCATGTGAATGTTTGTATTTTGTATTTATTATGCGGTTATGGATGGATACAATATATAATGTACATGCGTACATTATATAATAGATAGAAACGGCTAGTATAAACGATCGATTCTTTTAGTCATTTGCAAAGGTACGCGTTTCTTCGATACTTGC
>ERZ827168.4582-NODE-4582-length-12512-cov-5.026893_pt1 | contig 12512 bp, 8 predicted proteins | sample MGYA00519868_ERZ827168 | MGnify/ENA primary metagenome ERZ827168 (study PRJEB31778, sample SAMEA3449271) | human gut metagenome | biome: human gut; feature: human-associated habitat; material: faeces | place: United Kingdom | collected 2010/2012 ...
TAGGCCTGCCGCTAGCGTTCATCCTGAGCCAGGATCAAACTCTCCATTGTATAAATGTTGTGTTTTTGTATCTTAGCTCCAATCTCAAAGGTATTGTTTGAAATCACTCTCGATAATAAAACCAAGAGCGGATAAAAACTTCTTAGCTGCTCAATGTCTTCAAAGAACTTTATTCTGTATTTTCAGAACTCTCTTTTTTACTCCCATGCCCCGTTTTCGAAGCGGAAAGTGGTGCAAAGGTAAGGCAAGATTTCGAAACATCCAAATCTTTGCGAAACTTTTTCTAAAAATATTTTTCAGAACCTTTTACATCGCTCTCAAGGACCGTTTTTTCCTCGAAAGCGGTGCAAAGTAACACACTTTTTTATTCCTTTCCAAATATTTACAAACCTTTTTTTACACATTTTTTACCCCTCTCTACAACAGCCCCTGAAAATCAATCAAATACGGAAGAAAAGAAATTTCCGAGGATATAATATTATATATAAGGTAACCCGCAACAGATCGATCGGCAACCCTATCCGCAAAAAACGTGACCGCCCGAAAAGGCGGCCACGTCGACAAATAAAAATGAGGATATTAAAATCCTTTTCAGTCTTCTTTAGGAGCGATAGGAATCATCTTTATGGTCATATCGGCATTGTTCAGCTCGAAACGATACCATCCGTCCTTACCCGAGGGGACTTTCCATTTCTTATCACCGCCGCTATTCGATGTCGCACGGCCATCCTCAAACGGATTCTGCCATTCATCCACAGGACGCCACGACGGATCGCTCCAGTTATTGTCCAGATGGATCTTGATAGCCTGCTGGCCTACCGTCGATATGAAGTTGCCCTCATGATAGAAAATCTCGGGATTCTTGTAATCCCACTTCATCTGCACATGCTCCCACTTTCCGTTAACGGCATCGCCGACGATCCACGGAGCGCGTCCGTACGAGCAGTAGCGGCCGTAATAGACGGTGCCCGACAGATCCTGCACGTTGTAGCTGATCGTGAAGATGTAGTTATTTGCGGTACCGTGAGCACCGGCAGCATAAGCGTTGAACGAGTCGAACTCGACAGCGCCCTTGGCAGCAGCATCCTCTTCGCTCTCCACATAAACCATCTCGTAACCGAAATCGCTGTCGTCAAGTTTCGCGCCGCGCATGTAGCACGGGTACTTTTGGCCCGAAATAGTCGACAGAACGAACTTGGAGTTGGGGCTAAGCACGATATCGCGACTCTGATACTCGGCATCGACCTCGATGGGCTTGATCTCGGGACCCGTAAGGGCATCGGCGCCGAAGGGGTTGGCCGAACCGATCACATAGAAATGACGTACGGGGATCTCCGCCGAAGTAATCGTAGTATCGACAGTCGAAATCATCGGCTTGTAATAGAACTCGCCGCCGTCGATATAAGCCATCAACTGTATCTGGCAATCGACAGGCTGGTCATAGTAGAACTGCCAGTTGGCGACGATGAACTTGTACAGATCGCGCTGCAACACGCCGAATGACGTGGCCGAAGCATCGATATTATCCGACACGAAAGCGGGAGCCGTCGCGTCCATAGTATTGACAATTTTCAGAAGATAACCGCTGATATGGTAATCCTCGGTCGGAGGGGTGGGCTGATTCCACGTAAACGTGAGATTGGTCCACTGTGTATCGGGCCCGATCGACAGCTGCTCGGCGGGCAACGTAAGCACGAGATCGTTATTCGCAGCCGGTTTCTCGAACACGTTGTTCAAACCGTCCTTGTCTTCGCAAGCCGCAAAGGAAAGAATCCCGACAAACGTCAACAATTTAAATATGTTTTTCATAATCATTCGATTGTTAAAATTCCTATTACTCTTCGCTTACGGTCTCCCAATAGGGTGCCTGCACCAGGTTGGGGTTCTTGTCGATCTCCGTCTGGAAAATAGGCATCCAATAGTACTCACGCTTCCACACGCGTGCGGCCTCGTTCGAGGTACGTACGAAGAATGCTTTGGGATCGTTGGGATCGCACGAACGCTTCACGCCCTGGAAGTTCATACCGCCGTGGTAGTAGTCCACGCCGTCGCAAACCTCCTCGGCGATCATCCAGCGGCGGATGTCGGTGTAGCGGATGTAGGTATCCTCGCAGCAGAGCTCCACGCGGCGCTCGCGGCGGATAAGATCGGTCATCTGGTCGGGAGTAACATGGATCTTGCCGACCTCGCTGCCCCAGGTGTACTCGGGAACGCCTGCGCGCTCACGGATCTTGTTCAGATATACGAGAATGTCGTCGTGACCCGGCGAAACCTCGTTCAGACACTCCACATAATTCAGATAAGCCTCGGCCAGGCCGTAGAACTTACCCTGACGATACGACCAGCTGTTGGTCTTGGCGATCTCGTCGGGACGGTTGCCCTTGTTGTTGAGATAACCGTTGTTCGGGGCATCGTGAGTACCGTCGTTGTCGACGCGGTCGTGTCCCACCAGGCCGTTGTCGTATCCCTCGGTCTTCGAGTTATAGAAGTTGGCCTTGCGCTTCTGTCCGTTGTCGAACCACTTCTCGTTGTAGGTAACTGTGACGTAGAAACGCGGCTCACGGTTGACATACATATTATATGTATTCTTGCTCGTGATCAGCGAACGATCGCCGTCGTGCTTCTCGGCACCCGACCACTTGGTCTTGGTCCAAACCTCGCTGTCGGCGAAACCGCTCTCGTCGTAGCCCGATTCGGGGTTGATGACGGGCTTGGTCTTGAAACCCTTGCTGTCCTTGGTGTAACCGTCGATGGGATAGATACCGTTGCTCATGGCGAAAGCATCAACCAGCGACTGCGAAACGCTCAGACCGCCGTTGGCACCCGTATCGCCGCGGGGTATTCCGTAACGTATGTACGTACTGTAATCCACGCTGTACTTGGCGAAAAGCACTTCGGTATTGCCGTTTCTCGCATTGATCGAGCTGCCGCCCAGCAGCGACATGAACGGGTCGATCGTACCGTCGGCATTGTACTCCTTGTAAAGTTCGTGACCGTTGGCCTCGGCCACATCCACGAGTTCCTTGCAGGCATCCAGAGCGCGGTTCCACTTATTGGCATCGTACTCCTGCGGGAAGAGCTTCACGCCCTCGCGATCGACATGATCCTTGTACCAAGGGTTGCCGTTCACCAGCGGGCTGGCGTTGAACAGCAGCATACGTGCACGGGTAGCCAGACAGAAGAGTTTGTCGACACGACCGAACTTGCTGGGATCGGCGTAAGCCACGGGCAGCTGATCGCCGACCTCTTTAAGTTCCTTGTCGCACCAGTCGATGATCTCGTCCCACGGACGCGGGCCGAAATACAGCTCGTGGGCGGGAGTCGACGGATCGTAGACATGTCCGCCCTCGACGAAGGGGCACGGACCGTACCAGTATGCGAACCACCAGTAGTAGTATGCGATCAACGCGCGGCACTCGAGTTTCATCAACTCCACGTCGGCCTGCGTAACGTTGTCGGCAGGAATCGAATGCACATTCTCCTGGAACAGTTTGGCCTCGCGGATACGGTGAGGCATATTGGCCCACACGTCGCCATTCCAACCCGTGTTCGTGGCCCACTCGCCCGTGGCACGCTTGTTACAGTCCCAGCTCCACTGGTGCCAACGCCACGACGGACGCAGGTCATCGCCCAGCGAAGACATGCCGTATTTGAATGTATGGCCCCACAGGGGGTCGGGAAGACCATCGTATACGTAAGCCAGCACACCCTCCATACGCGCTTTGTCGTTGAAGACCATCTCGAGGGTAACCTCGGTGTCGGGCTCTTTATCAAGGTAGTTGCAAGACGAGAGCGTCGCCGCGGCAACTATCACGGTCAAAATATATTTATATAATTTCATTGTTTTCTCCGATTTTAGAAGTTCAAATCAATACCGAACTGAACGGATTTCATCGTAGGATATTTAAGACCCGTACGGGTATCCAACTCGGGATCCCACAACTTGAAGCCCGAGAAAGTCACGAGGTCGTTGCCGCTCACGAACACGCGCAGGCCCTTCAGATGCATCTTGTCGGTCCATGCCTTGGGGAAGCTGTAACCTAACTCGATGTTCTTCAGACGCAGGAACGACATGTCCTTCAGCCACCATGTCGAGCTCTGCGCATTATGAGAGGTCGAGGTGTAGTGCAGACGGGGCCAGAACACATTCTGCGAGGGATTCTCGGGAGTCCAGCGGTCGTTGTAGTTCGAGTAGACGTTACCGAACACACCCTGGCCCGAACCCGGCAGGAAGTACGAGTTGCCGCCCAGAACCTTGTAGGCGTCGGCAGCACCCTGGAAGAAGAAGCCGAAGTCGACATTCTTGAATACGAAGTTACCGCCGAAACCGTATACGAAACGGGGAGCCGTGGTATGACCCAGATAGGTGATATCCATCGCGGTGATCTTGCCGTCATTGTTAAGGTCGGCATACATGATGTCACCAGGCTGCACGTCCAGTCCTAACTCGGGCTGCGGCAGTTCGGGATTCAGCTTGCCGTTGATGAAATCGCCGTCCTCGTAGAGACGCAGGGCGATGTAACCCGTATGCTCGTTAACCGAGCGGTTGGTAGCCGAACGGTGAGTGCCCTTCAGAGACTCGGCCTCGTCGCGCTCGCGGATCCAGTTCTTGGCATACGACGCGGTACCGCGCAGCTGCATCTGGAAATCCTTGTTGAAGCGGTGGTTCCAGGTAAGCGAAGCCTCGAAGCCCTTGTTGTCCACGATACCGTAGTTGGCATAGGGAGTAGCCATGAAACCGATCTGCGTGGGAACGGTGTTGCTGCGCTGGATGAAGATATCCGAACGATACTCGTCGAAGAAGTCCACCTGTACGTTAAGTTCGTTCCAAAGACCGATCTCCAAGCCCACATTGGCCTTGCGCACGGTCTCCCACGTAAGATCGGGAATACCCGTATGACCCTCGGTCACACCCTGACGATAATATTCCGAACCCTGGTGTCCCCACGAATAACCGCCGTTGTTGGTGTTGATGGTGGTCATGTAGGCGAAGCGGCGGCCTCCGATCGAGTCGTTACCCGCAAGACCCAGCGACGCACGGAGTTTCAAAGTCGAAAGAACGTTCTTCACGCCTGCCATCCAGGGCTCCTCCGAGATGATCCATCCGATTGCACCCGAGGGGAAGAAACCGTAACGATTGCCCTTGAGGAAGTTCTCCGAACCGTTGTAACCGAAGTTGAACTCGGCCACGTAGCGGTTGTCGAAGTTATAAGACAGACGTCCCGAGATACCCTGGTGACGATAAGGCTGCGTAGCACCGTCGTCGTAACCGTCCTGCATGTATAGGAACAGCGCGTCCACATTGTGCTTTTCGCCCAGCAGACGGTTGTAGTGGATGCTGGCCTCGAGATAAGTGCGGTTGTTTCCGAAACCGCCGCCCGAAGAGTGTCCGAGGAACTCGTCGCCCGCCGAGCGCATGTCCTTTATAAGGTTACCGTATTCGTCGCGACCCGTAGCCACCTCGTAGTAGCGGGGGTTCTTGGTACGGTTCGAATACTTGTTCTGATAGTTGTCGAAAGAGAACTTGGCGTTCAGCGACAGGCCCTCGGTAATCATGTCCAGTTTCTGGTCCAGCGATACCAGCGACTCGATCTTGAACGAGTTATTGCGCGTATAACCGCGCTGGGTAGCCTCGGCCCACGGGTTCACACGCTGCGAACGCACGGGGATATCACCGTCCGAATAGATGGGCGGGTGAACGTAGCTCGGGGTCTCGAAAGCATAGTTGAATACGTCGGTGGTAGATGCGGCCGACTTGCGCAGGTGCTGCATGTATCCGCCGATCGAGATACCGAGAACGGTCGTCTTGGTAATGTTCACATCCACGTTCGAACGAACGGTGAACTTGTTGAGTTTGGTGCTGGTGTCGAAAGGCAGGCTCTCGTCCACGGCCATTATACCCTTCTCACGGAAATAGGTGGCCACCAACGAATAACGCACGCGCTCGCTACCGCCGTTCACATTCACCGTGGCACGGGTGTTGTCGGCCATGCCGCGGGTGACGGTCTCCAGCCAGTTCACGTCGGGATAGAGGTCGGGGTCGTAACCCGTGCGGGTACGCTCGATCACATCGGGCGACCAGTAATACTTACCGTCGTTAGCCTCTGCAAACAGCAGGTTCTGCAACTCCATGTCCTCGGCCGCGCTGGCGAACTTGGGCAGCTTGGTGGGCGCCTGAAGCGACTGCTCCACGCGAACCGACACCGTCGGTTTGCCGACCTTACCGCGCTTGGTGGTGATGACGATGACACCGTTGGCGCCTCGCACACCGTACATGGCCGAAGCCGATGCGTCCTTGAGCACCGAGAACGACTCGATCTGCTCGACATCCAAATCGTCGAGCGTACGCTCGATACCGTCGACCAGCACCAGCGGAGTGGTGGTTCCCGTGTAAGAAGAGATACCGCGGATCCAGAAGCTCGACTGGTCGTAACCCGGCTCGCCCGAAGGTTTGTAGGCGATCACACCCGCGATCTGACCTGCGAGGTTGTTACTCAGACGCGAGCTGGTACCTACCTCCAGGTTGCCCGGCTCCACGGTCTGAATGGCGCCCACGATAGATGCCTTCTTCTGGGTACCGTAGGCCGTCACCACAACGTCGTCCAACCGCTGGTTGTCCTCTTCGAGTTTGACGTTGATCGTGGTTTTCGATCCGACTTTGATTGTTTGAGATTTGTAACCGATACTCTCGAATACGAGTTCGGCCGAGGCGGGAACGCTCAAGGTGTACTTACCGTCGATATCGGTATTCACACCGTTGGTTTCGTTACCCTTTTCAACTACGGTAGCTCCGATTATCGGACCGTTTTCGTCTGTAACGGTACCGCGAACCGTTATCTTCTGCGCGTTAGCGTTTACGGTAAAGAGCAGTGCGACCGCCGTAAATGCCGAAATTACAGAAGATCGTAATTTCCCCCCCCCCTACATTTTTAAAGAATGAGTAGAAACTGACCATAATTTAATAAATTAAGGTTAAAAGGTTTGTTATCAGGTCAAATTATTAAAGGTGACCATATTCCTTTTCCCAATCATACTGAACGAAGCTATAATGCTGATACAGAAAGCATATCGAGCAAAACGAAATCGGTTAGCATAAGTTTGGTTATGCGAATATAACATATTTTTGTCAACCGTCAAATTTTTCGGCGTACCCGCAGACCCTTTTTCACCTTTCGAAACCCGAAATCGAAACGCATTTTACAAGCTATATCGCACGCAATCAACGCGTTGCCGCGAGGGGGGGGGCATTTCGAAATAAAAGCGCCTAAAATCAAAATAGACACTTCAAAAATCAAAACACGCATCGAACAGACATATTAAAAAAATTGAAAATCACAACATTCCGCGGCGGGGGGGGGTATCGCAGCCCCGAATCGGATGCCCGCGAAAGATAATTTAGGCGCAAAATGCGAAACCCGACAGATTTTTCTTACTTTTGCTTTTCGAACAAAAACGAACAGATGACCGAAAACACATCTTATGCACATCCCGAATGGAGTTACTCGGCCGTGCTTTATGAAATGAATATACGCCAGCTCACCCCCGAAGGCACTCTGAAAGCCGCCGAAGGCAAGCTGGAATTTCTCCGCTCGACGGGCATCGACGCCGTGTGGCTCATGCCGATCTACCCCATCGGGCTGGAGCAGCGCAAAGGCTCGCTGGGCTCCTACTACTCCATCGCCGACTACTGCGCCGTGAATCCCGAGTTCGGCACCATGGCCGACCTCGACTCTTTCGTGGCCAAAGCCCACTCGCTCGGAATGAAGGTGCTGCTCGACTGGGTGGCCAACCACACCTCGCGCGATGCAGCGTGGATGCGCAACAAGCCCGCCGACTGGTACGAGCGCGACGCCGACGGTTCGGCCAAGGTACCCTGGGACTGGACCGACACGGCCAAGCTCAACTACGCCAACCGCGCCGTATGGCGGGGTCAGATCGAGGCCATGCGTTTCTGGATCGAGCGGCACGCCGTCGACGGATTCCGCTGCGACATGGCCATGCTCGTGCCGATCGAATTCTGGCAGGAGGCGTCGGCCGTGCTCCACGCCGTGAAGCCCGACATCTTCATGCTGGCCGAGGCCGAGGAACTGAACCTCTTCGACCGCGCTTTCGACATGGGCTACGCGTGGGAGATACATCACATGATGTGCGACATAGCCAAAGGCGCACGGCGGGTATGGGATTTGCGTAACACGCTCTACGCCGACCGCGAGAAATACCCGCGGCACGCCATGCGGATGATGTTCACCTCCAACCACGACGAAAATTCGTGGAGCGGCAGCGAATTCGCGCGCTTCGGCGATGCGCTCGACGTCATGACGGCGCTCACCTTTTTGTGGGAGGCTGCCATGCCGCTCATATACACGGGGCAGGAGATCGGCTGCGACCGTTCGTTCGCCTTCTTCGACCGCGACCCCATCGCCGACTACCGTCCCGACCGCCACACCGAACTCTACCGCCGCCTCATAGCGCTCAAGCACGACGAGGAAGCGTTGCAGGCAGGCGAGCGCGGCGGCCGCATCGTCGAGATCGAGAACAACGCCAAGGACTGCATCATGACGTTCGTGCGCGAGTCGGGCCACAGCCGCGTGGTCGCCCTGCTCAACCTCTCGCCCTACACCGTGTATGCCGACTTCGATACTGGCATATACGCGGGACGCTACGTCGACGCCATGAGCGGCGAGGCGGCCGAGCTTCTCGCGCACGTCGGGCGCGACATGGCGCCGTGGAGCTTCACCATACTCCGCAAGGCAGCCGCAACGGATAAAATATAAAGGAAATGAAACGCCTGCTCACAGCAATACTCCTTCTGTCGTGCCTCGTAGCGACCGCAAGGCCCTACGGGACACGGGACATTCCCAACGTGCAGATCGGCAATCGCTACCGATTCACCTCCAATCCCGACGGAATACTCTCCGCCGAAACCGTGGCGCGACTCGACTCGATATGCTACGACCTGCGACACCGCGGCCTGGCACAGACGGCCATAGTCGCCGTGCGCGAGATCGACAGCGACGACGTGTTCGACTTCGCCTACCGCCTCTTCTCCGAGTGGGGCGTGGGCAACAAGAGCGACAACGGACTGGGAATACTGCTCGTCGAATCGGAGCACGAGATACGCTTCGTGACGGGATACGGACTCGAAGGAGTGCTGCCCGACGCCATCTGCAAACGCATACAGACGCAGCGCATGCTGCCCTACTTCCGCCGCGGCGACTACGACGGCGGCATGACGGCGGGCATGGAGGCCATCCGCTCAACGCTTGAAGGGAGCGAGCTCGACAACGGCGGCAACGACGATTATGTCGACACGGACGACGACGATATTCCGACGGGCATACTGTTAGTCTTCGGCGGATTCATGCTCTTCTACTGCGTTGCGATATGGCTGCTTTACCGCGCCCGCCGACGCTGCCCCGAGTGTCATAAGACCTCGCTGCGTATCGACTCCACGCGCTTGGTAAGCCGCACGGCTGGGGCGTCGGTCTACGAGGACACTCTGGTATGCGGCAACTGCGGCGCGGTGGTAAAACGCCGCCGCCGATCGGGCAACGGCTCGGGTCCGGGCTCCCGCCGCGGAGGCGGAGGCGGCACCATCATAGGAGGCATGGGCGGCTTCGGAGGTTTCGGCGGATCGGGCGGCGGCAGTATAGGAGGCGGATTCGGCGGCGGCAGCTTCGGAGGCGGCGGCGCAGGATCGCGCTGGTAGAGTGAAACGCACATATATAATAAAGTATAAACAACCGAAAATCATGAAACGAATCATTCTCGCGGCCATCGTGGCCATGTTCGCAATGACATCATGCTCGACCTACAACGGCATGGTAACCAAAGAGGAAGCGGTAAAGACCGCATGGTCGAACGTCGAGCTGCAATACCAGCGCCGCGCCGACCTCATCCCCAATCTGGTGGCGACGGTAAAGGGCTATGCCTCTCACGAGGAATCGACCCTGAAAGCCGTGGTCGACGCACGCGCGAAAGCCACGTCGGTCAATGTCTCGGTCGACGATCTGAACGAAGAGACGCTGGCCGCCTATCAGAAAGCGCAGTCGTCGGTAACGTCGGCACTGGGGAGGCTGATCGCCGTGTCGGAGAACTACCCCGACCTGAAGGCCAACCAAAATTTCCTGGAGCTGCAAGCGCAGCTGGAGGGGACCGAAAACCGCATCACCGTGGCGCGTAAGGAGTTCAACGAGGCGACGCAGGCCTACAACATCGCCATACGTAAATTCCCCGCCAACCTTATAGCCATGCTCTTCTCGTTCAAGCAGAAGCCCTACTTCGCATCCGACGAGGGAGCGTCGCAGGCGCCCAAGGTGGAGTTCTAACCGCTCCGTCCGACATAACGTCTCTGCGGGCCGCATCACGAGAGCCGCCCGCAGAGAATAACCTCAACCGACTCGACCCATGAAGAGATTGCGTTTCGGTGTGGTCGGCACCAACTTCATAACCGACCGAGTAATAGCGGGTGCACGCGAGGACGAACGCTTCGAACTCGCCGCCGTATGCTCCCGCACGCGCGAACGCGGCGAGGAATTCGCCGCAGCGCACGGCATACCCCACGTGTTCACCTCGCCCGACGAGATGGCGGCATCCGACGCGGTGGACGCCGTATACATAGCCACGCCCAACTCCACGCACGCCGACTATGCCGTACTCTGCATGGAGAGCGGAAAACACGTACTGTGCGAGAAGCCCCTGGCGTCGAATGCCCGCGAGGTGCGCCGCATGATCGATGCCTCGCGCCGCAACGGCGTGGCGCTGATGGAGGCAATGAAAAGCACGCTCTGCCCGTCGTTCGACGCGGTACGCGAGAATCTGCACCGCATAGGCACGCCGCGCCGCTACTTCGCCTCTTTCTGCCAATACTCGTCGCGTTACGACAAGTTCAAGCAGGGAATCGTCCTCAACGCATTCCGCCCCGAACTCTCCAACGGCGCGATGATGGACATAGGCGTATATACGCTCTACCCTCTGGTGCTGCTCTTCGGACGTCCGAAGTCGATATCGGCGCAGGGCATGGTGCTGTCGAGCGGAGTCGACGGACAGGGAAGCGTCAACCTGCAATACGACGGGATGAACGCCACGCTGCTATACTCGAAAATAGCCAATTCCCACCTGCCCGCCGAGATCGAGGGCGAGGATGGCAACATCATGATCGACCGCATACAGACTCCCGTCGACGTGCGGTTCTATCCCCGTCAGGCCCCCGCGTCGGGACACGAGCGGCAGGCCGAAGCCGAGATGCTCGGCCGCGAGCAGCCTCACGACGAGTACTATTACGAGATAAAGGAATTTATCGACACGGTGTTCGACGGACGGATCGAATCGCGCGTCAACACCCACGAGTGCTCGCTCGCGACGGCCGAGATAATAGACGAGGTGCGCCGCCGGCTGGGCGTCCGTTACCCTGCCGACGAGAGATAAGCCTGCGGCGGCCCTGAGCCGCTTCAGGCTTTCGTTTTGCGGAGCTGCCCTGCGATGATGTTGTCGAGCGAGAAGCGTCCCGCACCCGCTATGAACAGCATCACAAACATCACCAGAAATATCAACGGCAGCTCTATCGTCGGGAATCCGTCGCCGCGATGCACGACGAAAAGGATGATGCACATGGAGAATATCACGGGCAGCAGCGCCAGCCGATAGAACGCTCCCGCCATTATGCCCGCCGTGCATATCACCTCGGCGAATATGGCCAGCAGCAGCGACATGTGCGGCCCGATCCCCAACGGATCGTAGAACGACGCCGAAAGCGAATCGAAATTCGCTATTTTACCTATTCCGTGCCACATAAGCAGTCCGCCGAAGAAAAGACGCAGTACCAGGACGAAGGCCGACACGGAATTGCCGTAATGCTTGTCGGGGAACAGAAACGTCATTACAGGCGAGATGTTATTCGACATTTTTTCCATTCGATACAACGGGCAGGGGTGTTTCCGACCCGCCGCAGCAAAGGCAAACGGCATGCCAACCGCATCGGCATAGCACAAATCGCGGGAGGGTATCGGACAAAGCATCGACGCCGCGCCGAAAAAACAAGCGGGGAAACGGTCTTACGACCGCTGCCCCGCCTTTCGCCGATCGCCCTACGGCAAATGCCATACGACTCTCCGCCGCCATCGCACCGCGGAACCCGCGGCCGTCGGCAAACTATTTAACTGCTTTAACTATTGCTTCGAATGCCTTGGGCTCGTTCATCGCCAGGTCGGCCAGAACCTTGCGGTTCAAGGCGATGCCCTTGGCGTTAACCTTACCCATAAATTCCGAATAGGTCATACCGTAATTGCGGACGGCGGCGTTGATACGCGTGATCCACAACGAACGATAGGTCCTCTTTTTGATCTGACGGTGCGCATAAGCGAACTGCAAACCCTTCTCGACAGTGTTTTTCGCAACTGTCCAAACGTTTCCCCTTGAACCAAAGTTACCTTTGGCAAGCTTCAAAACCTTTTTTCTTCTTGCGCGTGACGCAACAGCGTTGACTGAACGTGGCATAGTAAATAAGTTTTTGA
>ERZ827168.4587-NODE-4587-length-12501-cov-4.929295_pt1 | contig 12501 bp, 10 predicted proteins | sample MGYA00519868_ERZ827168 | MGnify/ENA primary metagenome ERZ827168 (study PRJEB31778, sample SAMEA3449271) | human gut metagenome | biome: human gut; feature: human-associated habitat; material: faeces | place: United Kingdom | collected 2010/2012 ...
AAAGATTTCCGATTCTTTACGCTCCGTCGCCGCGGCCGCCCTTTTCCCGAAATCGCTTCTGCCGCGGGATGGGCTGACGCATGTGAATATTGCAGTCCGTCAGGACTGCGCGGGCCGCAGCCTCGCCCCGCGGAGGCCCGCAGTCGTTCGCGAATGCTCTCTCGCGCCCTCCGCAGGCTGCCGCCCGAAACACAAAGCGCATTCCCGCTGCCGTCGGCGAACAGCAAGCCGAATACTCCGACAATCACCCGTTTGAGATGCCAATCCTCACTTACGTTCGGTGGCATGACGAGTTATCTTTTTCATAAAACAGCCGTTACGCCTGCGTCGACCTCCCGCCCCTATTACAAAAAAATCGGCCCCGAGAATCTCGGAGCCGACCAAACTTGCCGCTATCGCATTACAGCGCGTTCACATGCAAAGCGAGCGAACTCTTGAGGTTGGCCGCCTTGTTCTTGTGAATTATGTTGTGCTTAGCCAGCTTGTCGAGCATCGACGACACCTTCGGCAGCAGAGCCTCGGCAGCGCTCTTCTCGACAGTATTGCGCAGAGCCTTCACGGCATTGCGTGCGGTCTTGTGATACAGACGGTTGTGCGCACGCTTGGTGACGGTCTGGCGTATTCTCTTCTTCGATGACTTGTGATTTGCCATAATTTTCCTTAACTTTTTTATTTTTACTTTTTATTATCCGTTTCAAATGGGACATCGGAAACAGCCCGAACGCATCGGCCCCGTTCTCTGTCCCGATTCCGTGAAGCTCCCGCTCCGACAACGCCCCGTGGGACGTCTAAATCACTGTCCACCTGTCAAATGTCCGCAAGGGACATAAGTCGTAGCCCATAGCAGAATCGAACTGCTCTTTCAAGAATGAAAATCTTGCGTCCTAACCGATAGACGAATGGGCCTTACCGCTATTGCGCCTGACTTACAAGGCGCTTTAGCGACGCAAAGGTAACCAAAAAAAAGTAATCTGCAATAACTGCGGCGAAAAAAGTAATATAAATATGCCATATCGGCCCTCCGCACGCATGCAGATCGGCTTCCCCGTTAACGGTTGGCGTCGATGACCCCGCAGATGCGGTCGAACACCTCGTCCATGCTGCCCACACCGTCGATGGCGGCGTACTTGCCCTGCTTGTCGTAGTGGTCGGCCACCACAGCGGTCTGCTCGCGATAGACCGAGATACGGTTGCGGATCACATCCTCCGATGCGTCGTCGGCACGGCCCGAATCCTTGCCGCGCAGAAGTATGCGCTTCACAAGCTCTTCCTCGGGGACGTCCATGTATACCATCACGTTCACGCTCTCGCCGTCCTCGGCCAGGATGCGGTCGAACTCCTCGGCCTGCGCCGTGGTGCGCGGGAATCCGTCGAAGATGTTGCCCGCAGCGTCGCGGTGCTCCTTCAGGTAGTTGCGGATCATGCCGATCACGATCGAGTCGGGAGCCAGACGGCCCGATTCGATGTAGCTCTGCATGCTCTTGCCCAGCTCGGTACCGCGCGCTATCTCGCCGCGGATCACCTCGCCCGTCGAGATGTGGTTGATGTTGTACTTCTCCTTGATACGCGCCGCCTGCGTGCCTTTGCCGCATCCGGGCGCTCCGAACAATATTATATTCAGCATAAATTTAATTGTTAGGCAATTACACATTTCAATGTCCCCAAGTTCCGACGGCGCAAAATCAAATCCGACTTATTGTCTGCCCGCGGCCCGTGGCCGCGTTTGCAGATTTGACCCTCCCCTAAATCCCCTCTCCTTGGGAGGGGACTTCGGTCGCTCCGCTCCGAAAAGCGGCACTTGAAAGTATGCAATCGCGTTATGTTTTAGACTTTTTACGCTGCCAAAATTACAAAAACTTGTGAAAAAAACATCGTCGCGGACTACTATATCGCAAAATTAATCCTCGACATGCCGCTGCGGAGCGTGCAAAACCGCCTATTTGCGCCGTCAAACTTTTGCTCGGTCGGCACGAAAAGAGTATCTTTGCGGGAAAAGACAACGACGATGAACGACAGAAAGAGAACCGAAATAGCCGAACTCGGGGAGTTCGGACTCATAGACGAACTGACGCGCAACGCCGCGGCCGACAACAAATCGACCCTGAAAGGCGTGGGCGACGATGCCGCGGTAATCGCGGCGGGACGCGACGACGCAGTGGTCGTATCGACCGACGCGCTGCTGGAGGGCGTGGATTTCGACCTCACCTACTTCCCGCTCAAACATCTGGGTTACAAGGCTGTAACAGCGGGCGTGAGCGACATTCTCGCGATGAACGCCATGCCCGAGCAGATAATGATATCGCTCGGCGTATCGTCGAAGATGTCGGTCGAGGCGCTGAAAGATCTCTACGAAGGCATAGAATTCGCCTGCAAGGAGTTGGGAGTGGATCTGGCGGGCGGCGACACGCGCGCGTCGATGACGGGCCTGACCATAGGCATCACGACCATAGGCCGTGCGCGCCGCAAGGCGCTGACCTACCGCAGCGGCGCGCAGTTCAACGACCTCATCTGCATCACGGGCAACCTCGGTGCGGCCTACATGGGCCTGCAACTGCTCGAACGCGAGAAGCGGGTGCTGGCCGACGTCAGCAATCCCGAGCCGCAATTCGCGGGTCACGAATATCTGTTGCAGCGCTATCTGAAGCCGCGGGCGCGCAAGGACATAATCGAGGCGCTGGCCGAGGAAAAGATCGTGCCCACGTCGATGATCGACATTTCGGACGGTCTGGCAAGCGAGGTGTTACAGATATGCAAGGCCTCGAAGTGCGGTGCGCGCATATATCTCGACCGCATCCCCATAGCCAAGCAGACCACGGCGCTGGCCGAAGAGATGCACGCCGATCCCGTGGTGGCGGCACTCAACGGCGGCGAGGATTACGAACTGATGTTCACCGTGCCGCTGGCCATGCAGGAGCAGATCATGCGTCTGGGACTCGTCGACGTGGTGGGCCACATCACCCGCGAATCGACGGGCGCCTATCTCGTGACGCCCGACGGCAGCGACATAAAGCTGCGCGCGCAGGGCTTCAAGGAGTAGCGAAACGACAGCCGCCGCACATCGACGTGCGGCGGCTTGTTATTTGTCAGACTTGCGAAAGCGGATCAAAGGCTCTCCGACGCCCCGTCCTGCAACATGTCGGTCTCGGGGAAGTCGATCAGGTAGATCATGTGCTGCAACTCGCGGAGCATGTTGCGTTTGTCCACCTTGGGCGAGTAGATGTAGCAGTCGACGGTAATCACCTCGCCGCTCTGCTTGTTCACCGTCGTATAGCTCACGTACGGGCCGCCCATGAAATAATGCTCCACATCCCACAGACCGTACATCTCGACCCACGGACGGTCGCCGATGCGCATGGTGCGGTACTCGGAGGTGAAGGGGATGTAGTTCTCGCCGCTCTCGTCGGCGATCTTGTCCACCGTAATCATGTACGATCCGTCGACGGGACCGGGTATGCGCGACGCGAAGGCATTGCGCGCCTTCACCAGAGCGTCGGCCTTGAGCGCGTCGGGACCCGTATAGGGATACTTATAAATAAAGAAGCCCTGGCTCGCGGTGGGGAACTCCTGCGAGATCCACACCATGTCGTCGCTCTTGGTGCGCAGCTTGAAATTGTCGGGAACGTACATTTCAACGCCGAACGTCGTGCGGATCAGCTCCTCCAACTGCGGCGAATAGTATTTTTCGGCATAGGCCACGGCGCGGTCGCGCTCGGCCTTCTCCAGCACATAGAGCAGGTTGTCCCGGTTGCGGGCCACGTAGTCGGCCGTCGAGGCATTGTCGGGACCCTTTATGGTGACGAACACCTGCGGCTTGGCCGTGACGTCGTACTGCACCGAGATCGAGGGTTCCTTTATGTCATCGCGCACCAGCACGTTCACTATATTGCGGTGACGCTCCACCAGACTCTTGAAGTTGTTGGGCAGGATGCGCATCACGTTGAACATGGGTTCGTATTTGGGCAGCTCCGCCACGGGCTGTTTCAGCACGGCCTGCAACGTGTCGCCCAGCTCGCTCTGCCACTGCGGCTGCGCGCACGCGACTATCACTTCGTAGGGATTGCCCGTGGCCGTGTATTCCGATCCCGCGGTACGGAAAGCCTTGCAGCCCGCCGCCATGAGCACCACGGCCGCCGCCACGACCGCATTGAAAACAATCTTTTTAACCATGTCGCCTGTTTTTTTGATATCGTGGTAAATATAGTACAAAATTCACATTGTGCAAAATATATACCCGCGGTTAAGTAAAAAAACACTATTTTTGTCCGCGACCGCCGAGACGGAAAACGGAAAAGCGACCGACAATGAAAATCAAACCCTATAAATTCATAAAACGGCTGTTCCCCGACATGATCTGGGAGATCGACGATCGGAACGGCGTATTCCTCACCTTCGACGACGGCCCCACCCCGGGAATCACCGAGTGGATACTCGCCACGCTGAAACGCTACGACGCCAAGGCCACCTTCTTCGTGCTGGGGAAGAACGCCGAACTCTACCCCGATCTCTATCGGCGCATACTCGACGAGGGGCACAAGATAGGCAACCACACCTATTCGCACCAGAAAGGCTGGGGAATGCCGCTCGAAAAATATATAGAGGACGTCGATTTCGCCGACGACATATTGCACACCGATCTGTTCCGCCCGCCCTACGCCCGCGTGACGCCGTCGCAGATGCGCGCCGTGGGACAGCGCTACAAGATAATCATGTGGAACATCCTCTCGCGCGACTACGCCTCGACCGTCACCCCTTCGGAGTGCTGCCGCGGCGTGGCCAAATACATCGCCCCCGGGAGCATAATAGCCTTCCACGACAGCGTGAAGTCGTTCCGCAACATGAGCTACGCCCTGCCGCGGGTGCTGGAGCGGATCAAGGAGCTGGGGCTGAAGTGCAAGATAATAGAGTTGTAAACCGAGCTGTTCGCCGACAGCGGAGGATTGCGACAGCAGTCCGCCGCGCGGGGTGGCGGCGAACTGCCGACATTGCTCTGCAATGTCGATAATCAATAACGCACCATGAAAATCATAGCAGCCGTAACGGGCGCGAGCGGAGCCGTGTATGCCCGCCGATGCCTGGAGATACTTTGCGAAGCGCCGCAGGTGGAGCGCATCGCGCTCATCGTGAGCGACCGCGCCGCCGAAGTAATGGAGTACGAAGGCGAAAGGCTGCCCGACTCGCCCAAGATAGTGCGCTGCGACAACGACGACATGTTCTCGCCCGTGGCGAGCGGTTCGGCGCGCTACGACGCCATGATAATAGTCCCCGCCTCGATGGGCAGCGTGGGCCGCATAGCCGCAGGCGTGTCGCAGTCGCTCGTCGAACGCGCCGCCGACGTGATGCTCAAGGAGCGCCGCAGGCTGGTGTGCGTGGTGCGCGAGGCGCCCTACTCGCTCATCCACCTGCGCAACATGACCGCCCTGACCGAGGCGGGGGCCGTGATCCTGCCCGCCTCGCCGTCGTTCTATTCGCACCCGAAAACGATCGGGGATCTGGTGTCGACCGTGGCGGACCGCGCCGTCGAGCACCTCGGCGTGGAGAGGCAACATTATGAATTTGAGGGGCGAGCCGACAAATAAAAGCGGCATGACGCATGCGTTTACGGATTTTTTCGTATATTTGCGCCACTTACGAATTTTAACGAAAAAACATAATTTTTATGACAATCACAGCTGCTGATATCAAGATCGGCATGTGCATCGAGATGGACGGCAAGACTTTCCTTGTAGTCGATTTCCAGCACTGCAAACCCGGCAAAGGCCCCGCATTCGTACGCTCGAAGCTCAAGAACCTCGAAAACGGCCGCGTACTCGAAAACACCTTCTCGTCGGTGAGCCAGAAAATCGAGCAGGTACGCGTCGAGCGCCGCCCCTACCAGTTCACCTACGAGGACGATCTGGGCGCGCACTTCATGCACACCGAGACTTTCGAGGAGATCAACATCGAAAAGGAGCTTATCAATAACTACGACCTCATGGCCGACGGCCAGATCGTGGAGGTTATGTTCCACACCGACAAGGAGGTCGTTCTTTCGGCCGAGCTTCCCCCCATCGTAGACATGGAGGTCACCTATACCGAGCCGGGCATCAAGGGCGACACCGCCTCTACCAATTCGCTCAAGCCCGCCACGGTAAATACAGGCGCCACGATCAAAGTCCCCCTGTTCATCAACACGGGCGACAAGATCCGCGTCGACACCCGCACCCGCGAATACTACGAGCGTATCCGCTAATCGCAGGTTACTGTCTTCGGTACAATAACGACGGGTCGCCCCATACGGGCGGCCCGTTTTTCGATATGATCGCAGGAGGCGGATCATGCGTAGGTTCCGCCGTCGGCGGCGCGAGTGCGCGAGGCTTCGCCGAGCAGCATTCCGCCGCGTGGAGCGACGGCGAACTGCCGATATCGCACTGCGATATCGATAAATCGACCACCTGAGGCGAATTATTTTTGCGGCTCGTCAGAGCCGTGCGAGCCGTAGCCTCTGCCCCGCGGAGACTCGCAGTCGCTCGCTCCGCAGGCTACGACTTGAAGGCCATCACTTATTTCCGATTGTCGACGTACGCCTTCCCTCCCGGGACCGAATACCTCCGTGCGGCATCGTCGAGGACCAGAACCGCATCGTCGGCTTCGCCTACGGCGGGCGGCACGAAAGTCAGGGGACGGCCGTCGTTGTCGAAAACACCAGCCCGCTTCGACCTGCCCGTGCGCGGGCAGAACCACCATGCGACTATCTTCTTCGCCTTCAGCATATCGGCACGGACCGAGAAGGCGCGCCCGCAGGGGACGTATACCATGGCGTAGCTGCCCTCCGCGTCCATCGTGGTCGTCATGCGGTAGCGGCCGTTGCCGCCCGGGACAGCGCTCGCCACCTCGGCGGGGACGATGAAGTCGGGCGCGGGAATGCGGGTGAAGTAGGGACGCGACTCCATAAGACGCCGCAGATAGCCCGCCTGAACGGCGGCAGGTCGGTCGAGCGCCTCGCGCCACGGCATGAGCGGACGGTTCACGGGCGCACGCCCCTTGTCGGGATCGTACATCTGCCACACCGAATGGTGCCCGTAGGTCACGCCGCACGAGCCATTGAACACGTCCCAGTAGAGTGCGCGGCGCACGTCGGCGGCAGTGGAATGCCCCTCGTCGTCGGGTCGGAATTCCAGCGGATGGTCCTCGTAGAGCGGTTCGATGTCCACCACGGGTTTCGCGGGCGTGCGACGGTAGTCGACCAGCGTATTGTGATAGGATTGATAGCGCGGGGTGTGCCCGTTCTGGCGGGCGTTGAACGAAAGCCACCCCTCGTCGTGGAACCACTCCGCCGAGCCGCGCCATCCCGTGGGGTGGAACGTTATGAGATTGTCGCGATCGACGCTGCGGATGCCGCGAGCCATGGCACGTATGACGGCCTGCTTGCGGGCGTCATCGGGATTGCGGTCGCCGCCCAGGATCCATATTACGTTGAAATCGCGATAACGTTCGGCTATGAAACGGCCGTACTTCTCGGCGTTACGCTCGTCGAATACGGGATTGCCGTCGCTCCAATTGCTGCCCCACGTGGGCAGCAGACCGACATACATGCCCGCCTCGCCGATCTTGCCGACGATATAGTCCACATGGTCCCAGTAGTCGTTCGCCTCGCCGTCGCGCGTCGCGGGGCGCAAGGGGTCGCGGTCGACCAGCGGCAGATGACCGTAGGCATTCGGCGTTCCGAGACCGTCCAGCTCGGCCAACGCCACGGCCTGAATCACGGTGTACCCCTTCGCGGCGCGGTCGGCGATGTAGAGGTCGGCCTCGTCGCGGTCGAGACGGTGGAACAGCTCCCACGCCGTGTCGCCCAGCCAGAAGAAAGGCCGCCCGTCGGCATATTGCAGGAAGTGGCCGTCGGCGGATACGCGGAGCGGCCCGCCCCGCTCGGCGGCACCGACGTTCACCGCCGCAATGCCCGCAAGGAGCAGCACAAAAATGGTCCTGACCTTCATCATCGCGGTAAGTCGTTAGAATGTTTCACAAAGTTTCAGCCCTTCGGCCAAGGCCGCGTCGATCTTGGCATCGATCTGCTCGGGTGTGCTGTAATCGAGATTCTGCGCGCTCACGACATGCAGTTCGCCCAATCCCCACAGCCACGACAGGGCCTTGATGTAGGGCGTAGCCTGCTCCAGCGGATCGCCCGTGGAGATATCCATTCCGCGGGTGGTTATGTACATCACCTTTTCGGCCTTGCACAGCCCCACGCAGCGGCTGCCGTTGTCGGCGAAAGTGATGTTGAACAGCGATATGTTCTCGAAAAAGACCTTCAGCGCGCTCGGGAAGCTCATGTCCCAGAACGGCGCGGCTATCACTATTCGGTCGGCCTCGGCCACGGCGCGGGCCATGCGGACGAACTCTTCGGGGACGTAACCGTCGGCGCGCTCGCCGAGCATCTTTTCGCCCACCGCGGGGTAGCCCTTGTCGTTGAGCGGGAAGATTTCGACCTCGTATCTCTTTCCGAGACTCTCCAGAACGGGAGTCAGGATCCTTTTGGTGCGCGATTCGGGACGCATGCAGGCGTCTATTACGACGAGTTTTTTCATTACGATATTGTTGTTTGCAAATTACCGATTGTAAATATACGCAATCGCGGCAAGAAATGCAACTGCGGGAAAATCAAAAAACCGAAATTACCGCGGCTCGCGGGGGAGGGGTTGCGACTCTTCAGGGTCGCGCGGGCCGCAGACGAAGCTGCGTCTCGGCGGCATGACGTTATCTTATGCTCGGGCAGCAGCCTGCGGAGAACGCAACGAGGCGAATGCCGCCTCGGGCCTCCGCGGGGCGAGGCTGCGGCCCGCGCAGTTCTGACGAACTGCAAAAAGCATCACGTCATTCCACATTTTTCTTTTGCAGAAAGAAAAATGATTGGAATCTCTACCGAGGTTTTCCGTTAGCGATGCCAATCCTCACCTGACGGTTCGGCGGCATGACGAGTTAATGTACTGCGGTTCTTCAGAACCGCGCAGTTCGCCGCCGCCCCTCGCGGCGGACTGCTAAAGCATTCCTGCCGCCGTCGGCGAACAGCCCTCCCCGAGCCGCCGAAGACAAATGCCGCACACTCCGCCGTCGGCCCCTCCAAAAAACGGGACGGGCCCGAAGGTCCGCCCCGCCGTTATTCCGCATTGCGTGCTTTAGTCCATATCCACTTTCGGCGAGTCTATTATCTCCGAAGCGTCGGTCCCGGGCTGTATCAGTTCGTCGTCGGTATAGCCGAAGGTGCGGTAATAGTCGTTGAAGAAACGCACCAGATCGTCCCTCTGCGCATATGCCGCCAGATAGTACAGCTCCGACAAGCTGTCCATCCTCTCGGTTATGAGGTCACCCACGATCTTGGCCTGCACGCCGTCGAACTGGAGGTAGTACTCTATGTACTGGATTATGGTGTCGGCATATGCCTTCAGCAGCGCGTCGCCCTTCTCGTGCTCCTTCAGGGCGTAGTAGCTCTCGATGAAAGGATAAGTGTTGGCGTCGGTGTAGCGGATCTTGGGCGAGGGGAACACCTCCAGACCGCGATCGAGCGCAGCCAGCGCCTTGTCGTTCTTGCCCTCGCGGATGAGTTGCTTCGCCAGTCGCGCGAACGCCTCGCGGGCTCTCGACGCGCCGAGATTGTACTGTATGAAGTAGTCGGCGTTCACCTTCGGGTCGGCCAGATTGCCGTAACGGAACTTCTCCATGAGCAGGGGATATGTCGTGTCGGTGTCCATGCGTCCTATCTCCCATGCCGAGCGGTAGGGCGTCAGAATGGGCACCAGACGGTAAGAGTAGCCGTCGAACTGCAAGTAGTCGAGCAGGCCGAAATCCTGCAATATGTAGACCTGCGTGAACGATATGGGACGCTTCCAGTCGAAATTGGCCAGCAGATCGAGCAGCATCATTTCGCTCTTGTCGATCGAACGCTTCTTCGGCGCGATGTTGATGTACACCGTGTCGACCATCAGGTCGCGGTCTTCCTCACGTACTATGCCCGAGGCCACGGCGTTGTCCTTGTCGACGGGGATGGCTATGCGCCGCGCGGGGATGTAATCGAGCAGCGTGCCGTCGGTCAGGGCGAGTTTGGTCTTCTCGTCCTCCGAAGCTATGAAGTCCATCAGCTCGCCGATCTCCACCACGCGGTCCACGCGCTCGCGGACGGGCAGATAGTCGTTCACGAAGGCATATTTGCTGCGCGGCAGCGAGAAGGGCACGGGGGCCGATTCGTTGGCGCGGGTCTTCATCTCGTCGATGTACCACTCGCCGCCCAGGTAGCTGGAGTTCATGATCCTCACGTCGGTACGCACGCCGTCGACCTCCTGGTTGAACCAGAGGGGGAAGGTGTCGTTGTCGCCGTAGTTTATCACTATGCCGTTCTCGGGCACCGATTGCAGGTAGTTCCAGCCTATGTCGCGCGCCATGGTGCGGCCCGAGCGGTCGTGGTCGTCCCAGTTCTGCGCGGCGAGCACGGCGGGAACCGTGAGGCACACCGCGGTGGCGGCGGCAGCCACGGCCGTGTTGTCGCGACGCGTCACGGCGGCAAGCAGATCACGCACGGCGAGCACGCCCAGACCGATCCAGATGCAGAAGGCGTAGAACGATCCCGCATACACGTAGTCGCGTTCGCGCGGCTCCGAAGGGCACGTGTTGAAGTATACCACCAGCGCTATGCCCATCATGATGAAGAGCCACATCACCACCGTGAAATTGCGCTGGTCGCGGTTGAGCTGGTAGATAAGGCCTATGATTCCCAGCAGGAACGGCAGGAAGAAATAGGTGTTGCGCGCGGGGTTGTCCTTCATCTCGTCGGGCAGGTCGGTCTGCGGACCCACGTAGAGTTCGTCGAGCGCCTTGATGCCCGAGAGCCAATTGCCGTGCACGATGGTCTCCTTCGATGCCTGTATGTCGTCCTGACGTCCCACGAAATTCCAGAGAAAATAACGCCAGTACATGTAGTTGAGCTGGTAGGTGAAGAAGAAGTAGAGGTTCTCGGCGAAGGTCGGCTCAGTGAAGTTCTCGCCCGTGGCATCGTCGTAGACGGTGCGGCCGAAGTCCAATACCTCGCCCGTCAGGGCGCGCCCCTGCTCGTCGCGCATCACCTCGCCGTTCTCGTCGCGCATAACGTCGGTCTTGGTGCGGTATGCGGCCCACGGCTTGTACTCGGCCTCGCCCTTGTGGGCGTTCCACAGACGCGGGAAGAAGTGCATGAACTGCGACGGATAGACATACCCCGAAAGGGTGGTGACGCGTTCGTAGCGGCCCGTATCCTTGTTGAAATAGTAGGAGGTACTCTCTTCGGTGGAGTCGACGGGCGACGAATAGTAGGGACCGTACAGCAGCGGACGGTTGCCGTATTGGTCGCGGTTGAGCACCGACAGCAGCGCGTGCGGGTTGTCGGGATTGTTGCTGTTCATCGGCGGATTGGCCACAGCGCGTATGGTCACCGTAGCGTACGACGAGAATCCGATGAGGATCATCGTGGTGCAGATCAGCAGCAGATTCCATACCTTATGTCCCGAGCGGTGGGTGCGGAAGATGCCGTAGAAGAGCGCCGCGAACAATGCCAGCGCGAATACGGTTATGCCCACGTTGACGGGCAGCCCCAGGGTGTTCACGAAAAAGACGTCGGCCATAGCGCCCACGTAGACCGTGTAGGGTATGATTATGCCGTTTATGAAGCCGAGTATGGCGAGCGCTATGAGCGTGGCCAGCGCCACACCTTTAAGAGTTATGCGGTCGTACTTGCGGAAATAGTAGATGAACACCAGCGCGGGGATGGTGAGCAGGTTGAGGATGTGCACGCCGATCGACAGACCCATAAGGTAGGCTATGAGCACTATCCAGCGCGTCGAATGCGGCTGGTCGGCCTGTTCCTCCCACTTCAGCATGAGCCACACCACCAGCGCGGTGAACATCGACGAAAGGGCGTACACCTCGCCCTCCACGGCCGAGAACCAGAAGGTGTCGGTGAACGTGTAGGCCAGGGCTCCGACGGCTCCCGCACCCAGCACGGCGACGGAATCGGCGACGCTCATCGAGCGGCCCGCGGCCGAAAATATGCGGCGCGCTATGTGCGTGATGGTCCAGAACAGGAACAGTATGCAGAACGCGCTGGCCAGACAGTTCATGGCGTTGACCATGTGGGGCACGTAGTGGGTCGAGGGCGCGAACATGGTGGCTATGCGGGCCATGAGCATGAACAGCGGCGCACCCGGCGGGTGCCCCACTTCGAGTTTGTACGACGTGGCGATGAACTCGGCGCAGTCCCAAAGACTCGACGAAGGCTCCATCGTCAGCAGATATGTCAAGGCCGCCACGGCGAATACCGCCCAGCCCGTGATTCTGTTCCAGCGTTTGAAATTCATAAACGTTACATTGTAAATATTCGCAAAGGTACAAATTTTTCATTCAGAATCATCCGATTCCGACCCGCAATATGTTTTGCGGCGCTGCGGCAGTAGTGCTTTGGCAGTCCGCAGGACTGCGCGGGCCGCAGCCTCCCGCCGGCGG
>ERZ827168.4588-NODE-4588-length-12496-cov-6.068966_pt1 | contig 12496 bp, 10 predicted proteins | sample MGYA00519868_ERZ827168 | MGnify/ENA primary metagenome ERZ827168 (study PRJEB31778, sample SAMEA3449271) | human gut metagenome | biome: human gut; feature: human-associated habitat; material: faeces | place: United Kingdom | collected 2010/2012 ...
TACAAGAATCTCCGAAGAATCAACCACATGGGTTCCCTGCGCAAGATAGCTGTCTATTGACTCGCCCGCCTCAGAAAGTACCCAGGAGGTTATTTCCTTGTCATCCTTGAATTTAGAGAACGTCTCCCAGTCCATGCAGTCCGTGAAATAGGTTTCATCGTCAGTGGACGGCGTGAACTGAATCTTGGCTCCGTTGAACTTGAGGTCATAGACTTCGCCTTCGAACGTCATTGACGAAGGTTCCGGCTCGGTCGTAGTGAACATCTGCTTGTAGACGGCTGTAGTTCCGGTGCCGGACGGATCAAGACCAAATGCGAACACAATGTATTCCGTGCCAGCACGAAGTTGCTTGGCAGTAGACGAATCTTCTCCCACAGTTAGGAATGTGCCGAACGATGCATCATAGCCCATCATTTGATAGATTTCAACCGCGCCGCGAATGAGTTCAATATTCTTTGCAATGATGCCTTCATCTCCGCCATATTCCTCGCCATAGTATTCTTCGGCAGTAAGATAGTTATAAAAATAACTGCAGGAGTTATCCGACGGCGTAACCTTGATGCCGGCTGTCATGGAAGTGACGTCGCTGACCTCTATCCCGAACGAGCAGTTTACAGGCTCGGCTTTCAACGTGCGGAACGCCGTCTTGACGAGGTCCTTTCCTGCGAGATAGTCGTCGTCGAGAGTGAATGCATAAACATAATATTCCGTGTCTCCGCTGAGGTCGTTGATACTTCCCGTAACATCCTCGGTATAGACCAGCTGTTCCTTGACAAATGTGGAGTAGTCTTCCTCGTAGAGCTCCGCCAGATCATGAAAGCCCTTGATGTCGTCCTCTATGAGCGCCGCATCCGAGCCCAGCCTGTCATATTCAGCTTTTGATACGACGCCGACATAGTACTCAAGACCCTCGTCAAGCATCCTCACGCTGACGTTGACGGAATATGTAGTAACATCGGCAGCCTCGATTTCGAATGCGTCAAGTTCGGGAACCGGTTCCGGTTTTGAGGGTTCGGTCTTTCCGCCGCCGGGTGTCACAGGCTCGGCTTCCTTTCCACAGGAAACCGCAAGAACTGCAAATACTGCCAGAGCCGATGCGACCCTGACAGCAGAGTTGATAAATTTCATTTTGTATGAGTGCAATATTTATGGTGCGAATTAAAACTCGTACATTGCGCGGACATAGTTGACTCCTTCCGGATTGACTTTATCATCGCCATAAGAAGCGACCTTTCCATCATTCAAATATCCGCAGATGGCTTCTGAGCCTTCACCTTGCTCTCCTTCTGTGGAAGACCAATACCAATCCAAACCATCACGAATAATCGCGCCATCATGCTCCTTTAACACAGGATCAATTACAGCCTTCGCCGCAAGAAAATAATGAACTTCAGTTATTGCCGGAAAGTACCATCCTTCACCATGATCCGCACACCACTTAAAAGATTCGTGTCCTGTGAAGTTGAAGGCGTCCTTAACTTTCTCTGTATTCGTCTTTCCGTCATCCTCGCTTGTTGCACCAGTTGAAGCAGCAACTGACGACCAAGGCATAGTCTTTTCATCCAACGAAACAATCTTTCCATGCTGTGCATCGTCGGAAACCCAACATACAACGCCCTTTACGCCGTCAACTTCATAGTATTCCCCGACCGTCCAGACCTTCGCAGGCTTGATTACCGTCACCTTGCATTCTGCCGTAAAGTCGGCACACTTTGCCGTCACCGTCGCCTCGCCCTCTGCAACAGGAGAGACTGTTCCGTCTTCAGCGACCGTTGCAACATCAGGCTTTGAACTTGTCCAAGTCACAACCTTCTCGCTCTCGTCCACACCGAAAGGTTCGAAGTCGACCGCAAGCTTGACGGACGTGCCCCCTACTGAGAGCTCAAGTTCAGTCTTATCCAAAGAGATTCCCGTCACGGCGACATAGACAGTGACCGTGCATTCTGCCGACTTCTCTCCAACAGCAGCCTTTATCTTCGTTTCTCCACGTCCTACAGCCTTCACAAGTCCATTTTCGTCAACCGTCGCAACCGTCTCGTCGTCCGATGACCACACGACCGCATCATACGTAGCACCCTCAGGAAGCACAACAGCAACAAGCTGTTTCTCACCACCCCTCGGAACTCTCACCGCGGCATCAAGTTTGACTTCTTCCACTGCAACAGGCTTCTGCACAGGCTCATTTTTCGTGCAGCTGCAAAAAAGAGCCGCCAGGCCGCATACGCCAGCCAAAATGTTTTTCACTTTCATAATGAAATAAGATTTATTGTAACTAACACGCGTAAGGCTGAAAACGGCCATACACTACACTAATGCCAACAAATTTATACAAAGAAAATGTAAGTTCATATAATAAAAAGAACATTTTTTGCGATAATTTTTCAACACCCGTTCTAAACTTATGTTGAAAAGTTTTGTCTAATGAGCGTTTGTCTCTGGAAGATAAATATTTATGATTACATCAGGAAAGCACATAGCAGAAAGGCTCAAATCGAAGGATTTCCGTGGTGCGTTTGACGATATCGTCACACTCTACGGCGAAAGGATGTATTGGCACATCCGTAGGCTTGTGTTTTCCCACGACGATGCAGACGATGTCCTGCAAAACTGCTACATTAAAATATGGAAGGGATTACCTAAGTTTCGTTACGATTCGGAAGTCTTCACTTGGATATACCGCATAGTTATAAACGAGAGCCTTAATTTTCTGAGGAAACGGGACATTCTTTCGCGACTTTCATCCGCTGATATCGAATCTTCCGCAGTCAGGAATGTCAAAAGCAACGCATATTTCAATGGCGACGAAGCACAGGCCGCGCTCTATCGTGCCATTGCAAAACTTCCTTACAAACAGAGGCTCGTGTTCGAGATGAGGTATTTTGACGAGGTGGAGTACAAGGAAATGTCGAGGATTCTCGGAACATCGGAAGGAGCGCTGAAAGCGTCGTACCACATAGCCTACAACAAGATACGCAACGAACTGACCGGAGATTCCGAGATGCGCGTCTAAACTTTTGAACATCGTGTTTGTCTAAAAAAAAACGTGATATGAAACAGAATGGTGATATGGACATCTTGAAAGACAAGACAAAATTGAAGGGCAATCCTTTCGTCGTCCCCGATGGATATTTCGAAGCGATGAGGGAGCGGGCCTTGCGCGTGCCTGAAATCCAGGAGACCCGCAGCAGGAAGATTCGCCGGATTCTGGTGCCGGTTTTCTCGGTGGCGGCCTCCATCGCTCTCGTTTTTTTCGGAATGTTGCTTTTTGACGGCAGGCGGACGGCATCGGAACACTATCTCTACTCGGACAACGCCGCAACATCTCTCAGTAGCGATGAAATTATTGAGTATCTGATATATACAGGAGCTTCGGTTGAAGATATCAATTCCATCGTCAGCAACAACTGAAGATGCGCAAAATGAAGGAGTGTACTGGACATGAGAAGATAAATATGGACCAAAAAGAAACTAAAAAAATGAAAAGTGTTTATAAGGTTTGTTTGTTAGTGCTGGCAATGCTCCCGGCGGCTTTCAGCCTGGGAGCCCAGCCAAAAGGCGAAAGGAAGGATCCGGAATTCTGGAAGAAGGTCCAGGCCGAAAAGGTCGAGTTCATCACTAAACGGATGGGCCTGCAAAAGGACGAGTCGGAAGCATTTCTGAAGGCCTATAATGAATACGAGGAGCAGAAAGGCAGACTTTTCCACGAGCGTCAAGAAGCTCTGAGGTCACTAAAAAAGGCACTCAAGTCAAAGAAAAACGTCCAAACTCTCTTGAAGAAGTACCTCGAAGCGCGAGCTAATCTGGATGCTTGGGAAATGTCTGATTATGAGAAGTTTTCCGAAGTACTCACGGACGAACAGATTGCAAGGCTCATTGTCGCTGAGGAAGACTTTCGCAGGGAACAGATTCACAGGCTCAACGGTGAGCGCAGGGGCGGGCCGGGAATGCCTCCACCTGACGGGATGAGTCCACGAGGTGAGATGGGTCCACGAGGCGGGATGAGATAAGCAGAAAATCAGAAACGATATTTAGATATTGTTCTGAATACTTTCCATTCATATTTATTGTAACTTTCTCCCGTGACGCGGCGGTTTTCTGCCCGATGTTGCGGGAGAATTCCATCATAACCCTATATGCAGGCTTTCGGTCCGAGCCGTGTATATCCACGAGGCGGAGAAGAAGAAGGCCGTGCCGTGCCGCGAGCTCCGAGGCTTCCTTTTCGCGGTCAGACGGAAGAACAAGGCTCAGGCGACCTCCGTCCGTGAGGTTAAGAGCGGCGAAAACCATTATTTCTTCCAGTGGGAGGGCATCTGCGTGACGGGCCCGAGCCTTGCGCTCGGACGGAGAATGGAGAGTTTCCGTAAAGAACGGAGGATTTGAAAAAATCAGATCGAATGACGCTTCAGAAGAGAACTCAGAAAGAGGACAATGGTGCACATGCAGATTTCTGGCCCAGAGGGAGTCTCGGAAGTTCTCACCTGCCTCCTCGGCAGATGCCTCGTCGATGTCAATGGCATCTATCAGAAAGCCCTTGCTCTCCTGCTGTGGTTCTGCCTTCGATAGTTCTGACTGCTGCTCATCAAACAGAGCCTGTGGTCTTGGGGGCATCTCAGATAGCCTCTGGGCGGCCATCAGGGCAATAGTACCTGTGCCGGTGCCGATGTCCAGAAGGTGGCGTTCGTTACCTGTGATGGTCATCAGCGCACCGAGCAGCACTCCGTCCGTGTTGACCTTCATCGCGGACTTCTCGTTCCGCACGTCAAACTTTCTGAACTTGAAAACTCCCATTCCGTCATTGTTTTTGTCCGACGCCTATGGAGTACTCTTATCCGGGCGCGGAGCAGGAAGAAAACACTTTGCTACTCAACTTTGAGAATCATACCGTCCTGCATGGTGAATTTCCTGTCGCATTCGTCCGCGAGAGCGTTGTCGTGGGTGACTATGACAATGGTCTGCCCGTGACGCTCCCTCATTTCGAAAAATAGCCTGTGGATTTCCTGCTTGGTCACGGAGTCGAGGTTTCCTGAAGGCTCGTCGGCAAAGAGCACGGCCGGGCCGTTGACCAGAGCCCTGGCAATCGCAACCCGCTGTGCCTCGCCTCCGGAAAGTTCCGACGGCTTGTGGCCGATCCTGTCTTCGAGTCCCACTTCCGACAGCAGTTCCCGGGCCCGCGCCTCGGCAGTCCTGCGGCCGCTTCCGGCAATAAATTCCGGAATCATGACATTCTCAAGCGCCGTAAACTCCGGCAGCAGGTGGTGCGACTGAAAGACGAACCCGATTTTCCTGTTCCGAAACTCTGAAATCCTGTCGCCACGCATGGACAGCACATCGTATCCGTCAATTGCCAAACTTCCGCCGTCGGGCTGCGAAAGCGTACCGAGAATCTGGAGAAGAGTGGATTTGCCGGCACCAGAGGCACCGACGATGGAGACAACTTCCCCTTTCCCGATTTCAAGGCTTATTCCTTTGAGAACCCGAAGGTCTCCAAAACTCTTTGTTATGTCTTTGGCCGTAATCATATTTCAAGTTTCGCAAGTATTCTAACTTATTGCGAATATAAAACTTATCTCTTTTATCAAACTCTCAAGTCCCACGCACTTTTTTCTGTCCACGTTACCCCTCTCCTAAGTCCTCTCCCTCGGGGAGAGGACTTACCCTCGCCACAAGGGCTCAAAAGTGGTGTTTCGCACTTGCGAAACTTGAGTCAACTACAAAGGACTGCAAAGTTACACATATATTTTAAATCTGCAAGTCCGCATCCGCCTTAATCTCACAGAAACATCCGGTTTATCATCTCGTCTGCAAAGCTCCCTGGGAGTGGGTTCCGGGCAGATTCGTATCTGTAGGCCGTTTTCTGGAACATCGCCCTGGACGTGACAGCGTCAAACGTATCCTTATCAAATGGTAAGTCCCTGTAGTCCCACCACAGACAATGGGTCGGATCCTGCAGAATCTTTGGCATCTTCGCGAACAGAGCGGCTGCATAGTCGTTGCTTTCGACAATCTTTTTAAACATCATCTGATGCTGGAAGTAGTGGAAATGACGGCTATTCTCCTTCCAGTAGGCAAACATGAGTTCACGCCACGCCTTGACGAGGAAATTTCCCTTTCGGGCCCGTATGAAGCAGTTCTGAACGAAGGTGTAGTCATTGATGTGACCGGCAAGATAGAGGAAGAACTCCTCGTTCCACAGCCATTCGGGAAAGTCGGACGCGACAAAATCCGTCGCATCGAGCCAAATCCCGCCATGCTCGTAAAGAAGTTCGACCCGGCAGATGTCAGTGAAATGTGCCGGTGAGATTTTTCCGGAACTCCACTTGGCTTTGATTTCCGCAGGCAGAGTTATGTAGTCAAATACTGTCTCTGAATCAAGAACCACAAGGTTGTGCGAAGGGCAGTTGTGACGTACGCTCCTCCAGCACGCCTTCACAAGAGGAGGCGCCGACTCCTCACCCTGAAGCCAGATTGACCAGAGTCTTTCAGGTTCGGCGGCAGCGGGAGCGCTGTCAGGTTCCAAAGCCCTTATGAGCGGGAGATAGATATCGAGGTATTTGTCTATGCAGCTGGCTGTCACACTAGTGCGTACAACACGCCGTTCTTCACGCGGACGCCAGAACCAATTCAGCAGGTGCGCCCTCGAAATCATTTCGGACTGGCTCACAGCCCAGTGTATCCCATGAGAATTGTCAAAAATGTTCCAATTTGCCATACATTACGCCATTTACCGGACAGAAGTGCTACTTCCGTCAGTGTGCAGGAGTGACAGCCTGCAAAAATCGTAGCACAATGCGGTGGATGGTCAAGGCGGAGAAAAAAATAGTAGCGCCACGGCGACGAAAATTCCGCTGTTACTGATGACCTTCGGAAGCACAAAGGCGTCTCTCCGCATTGCGATCGGCGATGTTGTTTGCGGCGGCAAGAGCCGGGATGATGTGGTCATAGATGTTCTCGCTGCCGAGTTCCTTATCCACACCGAATTTTTCAAGAGTGTGCATCACACGTGGCTGTACGCCCGAAAGTATGACCTGCACGCCCCTTTTTTTCGCCATATCGCAGAGATTCCTGAGGTTCTTCACTCCTGTCGAATCAATGAACGGCACCTTTCTCATCCTTATTATACGCACGCAAGTTCCGGCATTTTTCCTCTTCTCAAACTCCTCCGACTGCGCTGCGAGGCCGAAGAAATACGGACCGTTGATTTCATAAACCTCAACTCCCTTGTGGACATCGAGATATTCGGTATCCTCCAAATCCGCCTTTTCGTCATCCTCGGTTGCTGCAAGCTTCGCCTGATCCAGAACCTCAATGCTTGAAGTCTGCATCATTCGTCTGACGAAGAGCACGATGGCAAGAAGAACTCCCACCTCGATCGCAACCGTAAGGTCAATTATGACTGTAAGGAAGAATGTTATCAGAAGCACAGCCACATCGGCTCCGTCACCTTTGAGAAGATAGCGGAATGTGCGCCATTCGCTCATATTGTAGGCCACCACGACCAAAATCGCAGCGAGACAGGCAAGCGGGATGTAGACTGCATACGGCATCAAGAACAGATAAATCAGAAGGAGCACCACGGCGTGAACTATTCCGGCGACCGAAGTTCTCGCACCGTTGTTGATGCTCGCCATAGTCCTTGCAAGCGCACCGGTCGCAGGAATACCGCCGAAAAGCGGGGTGACGATATTGGCAATTCCCTGTCCGATGAGTTCCGTGTTGGAGTCGTGCTGCTTTCCCGTCACACCGTCAGCGACCATAGCTGCGAGCAAAGACTCTATTGCACAGAGGATTGCAATTGTAAATGCCGGGGAAACCAAGTTTTTCACGTCGTTGAAACTCAGTTGAGGCATAGTTGGTTTTGGAAGCGGAATCCCGTTTGCAAGCTCAGGGAATTTCGAGCCGATGGTAGCGAATTCAATGCCGCAGAAGCGGTCCAGAAGCACTGACGCGGCCGTGCCCAAAAGTAGCGCAATCAAGGCACCCGGGATTTTTTTGCTGCCAAATTTGTTCCAAAGTATGATTACGGCAAGGCAACCGAAACTCAGAGCAGTCTCCAGCCAATTGATATTCGGAATGTTCTGGAAATAGCAAATCCACTCAGGGATGAATCCAGACGGGACGGAGACATCCGTAAGCCCGAAGAAATCTTTCATCTGCGTCGAGAAAATGGTGAGTGCGATACCACTCGTGAAGCCCACGACAATCGGATATGGAATGAAATGGAATATGGTTCCCATGCGACAGAGCCCCATCACAATCAGAATGATTCCCGCCATAATCGTCGCCACCGTGAGCCCCGCCATCCCGTACTGCCCGACTATGCCGGCGACAATGACGATGAACGCACCCGTAGGGCCGCCAATCAAAAAACGCGAACCGCCGAAAACTGAGACAAGGAATCCTGCCACTATTGCCGTTATGAGGCCCTGTTGTGGAGTCACACCACTGGCGATTCCGAATGCGATTGCAAGCGGGAGGGCGATGATGCCGACAATTATTCCCGCGATGAGGTCGGAGACGAATCTCTCCTTGCTGTACCGTCCCTTCTGGAAAAGATGGAAAAACTTAGGACGGAATACCCTTGTGTACTTCATTTGACACAAAAAAATTGCGGCTTATCAAAGCCGCGCGTTAAACACTAATACAATATAATACCACTAATAGTCCTTCGATACAACACCACTGATAGTCTGTCGTGATGTTGAAAATGGAGTGCAAAGTTACAACAACATTTCCGTATTCCGAAATATATTTTTTATGCCGGATTTTTTAACTTACAATTCTTAAGCATTCAGAATGGTTAATAAAGACACATATCTCCATAAACATCAATATATTGACACAAAATCACGAATTTATCAACAATCCAATGTTAATAGATTGTAAGGCAAAATATGCATTTATATTTTGTAGCAAAGGAGAAAGAAGATAACTTCCTGTCTTTGACACTTTGATTTTAAGATATAAAGGCCCCAGAGCGCTGTAATGGCGATTCTGGGGCTTTTGCAATTATGCAAGTATGTAATGCATCAATGGTGATTTCACGCCGACTGGCAGTCCGTCACGGCGGAACTCACTCCGCGCTGCTTCGTTCGGCCCTCCTACCGTCTCCTGCGTCCTCGCTATCGCGAGAACTTGTATCCGGCAGGCACCTCCCACTTTCCGAGGCCGTGGGCTGGCCACGTACGCCGTGGCTGACCGCCTGTCGGCTACGCCTCGTCATTGTCCTTTTCATTCTTTGAAGTCTTGATGGAGGCTATGATGCTCTTCATGGCCTTCTTTGTGACTATCTGGGTGTCGGTTCTGAAGCCGGCTGAACCATGCAGGTGATTAGTGAGGTCGGTCCTTGTGTAGGTCGGGATGTATCCTTCTCCCGTTACTTTGAGAAAGTTCATGTCCTGTAGGGTTCCGATTATCTGGTCGGGGCTGAACTTCTCTCCGGCACGGTTGACCTTCTTCGCAAGGTACTTGTATATGATGAGCGCAAGGAAGCAGGTGAGGAAGTGTGCGGTAATGCGGTCGTCGCGTCGGAGGAAGACGGGACGAGCCTCGAATTCGGTTTTGGTAAGTCTGAAGCAGTCCTCGATTATCCAGCGCCCGCCATTCACTTTAATGATTTCCGGAGCGTCGTCCCAAAGGTCGGTGCAGATGCCGTAGAAGCCATCGAAACGGGATTCCTGATCTATCATCTCCTGATTGAGTGAGTAGCTGCTGTACTGGGCGACCTCGCCGTCGACGGTGCACTTCTCGCACTTGATGAAGCGCTTGGGGTCATTCTGGCCCTTGCCGAGTTTGCCGGCGGTGCCGTTTTTTATGCTCTGTTCGGCTCTCGCTATCTGTTTTTCTCGTATATGCCGCAGGTAGTCGCGGTACTTGAACGAGAAGGTCACGACCAGTCTCTGCTCCAGTTCTTCACCCGTCTTGCTGAGTTTTGTCTTTATCCAGCGTTCCCGACAGAATAGCCTGTCCGCATATTCGTCAGGATTCAACTTGGCCAGGTCGTATTCCTCCTTTGACAGCATTGGACCATTCTTGGTGCTGAAGTCAACCAGTTTCCAGCCTGTCGTCTGTGTGGCCCAGTCCTGCAGGTGGCCTTCAAGTTTCTTGAGCGACTGGACGGTAATGAAAGAGCGTTCTCCGACACTGTCGTGCTTCCTGTTGTCGTACGACGACAGGCCTCCGTCAGTGCAGACGACTACTTTTGACAGACCGAATTTCTCCTTGAGCTTCTCCTCCAAAGGCTTGAGTGTGATGGTCTCGGCCGTGTTCCCGGGATTGACACAGAACGCAAGTGGAATGCCGTCCATGTCGGTAAACAGCCCCATCTGGACTATAGGGTTCGGCCTGTTCTCTTTTGAATGGCCGTATTGGCGGAGGCCGTTTTCCTCTTCCGATTCGAAATAATAGTTGGTGCAGTCGTAATAGATGACCTTATCGCGCCGCTTGCCAAGTTTCAGACTGCGCCTGTATACGTCCGCCTGGATGTCGTCGCTTTCCTCCGCGAGGATGGACAACGCCCTGTATACTTGATGAATGTCGACTTTCGATCGTTCTATAAAGCGCTTTGCATCCTCGAGCGACGACAGCTTGGAACCAGGATAAAGTATCCTTGTGAAGAGCAGCATCTGAAGTATTTCGTCCAGGTCGTACTTGTTCCTGTGGCGCTTCTCTATCTTTCTGCATATCTTGTCCAGACCCAGTTCGTGATACACTTTCTGGAGAAAGAGATATCCGCCATTGTAACATCGCTGGGCATTCTTGTCAATGAGTGCGGCGGGATTGCACTCCAGTATTATCTTCTTCCTGTTCTCTTTTTCCTGGGCAGTAAGCTCGGCAACGTACTTTTTGGCTTCTCCGACGGGATCTTCTCCCCCGAAGCGCTTCTCCAGGTCCTCAAGAGTGCCGAGGCGCTCTACGTACTTGGTGGACGGCTTGCCGTCTTCGTTGCGGTAACTCTTCTGAACATAGTAGACGGGCTGCTTGCCCATTGACAGAGTCTTTAGAATCATATCTGTAAAACTTAATAAGCATCACAAAAGCATTACAAATATAGAAAATAAATTTGACAAAAAAAAGAGTTCTGAACGAACTCTATCAAATATTTTTAACTATTTTCGGATTTTAAAGTGTCAAACTACCGGGACAAATGGGGAACTATTATATTACTTGGTTAAAGTTCTATTGTCTTGGTAATGATGACAATATACCGGAGCTGAGTCGTGTTTTATACGATTTCTCCGATAGAAATATTATAGACAGAGTCCTGCTTAATGATAGATCCCACTGCCTAGGAACTACGTTGTGCTTATCTGAACTCTTGGATAGATTGGTTGTCTATTCCACCATACATAATCTCCATGGTGCGATTTGCGCTGTTCTAAAATATGCCTTATTATCACTTCTTGTATATCTCGCAACATATAAAGGGCAAGATCCTTTAATGGATTCACAATTATTTGCTACTCTTGGACGCATGTGTGATATTTGCAAAGATGACATTGCGAGTATTTTTATGGCAAATGGCATATTAAATCCTACTCGAGTTAATGATTTATATGTCTTTTCTATGTATTCTGCTAATCAATCAGCAAGAGATGTATGGAATAAGACCGAATACTTTAGAAACGCCTTAATGATGCATCAAAATCAGACAGTCTCGGGCGTTACAACCTACCATATGGACAAATCATATATCAACAGCATAAATCTTGGTATGTCCACTTTTAATACCCTAGTGTTTTCCATTAGTAGTTTTTTTAGAGCAGGCAGTCGAACTCTATCTCCTGAAGAAAGTAAAGAAGTTGAAAAAGCTGTTAAACTGATTTGTTCATCAAATTATACCTCACAAGATTTTTCAAATATCAAGTCCTTGTGTATAATTTATTCTTTTGATAACAGTCATGCTGATTTCCCGCCCGTAGGGTTTGTCAAGAATAGTATCGATTCGTTTTACAAACAAATTAGATTAAAAAACATACCAAAGGAGAACCTGAGGGAAGATGGCAATTATGTCGTGCAGATCGAGAAGAAAGACTGCACGATAGAGTCGGATATTCTTTGGATTAATATATATTTTGACAAAAACAGAATAATACAAGCAGTCAATATTCGTTGCTTCAATCATGGTTATGAATTGAAAAAATCTATTGAGGAGGCAAATATGTTTCATGGCTTTGTTTGTCAAGTGTCGTTTTGTGAACTTTCACATTCTCCGCAAGAAATACTATTGATGCCTTTCTTGGCCAATGAGTATATATAACACCACCCTGCTGTTCGGAGAAATTTTTACCATAATGTAAGTCGCTCGACAGCCCTGTAACCGGAATCGAGAAATGCAGCAAAAGTGGTAACCAGAGAGCAACATAAATAGTAACAGTAGTACAGCGAAATCGGTAACAAGAGTGCAGCAAAATGGTAACAGGAATGCAACGTTTTTGAATATTAATCGGTAGTGTTTCATCGAGTGTGTCCGGAGCCGGTCCCTCGGACTCTTTAGATA
>ERZ827168.4590-NODE-4590-length-12495-cov-2.635932_pt1 | contig 12495 bp, 11 predicted proteins | sample MGYA00519868_ERZ827168 | MGnify/ENA primary metagenome ERZ827168 (study PRJEB31778, sample SAMEA3449271) | human gut metagenome | biome: human gut; feature: human-associated habitat; material: faeces | place: United Kingdom | collected 2010/2012 ...
CAGTGCAGTCGATGTTCATGGAGTCTATCGCTGCACAGCAGTATTCCATTTCTTTAGGATCATCTTCGATAACCAGGATATTTATCATGCTAACCTCCGTCATGACACATGAGTTGTCGGCAATTCGTGTCGTATACAGTCATTTGATGTATTTAGTATATAAAGAATCATGACAAAAAGCTATACTGTTGATGTTGATTTTTTTTTAGAAATGAGGTAAATCATTTGTTAGAAAAATATAAGCAGCAGTATTTTAGATCTGTCGAAGAAAACTACAGTGATGAACTGACACTGGTAAAGGTCAGATATGCGCTTGAAGTCCTGCGGAATGAATCGGTAAAATTTATCATACTGGGCATACTTTTTTATTTTGCAGGACATCTCGGAACGTATCTTTTCTCTTTTGCCAGAGGATCAGAAAAAAGAGCTGGTAGCACTGTTTGATGAGTTTGAAGATTTTACAACACCGGAATCCAAGTTTGCGCACGCCATGGACAACTTACAGCCGCTTCTTTTAAATAATAGTAATGGCGGTGGCGATTGGAGAGAACATGGCGTAAGCGCTGAGCAGGTCTATGGCAGACAGAAAAAAACTGCACTGGGATCCGAAAAACTATACGAAGTGACAGATCAGATCATTCAGGAACATATAGAAAAAGGGAATCTGAAAAAGTAGGTAATTTAAAATAGAGAAGGAATATACAAATGCAGATAAAAAGATACAATCATTTACCAGAGGAAGCGAGCCAGATCCGGCAGAAAGTCTTTTGTCAGGAGCAGGGATTTGATGATGAATTTGACGATATGGATGCCATAGCAACGCATGTTGTCCTGTTTGATGATGATAAGCCGGTTGCGACCTGTCGGATATTTCCGGGCGAGGTGAGTGGGACTTATATTTTAGGAAGGCTTGCCGTGTCAAAGGAATATCGTGGAAAAGATCTGGGACTTGCAATCGTGCAGGAGGCAGAAAAAGCCGCGAAAGAAAAAGGCGCAGAAGAAATGATGCTCCATGCCCAGTGTCAAGCGAAGGGATTTTACGAAAAAGCAGGATACCGGGCATACGGAGAGATTGAGGACGATCAGGGATGTCCGCACATCTGGATGAGAAAATATTTATAATGGAAGACCCGTATTATAAGATAGGTCGCCATGCTTTTCCATAAAGTTATTTCTGGCATGATAAATATCTTCCATAGAAACATCGGTGTGTTCGTTGACAGCACCAAAATATGCGTGTATGCGATCTGCAAAGGTCGGCGCTGCTATAGTAAAGAGGTCATACATACTTTCTGTATGGTCAATTTCAGGGTTCCATGGGTTATGCCATAATTTATGTCTATAGTTACAAGGATCCTTGTATGCATAAATGGTATCACTAGGAAGCATTGGTGAAATGACTGGAACTTTTACAAAAATAGCTTCGAGTCTACGGACAATGCGTTTTTTTATGCCGCTTGGATCGTGCATCAGACGGGATTCGATTTTCATAGCGCGGCAAGCACCACGAATTTGCCACTTTGGCATAGCCGCATCTGGATATACCTTTGCGATGGCGAAAGCGAGAACTTTTGCAATAACGCGTCTTTCCTTTGGGGAAAGTGCAATCGTATCACCGGGGCGAAAATCCGTTGGTTTACAGTGCAAAAAATGAGAAATCATTTCCTGATCAATGCCTGTTTCTAGAAATACATGGCGTCCAAAATCATAAAGTCCACCATTTCGGTCTTTGTTTTGCAGATGATGTGTGCGTGCAAAGATATACGGATGACAATAAGTGTCGAGTGTATAATGTCCTAAAAATCCGCAGATATACGCATCAGCAATGAGGCGATCGCTGTGATTTGATAACTTATTTCTGGCGTCTAGCATAGCAATAAAAAACAGTAAAGAAGATTCGCCGTGGATGTGGCTGGCGATATTTTTATCGTAAAGTAACCATGCCGGCAGATAATAATAAAATACATCCGGTCCCTGCAGACCAAGGTTGAATGCATGAGGATGAAGGGAAAGCATATGATATTCCCGATCTTCCTTAAGATGTGAAAGTGATTCCTGTCCAAAAAGGTAATGTGATGCAAATCCTGGCATAATATAGTCCTTTCTGCTTTCATAAGCACGGCACCTCTAGTGGTTAAAGATAATCGCTAAGTGCTCTCATAATTACTTTAATTATACTCGAACCGCTAAAATGTAGCAAACAAATGTGGCTTTTTGTATAGCCAGATATACAAAATCAAAAAAATGTATAATGCGATGATACACAAAAAATTTATTGTATATGTTAAATAAATGTTTTATTTTTTATACTAGCAAAGGTAAAAGTCAAAGAAGAGGAAAATAGGGAGGGCATTAGTATGGCTTCATTAGTAGAAAATGCACAGCACAAAGCAGAGAGAAAAGCTTTTGAAATAATGGTCAATGGTATCGTTGGTAAGTTGACAAAGACTGACGATATGGCAAAAAGACAGGAAACATTCCTTCAGCTTATCGATAAGGCAGAAGCTTTCTGGGGAAACGATACAGATAAAGCGACATTAAATAAAGTCAGAGAATATGTAAAGGATCCAGAGAACAGATGGGTAAAATTTATCAATCGCGTATTGGATGAAACAAACCCTAAGTATGCTAAGAAGTTCCTTCTTAATTTAGGATATGAAGCATTCTTCCGTGGAACAAAGACAATCAGAGCAAACCGTGAAAAATACAACTGTAATATTCCTTGGTTGATTCTGTTTGATCCAACGGATGCATGTAACTTACATTGTGTAGGATGCTGGTCAGGTACATATGGTCATAAGAATAACATGTCATTTGAAGATATGGATAAGATTGTTACACAAGGTAAGGAACTTGGAACATATCTTTACTTTATGACAGGTGGAGAACCTACCGTACGTAAAGCAGACATCTTAAAGCTTGCTGAAAAGCACAACGATTGTATGTTCGCACTTTTCTCAAACTCTACATTAATTGATGAAGAATTATGTGAGAAGATTGTAGAACTTGGAAATATTACATTCCTTCTTTCTATTGAAGGAACACCTGAGACGAATGATGGTCGTCGTGGAGAAGGACATTATGCAGCAGTTATGAAGGCAATGGATCTTTTGAAAGAATACGGTATTGTATTCGGTACTTCTATCTGCTACACAAGAGACAACGTAGAAGCAGTTACAGATGAGAAATTCTTACGCTTTATCGCTGATAAGGGTGCTCGTTTTGGATTCTACTTCCACTATATGCCAGTAGGACAGAATGCAGCTCCAGAGCTTATGCCTACATTGGAACAGCGTGAAGAAATCATCAAGAAGATTCGTTGGGTTCGTACCGGTGATAATGATATTGGATTCTTCCCAATGGATTTCCAGAACGATGGAGAATTTGTTGGTGGATGTATCGCTGGTGGACGTAACTACTTCCATATCAATGCACAGGGTGATGCAGAACCTTGCGTATTTATCCACTTCTCAGACTCTAACATCCATGACAAGTCAATTCTTGAGATGTTACAGAGTCCACTTTTCAAGGCATACCATGAAGGACAGCCATTTAACAGAAACCACTTACGTCCATGCCCAATGCTTGAAAATCCACAGCTCTTAAGAGAGATGGTAAAAAAGACAGGTGCTAAGGGAACAAATGCAGAAGCAGAAGAGACGGTTGAGCATCTTTGCTCTAAGTGTGATCATTACGCAGAAGAGTGGGGACCTGTTGCAGATCGTATCTGGGCGGAGCAGAAGCATAAACAGCCTTCTTATGAGAACTATACAGAAGAAAAGAGAGAACATCCGGAACTTGCAGCATTTGAGCATGCAGATGGAACGAATGGTCTTAGAGATGAGGACATTCAGTAATTAAATCAGGTTCTATATTTTTTAAATATATAACAGCCCAACCCGAAAAGAGACTGGCAGATGCCAGTCTCTTTTTTATGGAGGTACCCCTACATGTTGTAGGTAAAAGCCCTGCAAAACTACTATTTTTTTTAATTGTCCAAAATGCATTGCAAGCATAGTTGAAACGTATTACAATAAAACCTGTCGCATCCCGATGATGAGGTTAGATTGCGGCAGCTTATATCATATACAGAAGAATTTCGGGGAGACGAAAGCAGACAGATGTTTATTGGACGAAAGAATGAATTAGAAGCGTTGAACGCTTTTTACGAAGGAGATAAAGAAGCCCTTGCCTGTGTGACAGGAGCTCTTGGCATGGGAAAAACAACACTTTTGCGTCATTTTGCAAAGGATAAGGAAGCAATCTATTTTTCTGCCTACGAGACGACAGGAAAGCAGGAACTTTCTATGCTTGCGCAGGTATTAACCAAAGCGGATATGATTGGTGGAAAAGAAGCAGGCGCAGCTGCAAGTGATGTAGCAAAGGATGTTGCAGCAGAGAGACGTGAATGGCAGATTGAGGAATTACTTGATGCCATTGCAGAAAAGGCAAAGCAGGAAAAACTTTTGCTGATAATAGATCAGTACCCAAACTTTGTTAAGGCAGATGCTAGCTTCGATGAAACTTTATTTTCTTATGTGACAAGGAAATGGCAGAACCTTCCGATTAAGGTCATCCTTTGCGGAGATGCCTTCCTTTTGATGGAAAAATATCTTTATGGAAAAAAGGCAAGATGGAAAGATGTGATTGATTTACATTTAAATCTGACGAGAATGAATTTTCTAGAGACAAAGCAGTTTTTCCCAGAGGCTACAGGTGAAGATTTGGCCCTTTATTATGGCATTAGCGGTGGAATTCCGGCACAGCTTATGCGTATGCAGGGAAAGTCCGTTAAGGATGCCGCAGAGGCGATCTTTGTCGGAATTCCAGGGCAGGCATCACTTTTACCAGAGCAGGTTATGGGTATGGAGCTTAGAGAGCTTTCCTACTACAATTGTATCTTATCAGCAATGGCACAAGGAATGAATCGTGTGAATCAGTTATCGGCAGAGGTAAATAAGCCGAAGGATGTGGTGGTTCCCTATCTGAATGCACTGATGTCGATTGGCGTTGTGACAAAACAGACAGCAATTACAGAGGAAACGAACCGTAAGAAAACACGTTATTCGATTGTAAATAGTAATACCGTATTTTGGTATCGTTTTATTGTTCCCCATATGGATCTTTATGTAGCGGGTGAATGGGAGTCTTTGTGGAATACCTATATTGCACCGGATCTTGATAATTTCATGCAGCAGGTATTTATTTCCATGAGCAGAGAACACTTAGAGGAGCGAAGTCGCAGAGGGCAGATGCCGTTTACGATCGAGCGCTCCGGTAACTGGTGGACCAATGATGACGAGGCTGGCACCACGGATGGCTTTGATGTGGTATCACTTGGCAAGACCGAGGGTAAGAGTGCGACGATTTTTACACTATGTTTTTATGAGCAGCGTGAGATCGAGGTTGCGGAAGTCAAGTCCATGATTGAAAAAACAAAGCAGATGCATCGTGAAGGAGATGCATTCTATGTGGTTTGCGCAAAAGATCGTTTCCATGAAAATGTGGAAACGGTTGCATCTACGATCAAGAATATTATTCTGGTAACGCTGGATGAGGAGTGTAAACTGGCATAAGAGCATAACTTCCATGAAAACTCAAAAATTTGTGTAAAAAAGTATAAATTCTGCTATTGATAATAAAATGAGGTCATAGTAAAATCTTATTTATAAGGGTTTTCTATGACCTTTTTGTATTATGGGGAGAATAGTGTATTCTTATACTACAAATTCTAAGAGAACTTTAATCATAGTCATAGGGAATTGTGGCTAAAAAATAGAGAGAGGATAAATGCAATGACAAATCTTGAACTACAAAAAGAAGCAGTGAAAGTCCGTAAGGGCATCATTGATGGTGTTCATGCAGCAAAGGCAGGACATCCGGGCGGATCTTTATCAGCAGCAGAGGTCTTTACTTATCTGTATTTTGAAGAGATGAATATTGACCCAAAAGATCCAAAGAAAGCAGATCGTGATCGTTTTGTTTTATCTAAAGGACATACTGCGCCAGGACTTTATGCGGCACTTGCCAACAGAGGATATTTCCCAGTGGAGGATCTTTTGACACTTCGTCATATTGGATCTCACTTACAGGGACATCCATGTATTCAGCACACACCAGGAGTAGATGCTTCTAGTGGATCACTTGGACAGGGTATTTCCGTTGCTGTAGGTATGGCGCTTTCAGCAAAATTATCAAAGGAAGATTATCGCGTATATACCCTTCTTGGGGATGGAGAAATCCAGGAAGGTCAGGTATGGGAGGCTGCTATGTTTGCAGGATCTCATCATTTGGATAATTTGTGCGTTATCGTAGATAACAACAATTTGCAGATTGATGGAACGATTGAAGAGGTGAACTCTCCGTATCCAATTACAGATAAGTTTGCAGCATTTAACTTCCATGTGATTGCGGTAGAAGATGGTAATGATTTTAATCAGCTCCGCGCAGCATTTAAGGAAGCAAGAGAAACAAAGGGAATGCCAACGGCTATTATCATGAAGACGGTAAAGGGCAAGGGCGTTTCTTACATGGAGAACGCGGTAGGTTGGCATGGAAAAGCTCCAAATGATGAAGAATATGCAATTGCAATCGAAGAATTAAAGAAGGCGGAGGAAGCATTATGTCAGAAGTAAAGAAAATCGCGACAAGAGATAGTTATGGTAATGCTCTAGCAAGTCTTGGAAGAGAACATGAGAATCTGGTAGTTCTGGATGCAGACCTTGCAGCCGCTACGAAGACAGGTATTTTTAAGAAAGAATTCCCGGAACGCCACATTGATTGTGGTATCGCAGAAGCAAATATGATCGGTATTGCAGCAGGTCTTGCCAGCACAGGCAAGGTGCCATTCTGCTCTAGTTTTGCTATGTTTGCAGCAGGACGTACTTTTGAGCAGATCCGCAACTCTGTTGGATACCCACACCTGAATGTAAAGATCGGTGCAACACACGCCGGTATCTCCGTTGGAGAAGATGGCGCAACCCACCAGTGTAACGAGGATATCGCTTTAATGCGTACCATTCCGGGTATGACCATCATCAATCCATCCGATGATATTGAGGCAAAGGCAGCAGTCAAGGCAGCTTATGAAATGGAAGGTCCGGTATATCTTCGCTTTGGACGTTTGGCAGTGCCGGTCATCAATGACAGAGACGATTACAAATTTGAAATCGGTAAGGGTGTTGTGTTAAAAGAAGGTACAGACCTTACATTAATCGCAACCGGTCTTGAAGTAGCAGAGTCTCTTGCAGCAGCAGAGAAATTAGAAGCAGAGGGTATCAGTGTTGAAGTAATCAATATGCATACCATTAAGCCACTTGACGTGGATTTAGTTGTACGTTCTGCAGCAAAGACAGGCAAGGTTGTTACGGTTGAAGAACATTCCATCATTGGTGGACTTGGTTCTGCTGTAGCAGAAGTTATTGCAGAGAAGCAGCCGGCTAAATTACTTCGTATTGGTGTAGAAGATCGCTTTGGCGAGTCTGGTCCAGCGTTAAAACTCCTTGAGAAGTATGAACTGGATGCAGCAGGTATCTACAAGAAGGTTAAGGCATTTTTATAAAATATAAAATAGGGATATTAAAAGCGGCTCCAGATGGCTTGATATGAGGGGATTCCTCAAAGCCATTTGAAGCCGCTTTTTGTTGTGGTGGTGGGAAGTTATCGTTTGATTTTATACGCCTTATTCAATTTTTTATCGTATTCCGGTATTCTCCGGGAGTCATATCAAATGCTTTTTTAAAATGCTGAATAAAATTTGCCTCATTTGCAAATCCCACCATAATCCCGATTTTATAACAGGGAATTTCCGTAGACTGCAATAACATCTGTGCCTGAAGCAACCGCAGATGTATGAGATATTCTCTGGGAGAAAAGCCTGTATATTTCTTAAATTGCCTGCATAAATGATATTTACTGATTCCTGTAAATTCTGCCATGGCGTCTAACGTAATATCCTGCGCAAAGTGATGTTCCAGGTAATTTTGAAGAAGACTGATCGTATCCGGTATTTCTTCCGTATTTTTAAATTCTTTCAGGCATTCTAAAATATGAAAGAGCATTTTCTCCAATTCAAAAGAAATATAAAAATCACGATTGATCATCGGTTCGTTTTGCATTCTCAGAAATTTCTCTAATTGTGTTTGAAAAGAATTTTGCTGTGTGCAGTGAAATACAGGTGGTTTATTTGCAAAATTTTCGTTGTAAAAAAGCGCAGATTGACCTCCCCAAAAGTGCAGATCAGAATGGCACCAGTGATTGCCCATGGTTTTGTAGAATTGTGCTTCTCTACAGTCGATGATAAAACCGTCTCCTTTTCTCAACGTATAACGCTGTCCCCTGTAAATCAGTTCCCCCATTCCCTCATAGGTATACAGTAGCAGAAAGGATGGGTAATTACTGCGTTTTGTATAGTAAGAAGCTCCTGTGTCCATATAAGAAAAAGACTGTAGATACATTAAGTGTTTTTGCTTTTCCCGGGACAGTGGATGCTGCAGAAGATAACAGGATTTTCCATCAATACAGAATGCTGTGTCTTCTGCCGGAGGAAGATGGTGTTTCTTCGCCATTTTCTGATAAGCCTCATCTTCCAGTACCTCCTGATTTTCTCCATCTGCCTGATGAGTAAAGAAATAAATATGTTCAAACATATATATGCCTCCTTAAAAAACAGCAATTTTCAATAGTCATGCAGCAATAAAACATCTAAAATCAATGTATAAATTATACTATAATGAAGCAAATAATGAAAGGAGAATGCTGAAATGTTAGTTAAAAATCTGAAAGTGCTTCACATGGAAAAACCTCTCGCTATCGATGTTGTGCCGTATTTTTCCTGGATGATGGAAAGTGATATTCCGAATACCATGCAGGAGTCTTATCAGCTCACAATAAAGGATACTGCGGGGAACTGCATATATGACTCGGGGGTTGTTGAAAGCAGCAGCAACGCTTATATTCCGTATAAAGGAGCAAAATTACAGAGTAAAATGAGGTATCTATGGACTGTGCGTGTTTCGGATAATCACGGAAATACTGCGACTGCCACATCTTCTTTTGAGACAGGTCTTTTATCAGAAAGTGACTGGTCTGCAAAATGGGTGAAGGCTCATAAAAAAGGCAAAAAAGGAAAGCCAGGATTTGGGAAACAGCAGCCTGCCACTCTTTTTCGTAAACAATTTGCACTAAAAGATAAACCTGTGAAAGCCCGTCTGTATGCTACCTGTCATGGTACATATGAATTATACCTGAATGGCAGCCGGGCAGATTCCCGTCTTTTAGCTCCGGAACATACCGTTTATGAGAAATATCTGTGCTACCAGACGTATGATGTGACAGAGCAGTTGACAGAAGGTTCGAATGCCATTGGCATGCATGTGGGGGATGGATGGTATTTATGTCCTCAGTCATTGCCCAATATGAAAAAAATGGACTATGCACATGCAGTACTCTTTCAGTTGGAAATTACTTACCCGGATGGTTCAATGGATATGATTATCTCTGACGAGGATGTGAAATGTTCCAACGGTCCCGTTCTGTCTGCGGATTTGTATGCAGGAGAATATTATGATGCGAATAAGCAGATAAAAAACTGGAATTGTGCAGACTTTATGGATTCCGAATGGACTTCCTGCATGGAAGCAAATTATGGATATGAGAATCTGGTTTCTCAGATTGGAGAGCCCGTCGTGATCGTGAAGGAACTTCCTGTTTCCCGACTGACGAAAAGTCCGAAAGGAGAATGGATTCTGGATTTTGGACAGAATATTGCGGGATTTGTCCGTATGAAGGTAAATGCTCCAAAGGGAACACAGATTACCTTAGAACATTGTGAGATACTGGACAAGCAGGGAAATTTCTTTAACAATATTCAGGGAGCCGGCGGCGTGGGAAAAGGTGTTGACCAGAAGGATGTTTATGTCTGTGATGGAACTTCAGCCACTTATGAACCTCATTTTACATACCATGGTTTCCGCTATGTGCGTGTGACCGGAATTGAGCCAAAAGCAGAAGATTTTACGGCATGTGTCGTATCAACAGAAAAGGAAAATCTCGGTACTTTTAAGACATCAGATGAACGTCTGAATCGTCTCTACGAAAATATCAGATGGTCTCAATGCGCTAATATGCTTTCTGTGCCGACAGACTGCCCTCAGCGGGAAAAAGCAGGATGGACAGGAGATATGCTTGTCTATTCCAGAACAGCTCTTCTGAACGAAGACTGCACCGCTTTCTTTACCCGTTGGCTGTACAATATGGAATGTGATCAGGATGGGTATGGCATTATTCCCATGGTAGTTCCGCAGGATGGAAATTATCCATCTATGGGCAAACTGATGAGTATGATGTATGGGGTAAAAGGTTCCGGAACTTCTTCCGGCTGGGGGGATGCTGCTGTGGTTGTTCCGTATTCTATGTATGAGATTACAGGAAATACAGATATCCTGAGACAACAGTATTATTGTATGAGACGCTGGTGTGACTATATCATTCTTCAGGCAGCATCCAATAAACCAAAAGACAGTACCCTCCCTGATGATATTGAGAAATATCTTTGGGATACCGGTTATCACTATGGAGAATGGTTGATTCCAAGTCAGAGCAAAAATGGTCTGGATATGAAAAACCTGAAAAATATTATGAGTATGAGTTCCTGCTACACAGCTCCGATTTTCGGATGGAATTCGGTTCATACTTTTGCGAAGATTGCTGAAATTCTTTCTGAAGAGACCGATGACAACATTTTATATTTGTCTGACATGAAAAAATATCAGGATATTGCGGATCGCATGAAAGAAGCCATTCAAAAAGGTGTTATAAAAGAAGATGGTTCTATGCCTTCGGATCTGATGGGAGCATATGTACTTCCAATTTATTTCAATCTGGTTCCGGAAGAACATAAAGAGACTTTTGCTGGAAATCTTGTAAAGTCTATTGAGAATAACGATATGTGCATGGATACAGGATTTCTGACCACGCCGTATCTGCTTGATGCACTATGCAAAATCGGACGAATAGATCTCGCTTATACGCTGCTGTGGCAGTCAAAAAAGCCTTCCTGGTTATACGAGGTAGATGCGGGCGGCACAACGATATGGGAAAACTGCAATGGCTATGATGATGACGGAAATCCTGGTAACTTGAGCTTTAATCACTATGCATTTGGTGCTGTTGCAGACTGGATCTTCCGCACAGTAGGAGGTATTGACACAAAGGTTGCCGGGTTTAAACACCTTCGTATTGCACCGAAGCCGGATGGAAAGATTCGTTCCAGCAGCAGAAGTTACAGAACGGAGCAGGGTACAGTAGTCTGTGAATGGAATATAACAAAATCTGAGAAGAAAAATATTTTTTCATTGCACACGGTAGTTCCATGTAATACAGTTGCAACGATCGAATTACCGGATGGTACTGTTCATGACGTAGGAAGTGGAGAATATAGATATGAAGTCGAAATATCCTTATAGTAAAGAATTGAAAAGAGCCATAAGTTTTAGCAATATAGATCTGGAAGAAAAAATAAGAGATGGCAGTCTGGCAAAAGTTGCCGGTTTTTTAAATAAGCAGGTCTCCTCATATAAGAGCAAAATAGCAAAAGTCAGAAAGGATACCTATCATTCTTTTGATCAAAAAAGTATTACCTTTTACGAGTTTACTCCGAAAAAAGAGGAGCCGTTGTATCCTGCTATGATTTATTGTCATGGGGGAGGATTTATGTTTCCTATTCAAAGATCTATGATGAATAATAGCGCCCTATATGCAGAGAATACAGGCGTAAAAGTTTTTTTGCCTGAATACCGTCTGTCCCTTGACAGCCCATGTGACACGACATTGGAGGATTGTTATGCCATGCTGAAATTTGTATTCGAAAATGCAGAGAAACTTAAAGTGGACAAAAACCGTGTATTCCTGTATGGGGACAGTGCTGGTGGCTGTCTTGCTGCCGGTATTGCGTTGTTAAATCGTGACAGAAATCATTATCCGTTATGTGGTCAGATGCTAATTTATCCTGTATGTGACAATGAAAGAGGAAAATATGAATCTATGGAGAAGTATAAAGATGCTGTATGGAGTAAAAATTCCAATGAGCAAATGTGGCGCAGTTATTTAAGCCGTGGTGTTGAAAAGGAAGCCTATACCATTCCTATGAAAAATGAGTTACATGATTTGCCGTCTGCTTATATAGAACCACAGCAATTTGATACCTTGCGGGATGAGGCAATTGTTTACGCCAATAAGTTAAAAAATGCCGGAGTAGACGTAGATTTAAATGTAATATCAGGCTCTTATCATGGATTTGATGCAGATTTAAAGAGCCCTCTTGTAAAAAGAGTTTTTGAGAAACGATATGAAGTGATACGAAAGTTCATACAATAAAGTAAGAGCCATGGAGATTTTTTTCCATGGCTTATACTTTATTTGATCAATGTGGATCTTTATCAGCATATGACGACGGCAAAGGTCAAGGTTTTCATAGTAGAAGAGCATTCGATTGTT
>ERZ827168.4594-NODE-4594-length-12473-cov-6.826301_pt1 | contig 12473 bp, 10 predicted proteins | sample MGYA00519868_ERZ827168 | MGnify/ENA primary metagenome ERZ827168 (study PRJEB31778, sample SAMEA3449271) | human gut metagenome | biome: human gut; feature: human-associated habitat; material: faeces | place: United Kingdom | collected 2010/2012 ...
TTGCCCCCGGCAACTGCGGTTGCCTCCCCCAGCAGGGCCGCCCTTTGAAAAGGGCGCCCTGCACCCCGCCTAAACTTTTCCACTCGCCGTTGGGCAGGTGGAAAGGCACAGCCTTTCCACCACCCGGCAAGTGTCCTCCGTGGGCCAAATGTCAAGGGGTTCGGGTTGTATTGCCTTGCGGCAATCTCCACCCGTAGGTATGCCCCCTTGACATTTGACCCCGCTCCCCCGTGACAGCCGTGACGACCGTGACGATGTTTTAGACACCGCCCCCGCTCTCAAAAAAGCCGTCACAGCCGTCACGGTCGTCACGCCTGGGGAGGCTCCAGCGTCAGGCTGATGCTTCTCCCGGCGTGGGTACGAGTGTTCTCATAACGGATATGATACTCCGTCGCCAGTTTCCCAGCCCGGACATTCAGCCGCATAGCCAAGGCGTTAGGCTTCATATCCACTTGCAGGACCGCTGCCAACTCCGTGGCTGTACCGCTCCAGGACGGCCTCTCCGCCGTAATAAAAGCGGCTACGGCCTCCAGCACCGGGTCGGGGGGTTCTACCCACAACTCCGTTTCCATCCGCTCCAGTGTCCATGTCAGGTGTTCCTTGTCCTTAATGAGATAGAGCCGCTGGTCTTGCTGGTCACGTCCTACCACATCCAAGGTGGCGGTGCCGTCCGTCCGCTTCTCCTTCTGAAGAAGAAAGGCCCCATCCGCCGCACCCGACAGGCCATTGGTGCCGGAGATCATATCAAACTTGTCGTCGGCCTGCTGTTTCCGAGTGTGATGTACCAGCAGGAGGCAGACGCCGCAGGCATCAGCGAGGCGTTTCAGCTTGCCCACCACCTCGTAATCGTTGGCGTAGCTGTACTTATCCCCGCCAGCCTCCCGGATTTTCTGGAGGGTGTCAATGATAATCAGCTTGGTGTCGGGGTGTTCCTGCACGAACCGCTTTAGCTGTTCCTCCAGCCCGCTGCCGACCTGCTTGGCACAGATGGAAAAGAGAAGGTCGTTGGTGCCGTCCATGCCGAACATCCGGTAAAGCCGCTCCTGCAAGCGACGGTGATCGTCCTCCAGCGCCAGATAGAGGACAGTCCCCTTGTGAACGGGATAGTCCCACAGGGGGAGGCCCATGCTGACGTGGTAGGCAAGCTGGGCCATCAGAAACGACTTGCCTACCTTGGGCGCTCCCGCAAAGAGGTACGTCCCCGGATAGAGCAGACCGTCAATGACGGGCGGTCTGCTCTGATAGACGTTCTCGTACAACTCGTTCATGGAAATCGTGGGGAGATACGCCGGGTCGTTCATGCGCTGCATTTTCCGCAGCAGTTCCGCATAATTTTTTTCAGGGGGATTGTTTTCTGTCGTTTCCTCTGTTATACTTGCAGTAGGTGTTTGTGAAATGGGCTGTTCCCCGTCTGCGCCAACAGACGGAACCGGGACAGTCCTTTTCGTTTCTCTGGAATCCATCAATCTATCAATCCTCCTTCATGCCGCCCATGATGGCGGCGATCATCTGAATGGTGTCCAGCAGTTCATCATCCACGCCAGCCCCATCCTCGGCCCGCCGCAGTTCGTCCAGAACGGCGGCAAGCTGGTCACGCAGGGCCTTGTAGACCTTGGGATTACCCTGTACCACTACTTCCCGGCACAGGAGGCGTCTTGTGATGTAGTCCTGCTTTGTCAGGCCGGAGAGCCGCACAGCGGCCTCGATCTGTTCATCTTCCTCCGGGGACACCCGGAAGGCCACGGTCTTGTTCCTCCAGCGATTTTTGTTGTCTCGGTTTTTCAGTGACATGGTTACGTTCCCATCCTTTCAAAGTCCAGCTTGTCCGCCATCTCCGTCTGCCTTGTAGGAAACAGATGGGCGTAGCGGTAGGTGATGTCGATACTCTCATGCCCCACCCGGTCAGCGATTGCCAGGGCGGTGAAGCCCATATCAATCAGCAGGGAAATGTGTGAATGTCGGAGGTCGTGAATCCTGATCCGCTTCACTCCCGCCGCTTTCGCACCTCTGTCCATTTCATGGTGGAGATAGTGCTTGCTGACAGGGAAAATCCGTTCATCCGCCCCGGCGCTGTAAAACATCTTTAAGTAGTCCTCCATCTCTCCACAGAGGAATTTGGGCATCTTAATGACACGGTTGCTCTTTTTCGTCTTGGGGGTGGTAATCACGTCCTTGCCCTTGAGCCGCTGATAGGATTTGCTGATGGACACTGTACCCGCCTCAAAGTCGAAGTCTGTTGGGGTGAGGGCCAGCAGTTCCCCCTCCCGGATACCGCACCAGTAGAGCATTTCAAAGGCATAGTAGGAGAGGGGCTTGTCCATCATGGCGTCGGCAAATTTCAGATACTCTTCCTTCGTCCAGAACAGCATTTCACGCCGTTCTTCCACCCCCATGTTCCCGGCCTTGGCCGCAGGATTGACCTGGAGGCCGTAGTAGCGGACAGCATGGTTAAAGAGGGCACTTAACTGATTGTGGACGGTTTTGAGATAGGTAGGGGAATAGGGTTTTCCCTTGGCGTCCGTCAACCCTCGGATCACGTTCTGCCAGTCCATCACGTCCTTGGCGGTGATTTCCGACAGTTTGCGCTTTCCAAAATACGGAAGGATTTTCTTTTGGATGATGCTCTCTTTTGTCAGCCAGGTGTTCAGCTTCAGCTTGGGCTTCATATCCTTCTCATAGAGCTGGGCGAAGCTCTCAAAGGTCATGTTCACATCGGCCTGCTTCTGCATCAGAAACTCCCGTTCCCACGCCTGGGCCTCTTTCTTGGTGGCAAAGCCACGCTTTAACTTCTGCTGGCGCTCCCCTTTCCAGTCCGTATAGCGGAACTGGACGTACCAAGTGCCGTTGGTCTTGTTCTTAAACGCCGCCATAGGTTAATCACTCCTTTCGCTCTGGCCTCTTGTGCCATAAAATTTTTCGTGGAAGAATTTGCGGTCGATCCGGCCTGAAATGGTAATACAGCCCGTCTTTTTCAACTCCGCATTCATGGAACGAATCAGCTTATAGGCATAGGGGACAGAAACCCCTAATTCCTCCGCTACCTCGTCCACCCGCATGAACATAGTGCTTGCCATTGTGCGCTCACCTCCTTTCACGGCTCGAAAACTAAGCCTTTATGCTTAATCTATTATAACTAAGCAAATTTGCTTTGTCAAGTGGCTTGCGGAATAATTTTTAACTTTTTTGTTTAAGATACTCTTGACTGTTACTAAGCGAATATGTTATACTACTTTCGACAGAAACCACCAGATAGGAGTTGGCATTTATGGCAATAGGAGAGCGCATCCATTTTTTCCGCACCCTCCGGGGTATGACACAGAAGTATCTTGGTATGGCGGTGGGCTTTCCAGAGCGTTCCGCCGATGTTCGTCTGGCACAGTACGAAACAGGCACCCGGACGCCGAAGGCCGACTTGACCGCTGCCCTGGCGCATACATTAGATGTATCGCCCCAGGCGTTGAGCGTCCCGGACATAGACAACTACATAGGTTTGGCCCATACGCTGTTCGCCTTGGAGGATGTTTACAGTCTGAAAGTGGTAGAGGCGGATGGACGTGCCTGCCTGCAAGCAGATATTTTTCAGGGAGGCCGTCAAGCCAGTGAGCTGAACAAAATCTTGATTGCGTGGCGGGAACAGGCGGCGAAGTTGGAGGCCGGGGAGATCACCAAGGAGGACTATGACCGCTGGCGGTACAACTACCCCAAGTATGACACCACCCAGCGGTGGGCCAAAGTCCCCTCGAAGGAATTAAGCGATGCTCTGATAAAAGGATTGAAGAAACAGAGAAAAGACAAATAGCAAAAAAGGTCTTGCCGACTGGTGAAAGTCAGCAAGACCTTTTTCTTAGGATATGGAGGATTTACCCGCAAACCACCCGCTATACAGGAGTGAGCAAAGTAAATCCGGTTTTGGTATCTGCTATCAATTTGCTATCAAATGCCCCGTTTCCGCTTCAAAAACCCAGTGTTTTCAAGGCTTTGCGGGTTTTGTCAGTTATTCCCACTCAATCGTTGCCGGGGGTTTGCTGGTGATGTCGTAGCAGATGCGGTTGATGCCGCGGACTTCGTTGACGATGCGGACGGAGATGCGGTCGAGGACGTCGTAGGGGATGCGCGACCAGTCGGCGGTCATGAAATCGCTGGTGTTGACAGCACGCAGAGCAAGTGTGTAATCATACGTCCGACCGTCGCCCATGACGCCGACGGAGCGCATGGAGGTCAGAACGGCGAAATACTGGCTGAGGCTGCGGTCAAGACCAGCCTTGGCGATCTCGTCACGGAAGATGAAATCCGCGTCGCGCAGCGTATCGAGCTTTTCCTTGGTGATATCGCCGATCACGCGGATGGCGAGGCCGGGGCCGGGGAAGGGCTGCCGCATGACCAGATATTCCGGCAATCCCAACTCGCGGCCAAGCTGACGCACCTCATCCTTGAAGAGCATACGCAGCGGCTCGATGATCTCCTTGAAGTCGACATAATCCGGCAATCCGCCAACATTGTGGTGGCTCTTGATGACGGCGGACTTGCCGAGGCCGGATTCGATCACGTCCGGGTAGATCGTACCCTGCACAAGATAGTCGACCGCGCCGATCTTCTTGGCTTCTGTCTCAAAAACACGGATGAATTCTTCACCGATGATCTTGCGCTTCGTCTCCGGGTCAGAAACGCCCGCAAGCTTCGAAAGGAAGCGGTCTTCCGCGTTGACGCGGACAAAATGGATATCCCACTTGCTGAATGCAGCTTCTACTTCGTCGCCCTCATTTTTGCGCATCAGGCCGTGGTCAACAAACACACAGGTGAGCTGGCTGCCGATAGCCTCCGCCATAAGCGCTGCAGCGACAGAGGAATCTACGCCGCCGGACAGCGCCAGCAGCGCGCGGCCAGAACCGACCTTTTCCCGAATAGAGCGGATCGCGGTCTGCCGGTAGTCTGCCATCGTCCAATCGCCGGACGCGCCGCAGACGGTATAGAGGAACCGGCGGAGCATTTCGCTGCCCTCTACGGTGTGCTGCACTTCCGGGTGGAACTGCACGCCGTAGAACTTCTTTTCTTCGTTGGCAATGGCCGCGATGGGGCAGGTGGAGGTGGAGGCGATGGCGCGGAAGCCTTCGGGCAGCACGGCCGCCTGATCGGTATGACTCATCCAGCAGCGGGAAGTGCCCGCAATGCCGTCGAACAGCGCGCAGTCCGAAAGCGTGATATCCGTCTGGCCGTATTCTTTGAGGGAGGCGGAGCGAACCTCGCCGCCCAGCATCACAGTCATCAGCTGCATGCCGTAGCAGATGCCGAGCACGGGGATGCCCAGTTCAAAAATTTCGGGCGTGCAGCGGGGCGCGCCTTCGGCGTAAACGCTGTTGGGGCCGCCGGTGAGAATGATGCCCATCGGGTTTTTGGAGCGAATGCGTTCGATAGACGATCCGCCGGGGATCATCTCGCAGTACACGCCCTCGTCACGCACGCGGCGCGCAATGAGCTGATTGTACTGTCCCCCGAAATCGAGCACAAGAACGGTCTGATGCTGTGTCTGGGACATGAAAAAACCTCCCTGAAAGGACGGAATTAGGGTGTCAGAAGACAAAAAATACATAAATTACACTATAAGATTTTGAGCGGTTTGTCAAGTGCGGGAAGGAGGAAGATAAGAGGATTAATATGAATATATATGCAGTAAATGTGCATAAGTCTGCATTGAACTTGTTCGGAGACGTATAATCGGCGGCATTCTTTGGATAGAGCAGCTTTTTGTAAAATTTTTAGATGGACAAATCCGAACGTTCTAAATGTTAATTTGTACGAAAGTTCAGAAAAACAGCGATTTAGACAAGAAAAAAGGCACAGTAAACACTGCACCGTCAAAAAACAGGGAAAAATGAAAATCAAAACCGAACGTGGTTCAAAACTCGGTTTTGGAAACACGTCTCAATCTAAACAAGTATTATATAGCAGCATTTTTAAAAAAGCAAGAGGCGATTTTACGGCAAAAGGTTAAAAGTGCGTTATCCGGCCAAAACCCTTTGCAATTTATGAGCAGAAATGGTATATTGATACACAAGAAAAGCGAACGCAGGAGGCTTGCATGAAAGCATATCTCATCCTGGAGGACGGCACGGTCTTTGAGGGCCGGCGCATCGGCGCGGACAGAGACGTTGTGTGCGAAGTGGTGTTCAATACCGCAATGGCAGGGTATCTCGAAGTGTTGACCGACCCTTCCTACGCAGGACAGGGCGTGGCCATGACTTATCCCCTGATGGGCAACTACGGAATCAATGAAGAGGACGCGGAGAGCCGCCGGCCCTGGGCCTCGGCTTTCATTGTGCAGTCGGTTGCGCGCCGCGCGTCCAACTACCGCAGCGAAGAGGAGCTGGATCGCTATCTTTCCCGCTATGATATTCCCGGCATCGCCGGGCTGGATACCCGCGCGCTGACGCGCCATCTGCGCACCCGCGGCACCATGAACGGCATGATTACCTCCCGCGAGGATCTGTCGATTCAGGCCTGTTCCAAGATTGCGCGCGATTACCGCGTCACCGGCGTGGTCAAGATGGTCAGCCGAACGGAAATGGAGCATATCCCCGGCGAGGGCAAGCGCGTCGCGCTGATGGATTACGGCGCGAAGAACTCCATCCTGCGCTCCCTGCGCCGCAGAGGCTGTGACCTTTATGTATTTCCTTATAATACCCCTGCGGAAGAGGTGCTTGCCATTCAGCCCGACGGCATCATGCTCTCCAACGGCCCCGGAGACCCGGAGGAGTGCGTGGAGTCCATCGCCTGCGTGCGAAAGCTCTACGATAGCGGCCTGCCGATCTTCGGCATCTGCCTGGGTCACCAGATCACGGCGCTGGCCATGGGCGCGAAGACCGTCAAGATGGATTACGGCCACCACGGCGTCAACCATCCGGTCAAAGAGCTGTCCACCGGACGTGTGTATATCACCAGCCAGAACCACAACTTCATGGTCAAGGCCGATACCATTCCCGCTGAGGGACAGGTCAGCTTTCTTAACGTCAACGACGGCTCGGTGGAAGGCGTGACCTACGACGGCGGCCGCGTCTACACGGTGCAGTTCCATCCCGAGGCCAGCCCCGGACCCGTCGATACCAATTTCCTGTTCGACCGCTTCATTAACGTCATGGGAGGTCAGCTCGATGCCTAAGAATCAAGAGATCCATAAAGTACTGGTCATCGGTTCCGGTCCCATCGTCATCGGCCAGGCGGCCGAATTCGACTACGCGGGCACGCAGGCGTGCCGCTCGCTGAAAGAAGAGGGCTTGGAGGTTGTGCTCATCAACTCCAACCCCGCCACCATCATGACCGACGGCGACATCGCGGACTGCGTCTACATCGAACCGCTGATTGCCGAAAGCGTCAAGAAGGTCATTGAGAAAGAGCATCCCGATTCCGTGTTGGCGACGCTGGGCGGCCAGACCGGCCTGAACCTGGTCATGGAGCTGGCGGAGGAGGGCTACCTCGACCGCATGGGCGTCAAAATCATCGGCACGCAAGCGCCTGCCATCAAGAAGGCGGAGGATCGTCTGGCGTTCCAGGAGACCATGCAGTCCATCGGCGAGCCGTGCATCGACGGTCTGGTCATCGAGACCGTGGAGGATGCCTGCGCCTTTGCCGAAAAGATCGGTTACCCCGTCATTGTGCGCCCCGCTTACACTCTGGGCGGTTCCGGCGGCGGTATCTGCAAGAACCGCACAGAGCTGGAAACCATCTGCGAAAACGGTCTGCGCCTTTCCCGCGTCAATCAGTGCCTGATTGAAAAGTGCATCGCGGGCTGGAAGGAAATCGAATACGAAGTGATGCGCGACAGCGCCGGAAACCGCATTACCGTCTGCAATATGGAAAACCTCGACCCCGTCGGCGTGCACACGGGCGATTCCATCGTTGTGGCGCCCTCGCAGACGCTGGCCGATAAGGAATATCAGATGCTGCGCACTGCGGCGCTGAACATCATCGACGCGCTGGGGATCGTCGGCGGCTGCAACGTGCAATTCGCGCTCAACCCGCATTCCGCGCAGTACGTCGTCATCGAGGTCAACCCCCGCGTGTCCCGTTCCTCGGCGCTGGCATCCAAGGCGACCGGTTATCCCATCGCCAAAGTTGCTGCCAAGATTGCGCTGGGCTATACGCTGGACGAAATCAAGAACTCCGTCACCGGCAAGACCTACGCCGCCTTTGAGCCGACGCTGGACTACATCGTCGTCAAGATCCCGAAGTGGCCGTTTGATAAGTTTGTTACCGCGCGCCGCACGCTCGGCACGCAGATGAAGGCCACCGGCGAGGTCATGGCCATCGCCTCCACCTTCGAGGGCGGCCTGATGAAGGCGGTACGCTCTCTGGAGCAGAACGTGGAATCCCTGCACCTGCCCGTGATCGACGAGATGGACGACGAGCAGCTGCACAAGGAGCTCTACGTCGTGGACGACCGCCGTCTGTTCGTCATCGCGGAGGCCATGCGCAGAGGCACGACGCTGGAGGAGATCGCTTCGATCACCAGCATCGATCCTTGGTTCCTGGAAGGCATTTTGAGCCTTGTGCAGATGGAAGCTGACCTCAAGAAGGGCATGCCCGATTACGATACCCTGCTCGAAGCCAAGCGCATGGGCTATACCGATAAGACCATCGGCGAGCTGTGCGGCGCAACCGCCTTGCAGATTAAGCTTCTTCGTCGCGAGTGGGGCATCGTGCCCGATTTCAAGATGGTCGATACCTGCGCTGCGGAGTTTGAGGCCGTCACGCCCTACTACTACTCGACCTATTCTTCACAGAACGAGGTCAGCCCCGCAACCTATAAGAAAAAGATCATGGTGCTTGGTTCCGGCCCCATCCGCATCGGCCAGGGCATTGAGTTTGACTATTGCTCGGTGCACTCGGTTTGGGCGCTCAAGGAAATGGGATGTGAGACCATCATCGTCAACAACAACCCCGAAACCGTTTCTACCGACTTCGACATCGCCGATAAGCTCTACTTTGAGCCGCTGACCCGCGAGGATGTGGGCAACATCGTCGATTTGGAAAAGCCGGATGGCGCAGTGGTGCAGTTCGGCGGGCAGACCGCCATCAAGCTGACCAAGGCGCTGACCGAGATGGGCGTGCCGATCCTGGGCACCTCCGAGCGCGACATCGACCGCGCGGAGGACCGCGAAGAGTTCGACGAGATTCTGGAACAGTGCGGCATTCCGCGTCCTGCCGGTCAGACCATCTTCACCACCGAGGAAGCGCTTGAAGCTGCGCATCAGCTGGAATACCCCGTGCTCGTGCGTCCGTCCTATGTTCTGGGCGGTCAGGGCATGGAGATCGCCCGTTCCGACGCCGACATCATCGAGTTCATGAAGATCATCACCTCCCACATGGAGATCAAAGAACACCCGATCCTCGTCGATAAGTACGTCGAAGGTCAGGAGTGCGAGGTGGACGCTGTGTGCGACGGCGAGGACATCCTCGTGCCCGGCATCATGCAGCATTTGGAGCGCGCGGGTGTGCACTCCGGCGACTCAATTTCGGTCTATCCTGCGCAGACCCTGCCGCATGAGATCTGCATGAAGCTAGTGGAGCACTCCCGTGCTCTGGCGCGCGCGCTGCACGTCAAGGGTCTGATCAACATCCAGTTCATTGTCAAGGACGGTCGCGTTTACGTCATCGAGGTCAACCCGCGCTCGTCCCGCACCGTGCCGTATATCTCCAAGGTCACGGGCGTGCCGATTGTCAAGCTCGCCACACAGGTGATTCTCGGCGGCAAGCTCAGCGATATGGGCTACGGCACCGGCCTTTACAAGAAGAGCAAGCTTGTCGCGGTCAAGATGCCGGTGTTCTCCTTTGAGAAACTCATCGACGCCGATACCAGCCTGGGTCCGGAGATGAAGTCCACGGGCGAAGTGCTCGGTGTATCTCCCGATTATGCTGAGGCGCTCTACAAGGCCTTCCTGGGCGCAGGGCTCAAGCTGCATCCCCACGGCAAGGTGCTCTGCTCGGTCAATAACCACGACAAGGCGGAGCTGCGCGAGCTGGCCGCGGGCTACGAAGAGCTGGGCTATCATCTGATGGCGACCCCCGGCACTGCAAAGGACCTGAAGGAACACGGCATCTCCCGCGAGGTCGTCGAGGACTTCGGCGAACACATGGAAGCCCTGCATCAGGCAGGCATCGCACTGGTCATCAACACCGCGACCCATGGCCGCCGTCCCGAGCGCGCGGGCTTTAAGCTCCGCCGCTGGTCCGTCGAAAACGGCGTGACGTGCCTGACCTCGCTGGATACCGTCCGCGCGCTGCTCTTCGCGCTCCATTCCGCAATGGAGAAGGGCTTCGACGTGGTGGATCTGGCAAAGATCTGATTGACAAAAGCGCACGCGCATTTAACCTGCCCGGCATTGACAGGCCGCGCGCCGCGATGCTAAAATGAAATCCATAAGGGCAACGGAGCGCTTTTCCGGTGCCCTTATGTCTCTTTTGGAGATTGTGTGAAAATAAAGTAAGCGCTTATCAGAACCGCTAGATATTGAGGAGGAGTTTTTGACATGGCAAAGTACACGCCGCAGGACATCATCCGCATGGTGCGCGAAAACGACATTCGCTTCCTTCGCTTGCAGTTTACCGACATTTTCGGCGCGATGAAGAGCGTCACCGTCACCGCCAGCCAGGTGGAAAAGGCGCTCAAGAACGACTGCCGCTTCGACGGATCGTCCATCGAGGGCTTTACCCGCATCGAGGAGAGCGATATGTGCCTCTATCCCGATCCGGACAGCTTCTGTATCCTGCCCTGGAGCGAGCAGGGTCAGGTCGCCCGCCTGATCTGCGACGTTTATACCACTGATGGCAGGCCCTTTGAGGGCAACCCTCGCTATGCGCTCGAACGCGTGCTGGAGCGCGCCCGCAAGATGGGCTATGAATTCTACGTCGGGCCGGAGCTGGAGTTCTTCCTGTTCCATACCGACGATACCGGCAAGGCGACCACCCGCACCTATGACGAGGGCGGTTACTTCGACCTGAGTCCTTCCGACGAGGGCGAAATCGCCAGCCGCGAGATGTGCGTGGTGCTCGAGGACATGGGCTTTGAAATCGAAGCCAGCCACCACGAGGTGGCGCGCGGCCAGCACGAGATTGATTTCAAGTACGATCAGGCGCTGGTCACGGCGGATAACGTCATCACCTTTAAGGAGGTCGTCAAGACCACTGCGCAGCGCCACGGCCTGCATGCTACCTTCATGCCCAAGCCGATCTACGGCATTGCGGGCTCCGGCATGCACATCAACATGTCGCTGTTCCATGACGGCGAGAATGTGTTCTATGACGAAAAGGATCGCTACGGCCTGAGCGAGACGGCCTATCACTTTATCGCGGGTGTGATGGCGCACGCGCCTTCTATGGTCGCCGTGACCAATCCGCTCGTCAACTCCTATAAGCGCCTGGTGCCCGGCCACGAAGCGCCCATCTACATCTGCTGGTCCGCCAAGAACCGCTCGCCGCTGATCCGCATCCCGGACGCGCGCGGCAAGGGCACCCGCATCGAGCTTCGCAACCCCGACCCGACGGCCAACCCCTATCTGGTGTTTGCGCTGGTGCTGGAAGCCGGTTTGCGCGGCATTGAGGAAAAGCTCATGCCCTGCGATCCCGTCAACCAGAACGTCTATCAGATGTCCAAGGCGCAGCGCGAGGTCTGCGGCGTGACCGATCTGCCTTCTGATCTGATGAAGGCGGTGGAGCTGATGGAGGCTGACCCGATGGTAGCCGATGTGCTCGGCGACCATATTTGCGACAAATATCTCGCCGCCAAGAAGTCGGAATGGCATGAATACTGCATGCGTGTTTCCCAGTGGGAGCTGGAGGAATATCTTTCCAAGTATTAAGAGAGGCAAGAAGGGCGTGACGCCGGGATGTTGGTTGCGGCAGTGTTTTCCAACGCGGAGAACGCCAGAAAGATAGCGGATTCATTGGCGCGATACGGCATTCGCGCGATTGCGGCGACCAGCGGTTCCACCGTCCTGCGCCAGAAGCAGGCGGTGACGCTGGTGGTCTGCGGCGCGCGGCTGGAGGACATGACTGCGCCGCGGCTGCGCAGAATGCTGCCGGCGGAGATTCCCATGCTGCTGCTCGCCCCCGGCGCGCCGCAGCTTGCCGGAATCGAAAACCTTCCGGCGGGACTGACGCGCGCACAGCTGTGTGAAATTGTGCTGCACCATATCGACGCGCAGGAGGCACTGGTCGCTCGAGCCAAGCGCGCCATGATCCGCCGCGGCGGCGTGGACGAGGCGGCTGCCCACCGCCTGCTGCAAAAACACGCGATGAACAGCGGCGTCTCCCTTCGCAGGGCCGCCGAAGAAATTCTGCAAAAATACGGGGAGGATGAATCCATATGATCGCTGTGGTGGATTACGGCGCCGGCAACGTGCGCAGCGTGATGCACGCGCTGGAATATATCGGGGAAAAATCGCTGCTGACCCGCAATGCTGGGGAGATCCTTTCCGCTGACG
>ERZ827168.4595-NODE-4595-length-12473-cov-5.033419_pt1 | contig 12473 bp, 9 predicted proteins | sample MGYA00519868_ERZ827168 | MGnify/ENA primary metagenome ERZ827168 (study PRJEB31778, sample SAMEA3449271) | human gut metagenome | biome: human gut; feature: human-associated habitat; material: faeces | place: United Kingdom | collected 2010/2012 ...
GGGGGTCATCCTCCATCTTGAACATCAGGCCGTTCATTTCGTTCTGGGCCATCAGGCTCTTTTTGCGTTCCTCGGCATCCATATACATGCTGCGCAGCTTGTGGATGTAGAACACACGGCCGTTCAGACCGACGCGCTTCTGCTTAAAGATCAGCGGGCCGGGGCTTTCCAGCTTCAGCGGAATCGCCGTGATGGCGATGATGGGGATGCTGATGATGCAGCCCACCAGGCCGCCCAGAATGTCCATGGCGCGCTTCAGCACGCGGTCACGCAGTTTCAGCTCCAGGGTGCCCATCGTGACGATATTGCCCTCGGCGCAGCGGCCCAAAATGCGGGAAAACCGCACGGCGCTGGTCTCACCGCAGCACCGCTCCTCGATGCGGTCCAGCAGCAGCAGGCGGAAATGCACGGTCAGGCCCATGCTCTCCATCTCTTCAAGCACAGGGATGAAGGATTCGCCACTGTCCATGGGGATGTCGACGTAGATCTCATCCAGCGCAGCCTGGCGGATCCAATCCATAAAGTTGTCGTAGTTGGCGGTCACCGGAACACCGGCCAGCGTGGAGCCAATCTCCGAAGCCGGGGCTTCCAGAATTGCCACGCCGCTGATGCGCTTGGACCAGTCCCGCTGCAACTCGTTAATTAACAGTTCGGCGCGGTCCTGGGTGGAGATAAGCCCCACCAGGCTTTCCAGGCCGGATTGGCTCTGAATCTGCAGCAGCGACCGCTTGAGCAGCCCGTGGGCGATGGGCAGCAAAACAAAGTTGATAAGCGGCACCGCCAGCGTGAAGTAGCGCGAATCCAGCATCGTGGCTTTCGTCAGCAGCATGGCGGTGGAGTAAACCAGCGCCAGCAGCACATTGAACTTGATAGAAAGCTTGATTTCCTCGCCGCTGGTGCGGGTGACGATGTTTTCCGTCTGGTCAAAACAGATGAACGTTGCCACAAAGGCCAGCATCAGCAGGCAGATGGTCTGCACCCAATCGCTGGGGGCGTAGGGGACCAGTTGATTCAACAGCCCGTCCGTTACCAGCCAGGCTAGCAGGGTACTGAGCAGCAGCACCAAAAGGTCTGTTAAGAAAACGTAGATATATTGTAGTTTTTCACGCTTCGTGATCATTCGGGTGTGTGTTCCTTCCTCAAACAAAGGGGCTGGCTGACAGTTTCCGCAAAGCCGCTGCCCCAAAACATAATTACCTAGTATTCATACTATCATATTTAGTCCGGGTTTTCAACACAGGATTGATTTCTGTGTTGAAACTTGTCGAAAATTTGGCACTTTGTCAAGTTTCAAGCGTAACTTGACACGATATTTTGCCAAATTTGCTTGCCACAGGGCGCATTGTGCTTTATAATATTAAATAAGTATACATATGTTTGTGGCTGGGGAGGATCTCTATGGCTACCATCGACATTAACCAATACATCGAGCAGAGCGGCATGCGCAAGGCGCGGTTTGGCGGATACGAGCCGGACGACGTGCGCCAGGCCATGCTGGACCTGTGCAGCGATTACGAACAACGGCTGAACACCGCTGCCCAGCAGGTGCGCGGCGCCCAGCAGGAGGCTGAGGCCCTGCGCCGCCGCTGCCAGACGCTCATTGGCCAGAACCAGAATTTGGCCACGCAGAATGCCTCGCTGGCGGGCAAGGCCGACCGCATCGCCCGCGTGCAGAGCGATATGGAAACGCGCTACTCCAAAGTGCAGGAGCGCAACCACTCGCTGACTGACCAGGTGGCGATGCTGCGCCTGAAAAACACCGATCTGGAACTGAAAAATAAAGAGCTGACCGAGCGGGCCGAGAACGCCGATGCCGCCCTGCGCATCAAAGGGCGGGAGCATGACCAGGCCAAACAGCAGGTGCTGGCCGAGCGGGATTCCGTGGTGGCCGGGGCGCAGAAAGAAGCCGCCCGCATCCGCAGCCAGGCCCGGGAGGAAGCCGACCAACTGCTGAAGGACACCAACCTGAAAGCCGAGGCTATCGACCAGCTGGCCCGGGAGCAGGCCATCGGTCAGGCCCGCAAGATGGTGCAGGCCGCTACCGAGGAGACCCGCGAAATTCAAAACGCCCACCGCCTGCGCCTGCAAGATCTGCAAAGCCGTATCGACGCCATGGAGCAGCAGCGCGCCAAGCTGATGGATTTCCTGGCAAAGATGATTGCAGAACTGCAGGAGACCCAGGACTACGCCCAGCAAAACACCCCGCAGCCACTGGAAAATAAGGAGACGACCGAGCCTTCGGCTGAGCCGCAGCTGGATCTGTCGCCCACGGCGGTGGATGCCGCTGCCAGCGCCCTGCGCACCGAGGATACCAACGACGCGCAGCCTGCCCCGGCCCCCGCGGAACTGACCGACGAGGATGGCCAGCCCCGCAATTGCGTGGTGGCTCCGGGATGGAATGACCACGCCAACGATACCCGCGTGGCCCGCCCGGTACCCGACGGCCCCGAAAAACAACCGCAGCCGGAATATTTCGATACCACCCCTACCGCTAACGAGCTGCACACCCTGCAGACCCCGCCGGCCGAAGTCGCCGCCAAGCCAAAGGAAGAGGTAGAAATTCCGGGTGCCATTTTCTCTTACCCCATCCTGCGCCAGAAGGGGGAGCCGATTTTGGACGAGGAACCGCCGGTGCGCGGGCCCCACACCCCGCTGCTGCCGAACCTGGACACCGACGCGGACGAGGAGGACGACGACCCACTCACCGCGCCCGCAGCCCCGGCGCAGCCCGCCCCCCAGCCTGCTGACCCGGTGGCGGGCACCCCGGCCAAGGTGACGGCCAGCGGCCCGCGCCGCAAAAAGGCTGTAGCTGCCCTGCGTGCCCTGCGCCGCAAGCTGGGGGAAGGATAAAGCCTGAAACAAACCGCACAATTCCGCCCTGCGCGTTTGGAATTGTGCGGTTTTGCCGAAATAAGACAGGAGGCTTTCTGTGAAGAGCCATACATATTGGGCATCGGCGCTGCTGGTGCTGGCGCTCGCCCTCTGGTGCACCCTGGGTGTCTCGGCCGAGGATACGACCACCACTGCCTCCGGCACGGCGGGCAGCTTCCAGCTGGAGCAGGTCTACGTCAATGCGCCGGAGCTGGACGTCTACTTTTATGCCACCGACGCCAACGGGGAATCTTACAGCCCCATCGTCGTGCAGGCGCAGGGGGTGGAGGCCACCCTTGGTGACCGCAAGCTGGACACCGGCATGATCGGCGTGGCCGATGACCCTATCTGCTACATCATCGCGCTGGACAACAGTACCTCCATCGACGCCGAGGATTTCCACAAGATGCGCACGGCCATCTGGAAACTGGCCCAGACCAAGCAGGATAAGGACCAGATCATGGTCTACACGCTGGCGGGCGGCGCACAATGTGCCCTGCCTGCCACCAACGATAAGGCGGAAATTTTTAATACGCTGCGCACCATCGGCCAAAGCGAGGGTGCCATCGATCTGACCGGCACGGTGACCGCGCTGGCGGCGGACATCCAGACCGAGTACCAATCCTTAGCGCCCCGCAAGGTGGCGTTTGTCTGCACCGATGCCGCCCAGGTCATGACCAATCTGGCCCTGCTGGGCGGCACGCTGGGTACCGACCAGAGCAACTTAAACATGGCAATGTACACTTTCATCTGCACTGCCGCGCCCGACCAGCTGGAATCCATGACCCAAATGTCCGGCGGCAAGGGCATCGCCTGCCGCCACGCCGACCTGGCCGCCGAAATGCAGGCCAAGCAGACAAAGTTTGCCCAGGCTTTGACCCTGCGCACCGAGGTGCCGGACAGTCTGACCGGCGAGCGGCAGGAGGTATTTACCCTGTCGGTGCCCAAGTTGGGCAGCGCCGTGAAAAGCAGCACCACCGTGTACATGGGCTTTAAAATGGAGAAGCCCCAGGTCACCAAGGTGGAGCCGCTGGGCCGCACCAAACTGCGGCTGACCTTCAACCAGGCAGTCAAAGCCAACGCCGACCGCCCCCAATATTACCGCGTTTACACCAACGATGTGTGGGGCTGGTACGTCAAAATTGAATCGGTGCAACTGAGCGAGGACGGCCGCACCGCCGTGCTGACCACCGAACCACTCTATCAGGGCCGCTACAACGTTACCCTAAATAAGGTGGCCAGCCGCATGACACCCGCTAACGTCAGCACCCGTCAGCAAAGCTGCAGCTTTATGATCGCCCGCTGGCCCCGAGACCGGGCGTTCTACATGGGGCGGTTCAGCATGCCGCTGACCATCGCCGTGGTGCTGCTGGGGGCGCTGGCCCTCAACTGGCTGGTGCTGCGCCGCAGGGAGCGTGTCTCGGAGCAGACCGCCGAAGCGGAGCACCTGCTGGCGGGTGCCGACAGCCTGGACGGCACCGGCGCACTGCCCAAGCGTTGGGTGACACTGTTCTGGGCTGCGCGCGGCTCCATTGCCGAGAGCCGCTGGGCGGGCATTGTAGAAAGCAGCCTGATCTTGGGCAGCGACGCCGCCCAGTGCGACCTCTGCCTGCCGGACAGCCGCATCCGCCCCCAGCACGCCGTGCTGGCCGTGCGGGGCGAAGCCCTGCTGGTGCAGCCCCTTGGCCCTGATACGACGGTGTTTGTCAACGGCGAGAAGATCGCCGGGGAACACTGTTTGCAGAATAACGATACCCTGCGTCTGGGACGCACGACGATACGCCTGGTGCTGTGAGCGGAGGAAACAAAATGAAACTGACCAAATGTGCCAGCGGCCATTTCTATGACGCTGATAAATACCCTGAGTGCCCCTACTGCAATACCGGCCTGCAGACCGATTCTTCCATCGTGTGCAGCGGCGCAGCGGAAGAGAGCCCGGAAGAGACCCCGGCAGAACCGGCTGTTCCGGCGGCTGCCCCCGCCGGCCCTGTGGCCGGCTGGCTGGTGGTGCTGGATGGCGAAGCCAAAGGCCGCGACCTGCGCCTTGGCGTGGGCCGGACCTTTTTGGGACTGGACAAGGATGGCACGCCCGTTACCTTAAGTGCCGATGCCCCCCTGAGCCTGCGCCAGGCTGTGCTTGTCTATGACGGCGAAGCCAAGACCTACACGCTGCTGCCCGGTTCCTCCCAGGAATTGTGCTACCTGGGCGACACGGCGCTGCTGGAGCCGCAGGAGCTGACAGGGGAGGAGACCCTGCGCCTGGGCACTGCCACGCTGAAATTCGTGCCCTTCTGCGGCCCGGATTTCAGCTGGTAAGGAGGTGGCAGCGTGGCAAGTGAGATCGTATTTTTAATTACCGAGCAGCGCAACAAACAGCGCATCACCCTGCCTGCGGGCAGTTACCGCTTTGGCCGCAGTGCTCAGTGTGAATATGTGCTGCGCCGCAACAACGTGGGCGAGGTGCAGTTCGTGGTGGCCTGCACCAAGGACGGCTGGACCGTGACCGATTCCTCCACCGAGTGCGCGACCTGGTACGACAACCGCTACCTGAACCAGGGCGAGACCTGCCCCCTGCAGGAGGGTGACGTGCTGGGCCTGAACACCGACGGCAATGCGTCTACGCAGGAAATCACGTTTAGAGTTGAGGAAATTCGCACAGCCCAAAGCGGCGAGACCGGCCTGCGGCAGGAGCAGACTGACAACGCCGTCCTGCGGGAAGTGGACGTCCGCCGCAAAAAGCGGGTGCTCATCGGCCGTGGTGATGACTGCGACATCAAGCTTGTCAGCGACCGCGTATCCCGCCATCACTGCGAAATTTTGTACAAGGACGGCCACTACGAGCTGCGCGATTTGGGCTCCACCAACGGCACCTATGTGGACGGTGCCCGCGTGACCGGCACAGTGCTGCGCAGCGGTGCGGTCATCAATGTGCCTACGCAGGTATTTGCTTTTTCCGGCGGGCTGCTGCATTACCACGAGCATAAAAGCGGCATCAGCGTGCAGCTGCTCAATGTGTATAAGACCGTCAAAAACCGCAACACCGGCAAGCCGCTGAACATCGTGGACGGCACCAGCTTTGAAATCGAGCCCAACAGCTTTGTGGTGCTGGTGGGCGGCTCCGGCACCGGAAAGTCCAGCTTGCTTACCTGCATTACCGGCACTGCGCCCTGCACCAAGGGCAGCGTGCGGTTCGACGGCCTGGACACTGCCGATAACCGTAACGCTTTTGAGGCCGTGCTGGGCTATGTGCCGCAGAAGGACATCATGCACGATAACCTGACCGTGGAGCAGAGCCTGACCTTTACGGCCAAGCTGCGCATCGCCCACGACGCCACCAGGGCCGAGATCAACGCCGCCGTGGCCCATGCGATTGAAGCTGTGGACCTGACCGGGCGGGAAAAAACGCTGATCTCCCAGCTTTCCGGCGGGCAGAAAAAGCGTGTCTCCATCGCCATGGAACTGCTGGCCAACCCCCGGCTGCTGATTCTGGACGAGCCCACCAGCGGCCTTTCGCCGGACCTTGACCGCAGCATGATGGAGCTGTGCCGCAAGCTCAGCCACCAAAACTGCACGGTGCTGATGGTCACCCACAATATGTCCAACATCAACCTGTGCGATAAAATTGCCTTTTTGGGTGTGGGCGGCGTGCTGTGCTACTACGGCGCACCGGAAAACCTGCACCGCTACTTTGATGTGGAGCTGACCAGCGACATTTTTGAAAAACTGCGGGTGCCCGAGCTCATCGAGCAGTACCGCCAGCAATACTTTACTACGCCGGAGTTCAACCGCCTGGTGGCGGCCTGGCCCGAGGCAGCGCAGGAGGCGGATAAGCGATGCAGCCAATAAAATTGATGAAATTCTGGCGCCAGTTCACGGTGCTGGTGCAGCGCAATCTGCGCCTGATCTTAAACGATAAGCTCACGATGGCCAGCCTGATCTTGCAGGCGCCGTTCATGGTGTTGGTCATTAAAATGGTGGTCGACCCGGATTGCTTTACCTCCAACCTTATTAACATCGGCAGCCGCACGGCGCTGTTCATTATCAGCGCCATGGCCGCCTTTATGGGCACGCTGAACTCCTACCGCGAAATTTGTAAGGAGCGGGAGATCATCCTGCGCGAAGCCTCGGTCGGCGTCAGCCTGCAGGCCGTTGTTTTGAGCAAGGCGGCGGTGCTGCTGCTGGTGGAAATTGCCCAGGCGGCCATTCTGGCGCTGGGGTTTGTGTCCATCGTCCATGTGCCGCAGAACCACCTGCTGCTGGAAACCGATATGGAGATTTTTGTCACGCTGCTGCTGACGATGTTCTCGTCCAGCTGCGTTGGCCTGCTGATTTCGGCGCTGTTCACCAACGGTGAAAGCGCGATCCTGGCTGTGCTGGTGCTGATGATTGGACAGGTCGTGTTCAGCAATGTTATGTTCACTGTGACCGGTGCGGCGGCGACGATTTCCAACATCATCGTCTGCCGCTGGGGCATGGGTGCGTTGGGCGCATCCACCGACCTGAACAGCCGCATGGCCTGGCTGCAAGCCGGGCTGGACGGCCCGATGTACGACGCGACTGTTGAAAACCTGACCCACTCCTGGCAGATGCTGGGGTTGATTTCGGTAGTCTGCCTTGTAGCGGCCTGGCTGGTATTGCAGATCGCGTTCGACAGGAAGAAGGCATAAGAGGCGGTGCGGGCGGAATCTCTCCGACCTCGCTTTAACAAGGGAGGCTTTAATGGCCCCCCTGTCAAAGGGGCTGTCCGCGAAGCGGACTGGGGGATTCCGGCCGCCTGCTTTAGTACAACATAAACCAACGCCCCGAGCTGTTAAAAGCTCGGGGCGTATTTGTTAAAAATTATGCCTTTTTGATTTTTTCCGCAGCATTCGCGGCGGTCTCTTTGGCGGCGGCCTTTGCAGCGGCGGCCAGCTCACGCAGGCGCTGGGTGGCGGCGCGGGTCGCGGCCAGCGTGTCGGCGTAGTTCAGGCTCTTCATATCCGGGAAAGCCCGCAGCAGACGGTGCGCACCGATAAAGTCGTGGTCGGCGGCGGTCAGCTTCTCCCGCAGTTCGCCCACGCGGGCGGTGACTTCGGCCCGCAGCTCGGCAGCGTTCTCGCGGCCCTCCAGCTTGGCAAGGGCCAGCTGCAATTTCTGCTCGTCCAGAATCGTGTCTGCGGTCATGGCACTGGTGCCCAGCACGGTGGTCAGTTTGTCGCTGGTCACACGCAGGCGGGCACGCAGCTCATCGATTTCCCGCAGGTACTTGTTCAGGCCGATGGCGGCGGCGGTGGAAACAATGACATCCACCACAAAGAAAATGAACAGCGCAATGTCCAAAATCAGCATGGCCTTGAACGGCATCGGGTTGGAGCCGCGGGCCAGCAGCGGGTGTACGACTTTGATCATCAGCACGCTGCCCAGCCCCCACAAAAGCGAGAATTGCGGGCAGATGTAGCCGCCCAGGTTGAACTTCATGTTAGAGTAGTCCCACCAGCGGATGCGGTAGACTTTGAACAGTGCCCAGCCGCCCACCAGCTCAATGGCGGTGGTCAGAATCATGCCGATAAAGAAGATGGCAACGGCGCTCATGCTGCCGCTGCTTGGCATCGGGATCAGGCTGACGCTGTACACCAGCCCCACCATGCCGAAGCCGTAAATCGGGCAGATCGGCCCGCAGAGGAACCCGCGGTTGACGAGCTTGTGCTCTTTGATGGCGGCGTAAACGACCTCGACGCCCCAGCCGATGCAGCCGTACAGGAAAAACCAGTAGACGGTCTTAACGACAAATTCACTCGGCGGCATCTTCGCCCTCCTGCTGTTTGGCAAGAGCTTTCGGCTCCACCCAGGTCACGGCGCTGTCGGGACCTTTGCGGGCAATCAGCGCCTTGATGGGGATGCCCTGCTCGCTGAACATGCCCTCGTGCTCGGTGCGCAGATTCCAGTCCGGCTCGTTTTTGTGCAGGTCAAAGGTCTGCCAGGTAATTTCAAACCCGGCGGCGGGGAAGTAAGAGAGACTGTCCCGGAACAGGTCGTCGTCGTCGGTCTTGAACCAAATCTCCGCGCCCTCATCCATCAGGCTGCGGTACTGCAAAAGCTGGCGCGGGTGGGTAAGGCGGTGCTTATTGCTGCCGGCGTTCTTGCTCCACGGGTTGCAGAAATTGATGTAGATACGCGAAACACGGTCGTCTGGCGTGAAGGCATTGCCCAGGCGCTCAATGTCCAGGCTGGCGATTTTCACGTTGTCGGCGGGAATACCGCGCTCTGCATAGGCGGCCTCGACCTTGCGCTTGGCGAGGATCAGCACCTTGTCGGTAATGTCGATGCCGAGGTAATTGATATCCGGGTGGGCCGGGGCGATCTGGGCCAAAAATCCGCCCTTGCCGCAGCCCAGCTCCAGGTGCCAGGGCTGGTCGGGCCGGGCGTACAGCTCGTGCCAGTGGCCGCCGTGGGTCAGCGGCTCGTGAACGTGGAAATCGCAGGCCAGCAGTTCCGGCCGGGCATAGGGTTTAAAACGCATTCGCATGGTGGGGTGTCTCCTTACAATGTATTCAACAAAAAATCTTTCACTTGTTCAAAACTGCCGCTTGCCAGGCTGCCTTGGCAAAAGCCAGGTTTGCCGCCGCCGCGGCCCTGGTAGGCCGCGTTCAGCGCTTTGCAGGTCTCGCGCAGATCGCCGCCCGGGGCAGAGGCCAGCGCATAGGCAAGGCCCTGCCCGCCGGGGGCCAAAGTGCAGCAGGCCGCGCCGGTCTTGGCTGTGATGGACATTGCCACCCGGCGCAGGCCGTCGCCGTCGGCACCGTCCACCCACAGCACGGCGGGCTGGCCCGGTTCCGCTGCGGCGGCGTAAGCATCTGCCAGCGTGTTTTGCAGTGCGGCCAGGCGGGCTTTCAGTGCCGTCTCACCGTTTTGCAGCCGTTCAAGTGCCGGAGCCAGGGAGCCAACGGGCGAACTCAGCAGCCGCCCGGCGGCCTCGGTGTCGGCCCAGATGCCTGCAACGGCGTCATAGGCGCGCTGCCCGCAGGCCACGGCCAGCCGCATACCGGATTTGTAGTGGGCATACGAGATAATCTTGATCAGCCCGACCTCGCCGGTGCGGGCCAGGTGCGTGCCGCAGCAGGCGCAGCAGTCGCCGCCGGCCTCCACCAGCCGCACGTCGCCGTCCAGCGCTTTTTTGCTGCGGTACTCGGTGTGGGCCAGCGTTTCCGGGTCGGGTACCCAGCAGTGCACCGGGGTGTCGGCACGCACAGCGGCGTTGGCTTCAGCCTCGGCCTGGGCCAGCTGCGCGGCGGTGAGCGGAATGCTCGTGTCCATCCGCACATAGGGCGTGCCGATGTGGAACCCGACGTTCTCGGCCCCGAACAATCGGTGCAGCGTACCGCTTAAAATATGCTCACCGGTGTGCTGCTGCATCGCGTCCAGCCGTGCGGGCCAGTCGATGCAGCCCTCCACGGTGCCGCCCACAGTCAGCGGGGCATCGGTGGTGTGGGTGATGGTGGTACCGTCGGTATGCACGGCCAGCACACGCGCTGCGCCCAATGTACCGGTGTCGCAGGGCTGGCCGCCGCCCTCGGGGAAGAAGGCCGTGCGGTCCAGCACGACCGCAAAGCCGCCCTGCACCGGGGTACAGGCCAGCACCTGCGCGGCGAACGTTTGCACATAGGAATCTGTTTCGTATAATTTTTGCGTCACGATAGGCAGAACCTTTCAAAATTTTGCGATTTTTTTTATTATAACATAAAACAGGTGTGGAAAAAAGTTATCTTATCCTATATAATAAAGGATAGCCTGAAATTTTACAACCATTTATGAGGGAAAACTGCGTAATGCAAACTAGGAAAACTGCTGCGACGCTGGCATTGCCCGCGCTGCTGCTGGCGGGGTGCTCGCTGGCCGACGTACAGGCCGCCGTGCTGCCCGCCGAAAATACCGCGACTATTGAAACGGCTCCCACCGCCGCGCCGCAATCGCTGACTGTCTATGCGTCGGCGTCGCTGGCCCCGGCGGCCAGGGCCTACGCCGACGCCCAGGGGGTAGCGCTGACCGTGACGGACGACGCCGGCGCGGCCGACCTGCTGCTGGTGGATCACGCCTCCGGCGGCAGCCTGCTGGATGTGACCAGCGACACGCTGTTGGCCGCAGCTGCCGCCCGGGCTGACATCACCGACAACGCCAACACCCTGCCGCTGGGCCGCAGCCTGTACGGCTACTGGGCCAGCAAGGACGCGCTGACCGCCCTGCTGGGCGATGACGCCGTGACGGCGCTGCAGGGGGCGACCTGGGACGAGTGGAGCGACTTCGTCGAGACACTCTCCGCCTGGCTGGCTGCGCCGAAAGCTGCTGTGGTAACGCTCTCCGGCCAGGACTACACCCTGCCCGAGACAAAGCCCGACGCCGTGAAAGCCACCGGCGTGTTTGCCCAGCCTGCCGACCGCGCCGCCGGGTACAGCGCCGCCATCCTGGCTGCCGACGGCACCTACACCGCCGACGCCCTGACAGGCCCGCTGAACGGTGTGTACAGCGCCGTGGCGCTGGAATGGGACAACATGGCCGACAGCGAGACCAATGCGGTGTTCCGCCGCGCCAAACTGACCGACCTGCTGGCCGAGTACGGCAGCGACGCCTGCCAGGGCATGGTGCTGGTGCCGTTCAAGTGCAATTTTGACGAGAGCGATCTGACCACCGAGGAGTACAACCTGGATGGTCTGCTGGATTACCCGGTGCTGGCTGACGTTGGCTGCATTGCCATCAACGCAGGTACCAGCGCCGACGGCCTGAAAGCCGCCAAGGGTGCCGCGCTGTGGCTCTACTCCAACGGCGAGGGCGAGGACGCCCTGACTGAGACGCTGGGGGTCATCACCCCCTGGAACACGGCGTCGGATGCAACGGCGCTGGGGGCCATGCAGGTGGAGCAGGCGGGCATCGGCATTTTGCCCGGCACCGCGCTGGACGCCGCAACTGCCGACGCCCTGACCGCCAATGAACTGACCCTGCAAGGCAACGAGAGCCGCACCAAAGCCGAGCGCACAGCGTTTGTAAAGGCGGCGCTGGCAGCGCTGGGGGCAGGGGAGACGGCGGAGCAATAAACCCCATGCCTTCCCCCCAAGGGGGAAGCCTTTATCGAAGGAAAAGAGGAACATCATGGAATTTAAACGTTGCAGTGGTATTTTGATGCCGATTTCCAGCCTGCCCGGCGGGTATGGCATTGGCAGCATGGGCAAACCGGCCCGTGATTTTGTGGACTTTCTCACTAAGGCGGGGCAAACGATCTGGCAGATTCTGCCGGTCGGCCCCACGGGCTACGCCGACAGCCCCTACCAGAGCTGCTCGGCCTTTGCGGGCAACCCCTATTTTATCGATCTGGATCTGCTGGCCGCCGACGGCCTGCTGACCAAAAAAGACTACGCGAACATCAACTGGGGCGGCGATGCCGCCAAGGTCGATTACGGCACCCTGTATGAAAAGCGCTTCACCGTGCTGCGCAAGGCCTACCACAACTTTATGCGGCAGCGCCCGGTCCCCGGCTATGACACCCCTTACTCGGACGATTGGTACCGTTTCCAGTTTTTGAGCAGCGATTGGCTGCCCGATTACTGCCTGTACATGGCGATCAAAGAGGACAA
>ERZ827168.4596-NODE-4596-length-12473-cov-4.892736_pt1 | contig 12473 bp, 7 predicted proteins | sample MGYA00519868_ERZ827168 | MGnify/ENA primary metagenome ERZ827168 (study PRJEB31778, sample SAMEA3449271) | human gut metagenome | biome: human gut; feature: human-associated habitat; material: faeces | place: United Kingdom | collected 2010/2012 ...
TGACGGAGAGCTTCTTATCGGTGATCAGGATATAGGGATCGTCCACCACGGCCTCGATGTTGGGATGGTTCTGCAACAGCGACGCGGGGATAAGGCGCGTGGCATCGCCCTCGACGACCTTGCTGATGACGTCGGCCTTGTCCTCGCCCCATGCCATGAGGATTATGCGCTTGGTGTTCATCACGGTGCTCAGGCCCATCGTAATGGCCATCCTGGGCGTATTCTCGATGCCGTAGAACAGACCCGCCTGCACCTTGCGCGACTGGTAGGTGAGCTGCACCATGCGGGTCACCGATTTGGCGTACGACCCGGGCTCGTTGAATCCGATCTGACCCTGCGCGCCCATACCGATGACCATGAGGTCGATGTTGCGCGCCTTGCGGTCGTAGTCGGTGCAGTAGGCCGACACCTTGTCGACGGGAACCGAGCCGTCGATAATGTGCACGTTCTCGGGCAGGATGTCGATATGGCTCAGGAAATCTTCATGGATGCGGTAATTGCGGCTCTGCTGCTCGGTGGCCTTTATGGGGTAGAACTCGTCGAGGCTGTATACCTCGACATGCTTGAACGACACCTCGCCGCTCTTGCAGCGGTTCACCAGCTCGCGGTAAACGCCTATGGGAGTCTTGCCCGTAGTGAGTCCTAACGCGAACAGGCGCTCTTCGCCCGATGCCTCGTGCATGCGTATGGCGCGCACGACCTGATCGGCCACGTACATTACGCCGTCGCTCTCAACCTCGAAAATCGAGGTCGGAATCTTTTCGTAACGATGAATGATGTCGGTCGGGGTTCCGTCGAGCATCAGACCGCCGTCCTGCGGTAACGAATACTTGTTTTTCATGATCTGTCTTATATTTTTGTTCGATATTTTCCCGTTTGCTTTAGGAACAGGTTCTATTCACTGCAAATTTATAAAATATTATTCACAATATCGTCCCCGTGACGATAAAATTGCGACGGCGTTCCGTCATATTCGGGCCGACGGTCCGCGCTCTTCCCGCGGCATAGCGGGCGTTCCGCAGCGGCGGGCGGACGGAAAAATACGCATCTTCGGACGATACGGCCGCATAATTGCGTATTATAGCTTCGAAAAGCGCATATTTTGCGCGTTATTGCCGAATAATGTTATACCTTTGCTTAAGGTTTCGAACCGAAAGCCGTTTCGGATAAAACTAAAAGCAGACAGTAAATGCAAACCATAAAACATACCATTATGAGAAAACTTATGATTTTGGCGGCATCTCTTTTGGCCGCGACGACGATCTGCGCGCAGACTCAGGTGATAGCGCACAGAGGCTACCACGCGAAAGAGGGTTCGGCTCACAACACTATATCGAGCCTCAAGAACGCGCAGGATCTGGGTACATTCGGATCGGAGTGCGACGTCAACGAGACGGCCGACGGGGAGCTGGTGGTGATCCACGGGCCCAAGCACGGCAAATACAACGTGCAGCAGACCGACTTCGCCACGCTGCGCGCGCAGGCGCTCTCGAACGGCGAGACGCTGCCGACGCTGGACGAGTATCTGGCTCAGGCCAAGAAAAACACCAGGACGAAGCTCATAATCGAGATCAAGAACCATCCCACTCCCGAGCAGGAGGCACGCGTGGTCGACAAGGTGCTCGCCGCAGTGAAGAAGCACAAGATGCGCAAGAATGTGGAATACATAGGCTTCAGTCAGTATGTATGCGACCGGTTGGTGAAGAATGCCCCCAAGGGTACGAAGATAGCCTTCCTGAACGGCAATTTCACCCCCGAGCAGTGCAAGGAGCACGGTTACACGGGAATCGACTACCACATCGGCGTCATGAAGAAGCATCCCGAGTGGATCAAGCAGTGCCACGATCTGGGACTTACCGTCAATGTGTGGACCGTGAACGACACCGAGAATCTGAAGTGGTGCATCGAGCATGGTGTGGACTACATCACGACCGACAATCCCGTCGAGGCGAACCGCCTGCTGGGAAAATAGTCTGTCCCCCGAGCGAAAAGAAAGGATGCGAAACTGTTTTCGCATCCTTTTTTATTTATTAGGAATTACGGGTTTTGGGGTAGCGGCTTGCTGTTCGCCGACGGATTTGCAAGTGTAATTTATCTTCGGCGGCTGCGGGGGTCGCGCTTTGCGCGAGCCGCCGAAGATAACGCCGCTGCGCGGCGCAGGCTGACGCATGCGCAATAGACACGTCGTGCCACCGAGTCGTCAGGCGAGGATTGACAGCGCAAACGTAATCTTCTCGTAAATATTTTCCTATTGTTTCCCGCCCGCCGAGTCGCGGAATATGACGTGCTCCAGCAGCAACACGGTCAGCACGCCCATGACGAAACCGTTACCCACGATGGGCTTCAGCATCGGAGGAATGACCGACATGGGAATGCTCGAAAAGAGCAGCGCCACCATGACGGGCAGACCGATTGTGAGATACGCTTCGAATTTTGCCGCGCCGCCCGTCGCCGCCATCATCTGAAACGACGCCGCCAGCTGGGTGCCCATCAAATAGAGCAGGATGACGCCTATCACGGTATTGGGAATGGCCGACAGCACGGCTATGAGCGACGGCACGAAAGCGCACACCACGAGTCCCGCGCCCGCGGGCAGCAGCGCGAAACGCGACGCGCAGAGCGACGAGGCGATCACCCCGGGCGACATGGAATAATTCACGGGGCCTATGATGCCCATCCCGCCAGCCGCGATGTTCATGAGGCCCGTAAGCCCCACGCCGCGGCGGCAACGCTTGTTGGTATCGGTCGTGCCGAGCATGGCGCCAAGCGACTGCACCGACCCCACGTCGTTGATAACCAGAGCTACATAGCAGAACAGAAACGCCGCGATCATGCTGCCGTCGAACTCCAGACGGGGCAGCAGCAAGGCCCCGTCCGACTCGGAATAGGCCGCAAACACGTCGCCGAAACCGCCGTAAACGGCATAATATACGGCGCTGCCGATCAAGAGGGCGACGGGTATCACGAGCGACTTGCGCACTCCGCTCAATCGGTACGACGCTATGGCCATGGCGGGCGTGCACAGCACGGTGAACCACAGTCCGAAAGCGTAGCGCGACTCCCCGCCCGCGGGAAATATCAGACTCCTGATCGTGGGCGCGAGAGTGTAGGCAATCAACATCAGTATGACCACCACTATGCGCGGAGTGAAGACCCGTTGCAGGCGTTCGAGCGTCCGTCCCAGCGACAGAGCCGCCACCGCCGCACCGCCGATCATGACGGCCGTGTATATCTTGTCGGTGTCGACCTCGGCGCCCTGCGACGCCAGAGCCGTTATGATGCCCACCAGAAGTACCGACGCGGGTCCCACGACGATGGGCATACGGTGCCCCCACAGCACCTGCACGATGGTCGCGGCACCCATCAGCGCGAACACCTTCTGCGCATAGAGCACCCGCTCGGCGGGCGAGCCCACCGCGATGAAGAGCGACGTGGTGACCACGGCCACCGCGAGCACGAACCATTGCAGGCTGTAAAGCATGAGTTGTCCGAAGCGCGGACGATCGTCGATTCCGTATTTCAAATTCATTACTGTCGGGTTTGGTGTTGCAGGAAATAGCGTTGCGACTTGACCAGGTTGCGCGACTGGAGCACTATGGTCTTGGTCTCGCTGAGGATAGCCAGGAAGAGCATGTTGGTCTTGGTCGAGGTGGTTTTGTCGCGTATGCGGCGCAGCTGGCTCGCCATCGCTTCGGCTATGGAGCCGAACAGCTCGTCGCGCAGTTCGAGTATGAGATCCAGATCGCCGAAGTCGTTGCGTTGCAGCATGACGTTTATGCGCGAGAATATCTCCTCCACGTCGTCGTTGATCTTCATCAGATCGGCCACCTGTTCCTCCGAGAAGCCCTCGTGGTTGTTGTCGATATGCTGGAAGCACGGGCGGGTGATGTGCAGCAGCGCCTTGGCTATCTCGTTCATGTAGTCGACCACCTGCACGTAGTACTGCGCCGTGTTGAGCTCGTTCTCCTTCATGCGCATGAGCATGGGCATGATGTTGTACTTGCGCTCGCGCGAGGCCTCGTACAATTCTTCGCTCTGCTGCACCACCTCCTTGAGCGCCTTGCGGTTCTCGCGCGACACGGCTATCAGCACGCGGTCGTAGATCTGGGTGATGCGGCGCATGGTCGAGGCCACGTCGTCGATGGTGTAACGCACGGCATCGGCCACAGTCTCGGGATCCTCGTGCTGCTCGTGCACGTCGGCCGCCTCGCGGTTCTTGCGCATGTTGCTGCGCACGAGCATCCATCCGCACAGCAGCGACACGACTATTATGGCCGCATTTCCGCCGTAGCACAGCGCCAGCCCCACGCAGAAGGCTATGAGCATGGCGCCGAAGCCCGTGATGAACCATCCCGACACCACGGTCATGACACCCGAAATGCGGTACACGGCGCTCTCGCGGCCCCAGGCGCGGTCGGCGAGCGACGAGCCCATCGACACCATAAAGCAAACGTAGGTGGTCGACAGCGGCAGTTTGAGCGACGTGGCGACCGATATGAGAATGGCCGAGGTGGTGAGGTTCACCGTGGCGCGGATCAGGTCGTAGGAACCGCCTTCGCGCTCCGACTCCGACAACTGTTCGAAACGCCTCGACACCCACGTACGCACCGCATCGGGCACCACGCGTTCGTAGGCGCCGTGTATGTTCATCGCCATACGCACCAGTCCGCGCGAGGCGGGCGTGGAGCCGTACTGCTCGCGGCCCTCGTTCTGGCTCGAAAGCGACAGCTCGGTCTTGCTGACCGACAGCGCACGCTTCGAGGTCCACAGCGTCACTATCATTATCAGTCCCGCGGCCAGCAGCAGATACATGTTGGCCGACACGGGGCCTGCGAGTTCGGCCATGTTCATGGCTGTGTCGCCGCTCTCCGATGCCATCATGTAGGAGTCGAAGCCCGCCACGGGTACTCCCACGAAGTTCACCAGGTCGTTGCCCGCGAAGGCCAGCGCCAGCGCGAACGTACCCGCGAGGATGTTCATCTTGAGTATGTTGATGCGGAACATCTGCAAGAAGAAGAGCGCTATGCTGCACACGATCCAGATTATGAAGAGCGAGAAGGTAAGATGTCCGTCGATGTACTGTATCACCGCCGAGTCGCTCAATATGCCCTTCAGTCCCTTGAAAAGGGCGAAGTATACGATGGCCGTGAACGATATTCCGCACCACAGGGCGCCCAGACGGCGGAACATGACGTGATAGCGGAACGAGAAGATCATGCGCGAGACATACATCACGATAGAGCCGCACGTGAAGGCAATGACCACCGACAGCAGTATTCCCGCCACGATGGCCAGCGCGCGGGTGGAGTTGATGTATTCGCCGATCCTCGCCAGCGAGATGCTGTCGTCGGAGGTTATTATCACCACCGAGACGGCCAGCGCCGCGCCTAACAGACAGAAGATGAGCGCCACGGTGGTGGATGTGGGCAGTCCGAGGGTATTGTAGATGTCGAGCAGGATTATGTTGGCCAGCATGACCGACAGGTAGAGGATCATCACCTGACGGAACGTGAAGTGGGCGGGGTCGAACATTCCGCTGCGCGCCACCTCCATCATGCCGCTCGACGTGACGGCTCCGATGATGATTCCGATCGACGCCACCGCCATGATGATCTTCAGGGGCGCGGCTTTCGACGCGATGGCCGAGTTGAGGAAGTTGGCCGCATCGTTCATCACACCGATGAAAAGGCCCGTGACGGCGAGGACGATCATTACCACGAGCATGAAAGTGTAAATATGCTCCATGCGTTTGAGTCAATTAGCAAACAAAGATACGCCAAGCGGTCCCCGACGGCAAAAAAACGGGCTAATTGTTAACGTAAATTTAACATACGGCGCATACCGAAAAGCGGGCAGCTCCCGTCGCCCGCCCGCGAATAACATGCAGGGCAACCGCTTCGGCGGCGGTGTAACGAAAACGGGGCGCCGAATTGTCGGCGCCCCGTCGGTCATCTTTCCGATCGGCGATTACAGAGGATTCTGGTCGCTGCTCGATATGTTGGGATTCGAGTTGATCTCGATCGAAAGGGGAATCTGGTAGGTGAAGTCCTTTCCTGCGGGAATCACCGCCTTGTGCTGGTGGTTGGCCGACGACGCACGGTCCACACCGACGTTGAAACGCTTGTTGGTGAAGAACTCGTGACCCTCGCCCCACAGCTCGATGCGGCTCTGGAGGAAAATCTCGTCGAGCAGGGCGCTGCCCGTCTTGGTCGACTTGGCGTATGCGCTGTCGCGCTTCGAAACCAGCTCGAACAGAGTCTGCTGAGCCGCAGCGTCGTCGCCGCCGCGAGCCTCGGCCTCGGCCTTGAGCAGGTAGGCCTCCGACAGACGCATGTAGATCTCGTCCACACGGTAGTTCGGGGTGTTGAACTTGGTGTTGGCGTAGGCAGGATAGGGGTTCTGGGCCTCGGCCAGGAAGTTCTTCTTGCGATAGTCCGTAGCAGGGATCTTGTTGTAGAGGCGCTCGTCGATGCAGGGGTATACACCCTTGTTGTTGGCATTGTCGATGGCGGTAATCGAGATCCACGACGAGAAGGCACGGTTCTCAAGCGACGTACCCGATGCCCAGGTATACGACCACACGGTCTCGGGCAGAGCCGACGACTGGAAACCCGACTTGGTGTATTGCTCCTCGTTCATGAGCGAGTAATTCTCGGCGATGACAGCGGCAGCGGCGCTCTTGGCGGTAGCATATTCGCCTGTGGTAAGCGCCACGCGCGCCAGCACCATGTTGGCCACGCTCTGGTCGATATCCGACGTCGACTCCATGGCATCGTAGCCCGCAGCCTCGAAGATAGCAACGGCATCCTTCAGATCGGCGGTTATGTTGCTGAAAACTTCGATCGAGGGCGTGCGGCCCGTGACGGGATCTTTGGTCGAGGTGTAATAAGGTACTCCGGCCTTGTCCTTGCCGCCGTGAAGATAGTCGTTCTGGTAGATGCACATGAGATAGTAGTAAGCCATTGCACGGAACGTCATGGCCTGGGCCTTGTAGACAAGGGCAGTGCCCTCGGCATCCTCGGGAATGAGGTCGAGGATCTGGTTGGCCATGTAGACCATCTTGTAGTAGCAGTACCAGCGGTCTGCCGTAAGCGAGTTGGTCTGTCCGCGCAGATTTTCGAACATATATTCGTCGGCGAACCAGTTGTTCAGCGACGACAGCAGCATGTCGTTGCCCTGAAGGTCCATACCGAGGTTCCATACCATGAATCCGCGGTCGTTGGTCGATCCGCGACGGTTGCCCGTGTGCATGTAGTTCGTGACACCCAGCATCATGGGAGCAAGCACAAGGTCGGGATCCTTCTTCACCAGCTCCTGAAGCTGCTCGTCAGATACGGAGCTGCCTGCCGGTTCCGTGTCGAGTTCGCTCGCGCACGAACTGAAGATCAGTGCCGCAGCGGTTACTATATATAATATGTTTTTTCTCATATCTTTCATCCTCCTTTAATTATTACAGATTAAGCGTTACACCGAAAGTAAATGTCCTTGCCTGGGGGAATCCGAATCCGCTCTGGCCGGTATAGCCTGTACGGGGATCAAATCCGTCGTGAGCCGATACGAAGCAGAGGTTGTCGGCATTGAAGAACACGCGCAATGACTGCACGCCTATCTTCGACATCCAACTCTGCGGCAGAGTATAACCTATGTTGAGGTTCTTGAGGCTGAAATACGAAGCCTTTCGGTAGAGGGCGTTCACGTTTGATGCGGGGAAGTTCCACGTGCCGTTGAACATCAGTCGGGGGAACTCGGCTCCGGTATTCTCGGGCGTCCAAGTGTTGCCGATCAGATCGTCCGACGCTGCGAACATGGCGCGGCCCGGATCGTAAAGGTTGGCAGAGTTGCCGTCCCACTGGCGACCGCCGAACTGGAATGCAGCCGAAAGATTGAGATCCAAACCTTTCCAGCGGAACGAGGTGCGGAAACCGCCTGTCATGTCGGGCATCGCATCGCCCATCTCATACTGGTCGGCCTCATCGAATTTGGTCGTAAGCTCGCGGCCTGTGACATTGCCCTCGCCATCGGTAGTGTTTTTCCAGAAAAGTTCGGTTCCGGTTTCGGGATCGACACCTGCATAATCGAACAGATAGAGATTGTAGTAAGACTTGCCCTTACCGCGCAGGAACGTACCCGAAACATAGTCGCCGCCCAACGCAGGATTGCCCAACTCAGAGGGGAAGTCCACGAGTTTGTTCTGCGACATCGCACCGTTTACGCTGAAGTTCCAGTATACGTTCTTGTTCTTGATGAGGTCGACGGTGATATCGAATTCGAAACCTGAATTCTCCAGGATACCCACATTCTCCAGACGCGACGAGAGTCCCGTTGACGAGGGGGTAGGACGTTTCCAGATCAGGTCATGAGTGCGGCGGTTGTAGTAATCCAATGCACCGTAAACGCGATCCCACAAACGGAAGTCGACACCGAGGTCGATCTGCTTGTTGCGCTCCCACGAGAGGTTGGGGTTACCTGTCGACGACTGTGATATGGCGGGCTGGCCGTCCGACTCGCCTATCGACCACAGGTTGGTGTAGGGATAAACCGAGCTTAACTGGTTACCCGACTCGCCATAGGTGACGCGCAGACGCAGATCGTCCACCCAGTTGGCATTGTTCATGAAATTCTCGTTGCTTATGCGCCACGAACCGCCGATCGACCAGAAATGGCCCCACTTGTCGTACTTGAAGCGCGATGCGCCGTCATAACGGTAAGAGAGCGAAGCGTAATAGCGCTCGTCGTAGTTGTAGTTGGCGCGGGCAAAATAACCCTCCAGTGAAGTGATGCTGCGGCCCGAAGTCGAGCTGTTGTCGTAAGGCGTCACTGCGTTACCGAGTTCGGGAATGCCCGGATAGAATATGTTCTGCTTGTAAGCTTCGACTGTTCTTGAGTCGGTCTTGCTGAACTCGTGACCGATCATTGCATCGATGCTGTGGTCGTTCACCTTCTTGGTGTAGTTGAGCAACTGCTGGGTGTTGTAAGAGTAGTAGTGGCTCACGTACTTCTGGACAAAACCGTTCGTATCGGGATCGGCGGCATAGCCCCACTCGTTGTTCTGATAGTAGGTATCCATGCGGTATACGTTGTCGAGCGTGAAATTGGTCGTGAACTTGAAGTCCTTGAGGAACGTGATCTCGGCATATGCGTTGGCGTAGATGTTGTCACGGACCTGATTGTTGATATCACGCGTCATCGAGTTCATCGGGTGCGAGTAGTTGTTGAATGCATTGAACATGTCCTCGGTCTGACCGTAGGGCGACAGAGTCTCTCCGCGGCCGTTATCGTACATCTTCGTGCCGTCGGGATTGTAACGGATGTTTCCTTCCAGATCGCGTGCATAATAAGGCACGATGGGAACCTGCCACAGGGTCCACATGAAAGCGTTGCCCGTACTGGCGCCATCACCGAAGCCCGGGTTGTCGATGTCGCGGCGCGAGAACGAGACGTTGGTACCCATCTTCATCCAACTGTTGACCTGCGCATTGACGGCAGCGCGGGCCGAATAACGCTTGAACGCCGACATGATTACGTAAGAGGGATCGTCGAGGATACTGGCCGAAGCGTAGTAGTCGAGTTTGTCGTTACCGCCACTGACACTGAGCGTGTACTCCTGGCGGAATTGCTTGGTGAACAGGTAGTCGTCGTAGTTGTCGGCATAGAGCAACTCGGCGCCTTCCCACACCTTGCCGGTCGAAGGATCGATCACCGTCGCTCCTTCGGGAGCGTTCGAGGGCAGACGGTAAGCCATATAGTTGCCGGTCATCTGGTGTATGTAGCTCTGCGCGCCGACCACACCCATATCGTGGCTGCCATAACCGTCGTAAAAATAGTTGTACAGACCTCCGTAGACATACTCGTAGTAGTCACCCGGGTTCTGCATGGTCTCATGCTCCTTGATACCCTGCTCGTTCCAGCCCCACTTGGCCTCAAAAGTGATGTTGGCCTTCTGGTTGCGGGCACCCTTCTTGGTGGTGACGAACACCACGCCGTTGGCTGCGCGCGAACCGTAGAGTGCGTTGGCTGCGGCATCCTTCGATACCACCACCGACTCGATATCCAGCGGGTTGATGGTCGACAGCGCCGACGAATAGGGCACACCGTCGACAACGATCAGAGCCGACTGGTTACCGTTGATAGAACCAACACCGCGGATGATGATCGATGCGTCGTCGCCCGGCTGACCCGACGAGCTGTACGACTGCACGCCCGGGGCTGCGCCTTCCAGCGCGCGGCTCACCGACGATACGGTCATCTTCTGCAAGTCTTTCGCCGTAACGGCCGTAATCGAACCCGTAAGGTCCTTCTTCTTGATCTCGCCGAATGTCTGGACCACCACCTGCTCGATCGCAGTGTAGTCGTCGGCCAGAACGACGTTGACGGTCGTCTTGCCTGCGATGGCAACCTTCTGCTCCTCGTAGCCGATGAACGACACGATGAGGTGTCCGTCCGCGGGGGCCGAGATCTTGAAACTGCCGTTCGCATCGGTCGTGGCGCCGTTGTTGGTGCCCTCCACGATTACGGATGCCCCGACGATGGCATTGCCTGCCTCGTCTTTCACGGTACCGCTAATCTGCCTCGTCTGGGCGTAGGCCGCGAAGCCCAACGCCAGCAAGGCGACGATTGAAAGTACAATTTTCCTAACCATAAGCATTAATTTTTGTACGTTTGTGATACTTGTGTAAAGTACACTTTAATATAAAATACACCTGCAAAGGTATGGATTAAATTCATAATTATCAAATAATTTTAATATAAAACGTTGATTGATATAACAAACAGTCTATTCTGCATCTGTAAGTTACGACATGGAAGCATGCGCGGTGTGTTTGCTATCAATGTGTAATGTATGCGCATATCCGCATATATATTCTGCATTTTTACCCCATATTTATGCCAATCGATGCTGTCCGCAGGGGCGAATCATAACAAATCGTAACCTCGGGGCATATAATTTTTTATTACATATAAAGGATTTTTTGAAACAGACGCCCATTATATGCGTTTCTGTTAACGCGTCGATGCGTCGTAATAGGAGTCGATATTCTTTGACGCGCGGTGCATTTCCGACGACACGGCGGTTTGCAGCACGCGCGCGTAGATCTGGGTGGTTTTGATGTCGGTGTGCCCCAGCATGCGGCTCACGACCTCGATCGGAACCCCGTTGCCGAGCGTGACCGTGGTGGCGAATGTATGGCGCGCGGAGTGGAAGGTGATGCGGCGCTCGATGCCCGCACTGCGCAATACGGCTTTGAGTGTGCGGTTGCACCAGCCGTTTGACGCCAGACGGAACAACGCCTGCGTGTCGTCGCCGCGGTAATATTTGCGTATGAGGCGGCACGGCAGCCGCAGCAGGGGCACGTCGACGCTCGTTCCCGTCTTCAGACGGCGCGTGGAAATGTAGAGCTTGCCGTCGCGCAGCACCGTGTCGTTCATCGAGAACCGTCCGAGGTCGGAGAACGAAAGCCCCGTGAAACAGCTGAACAGAAACGCGTCGAGCACCAGCTGGCGCGCGGGCGAATCGAGGTTCAGATTCGACAGGCGCCGCAGCTCGTCCTTCATCAGAAAGTTCTTGTCGGTCTTCACCGAATGCAGCTTATACCCCGTGAACGGATTGCTGCTCAGCAGACCGCGGCTGATGGCCAGCAGGAGTATATGCTTGAAGGCTATCATGTATATCCACACCGTATTGGTCCCGCACATCATGACCTCGGTGAGCCATCGGTGAAAATCGCACACGAAGGATCGGTTCACCTTCTTCAGCGATATGTCGGTGCTGTTGTAGTGTCGGACGATGTAGTTTCGGAGATGGTTGCACACATACCTATATTTATATAAGGTACTCCTGCTTCGGTTCACACCCACCATCCGCTCGAAGTCGGCGTTGTGCTGATCGAAGAAACTTATCAGTCCCTCGGGGCCGTCTTCGGTCCCGAGATAGCCGCGTCGGACGGCCTGCGGCGTCACCTCGTCCGACGACCGCAGCGCCTGCATGTAGGCGTTGTAGACCGAATAGTGAATCTCGTCGAGCAGGGCATTTATGCGCAGCGCCTCGTCGCTTCGTCCCGAGAGCCGTTTGCGGTCGGGATGCCACAATCGCTCGTCGGTGGACAGGAATGTCGAAAACGAACAAAATCGGCCGTTTACGGAAATGCGGCACATTATCGGCAGACGGCCGTTACGGAGTTTTTCCTTGCGTTTCACGTAGAAAAGGATCTTGAACTGGTTTCTCATAGTACGATAAAAAGTATTGATTTAAGTAACCGGAATGGTGCGTTTTCGGCATGGTATACATGACGCAACCTGTTGTCATTTCGAAGTTTGCAGTTGTGTACGTCGGGTGCGTTTCAAGTAGCAGAACTGTGCTTTTCAGCTCGTCCGCGCTTAGCCGACATGCGTACCGCGGCGGTGCGCCCGACCTTGGGTCTTTATATTAAAAAGTATAGTGTACACAAGGTTTACAAACGTACAAAAATTAATGC
>ERZ827168.4597-NODE-4597-length-12472-cov-5.032697_pt1 | contig 12472 bp, 11 predicted proteins | sample MGYA00519868_ERZ827168 | MGnify/ENA primary metagenome ERZ827168 (study PRJEB31778, sample SAMEA3449271) | human gut metagenome | biome: human gut; feature: human-associated habitat; material: faeces | place: United Kingdom | collected 2010/2012 ...
CGGCCTTGGCAGCGCCGGTCGAGGAGGGGATGATGTTGCCCGAAGCGGCACGGCCGCCGCGCCAGTCCTTCATCGAGGGACCGTCTACGGTCTTCTGCGTTGCGGTGGTCGAGTGAACGGTGGTCATCAGACCGTCGGTGATGCCGAACTTGTCGTTCAGAACCTTGGCGATGGGAGCCAAGCAGTTGGTGGTGCAAGATGCGTTAGAAACGATCTTCTGACCTGCGTAGGTGTTGGTGTTCACACCGCATACGAACATGGGGGTAGCGTCCTTCGAGGGAGCCGACATAACCACGTACTTGGCACCTGCGGCGATGTGAGCCTGAGCCTTCTCCTCGGTGAGGAACAGACCCGTAGACTCTACCACGTACTCTGCGCCTACCTCGTCCCACTTCAGCTGCGAGGGATCCTTCTCGGCGGTTACGCGGATAGCCTTGCCGTTAACGATGAGCTGGTTCTTCTCGGTGCAATAGTCGATCGTACCGTTGAACTGGCCGTGCATGGTGTCGTACTTGAGCATGTAAGCCAAGTAGTCCACGGGGCAGAGGTCGTTGATACCTACTACATCATACTTGTCGGTCTGAGTGCAAGCTGCACGGAATACCATACGGCCGATACGTCCGAAACCGTTGATACCAATCTTAATCTGTGACATAATTTAGTTTGTTATATTAGAACTCTGTTATTTTTTTCACACCGCAAAGATACATACTTTCGCGTGTTTTTCAAAATTTTTTGTTAATTATATGCGATTCGGCCGATTTCATGCCGCGCGGGTACGGCACAGGCGGCATCCGAACGTTACGATCATGTCAAATATCGTGCGGGAGAGGGCTAACGGCGCTTCGAAGCCTCGTATTCCTCAACCTTTTTCGCGCGTTTGGCCATCGCCGAAGCGAACACGAAGTCGTTCAGCTCGCGGTTGTCGGCATGCAGTATGTCGTCCTTGGAGCCTTCCCACCACTTGCTGCCCTCGTAGATGAACACGATCTTCTCGCCGATCTCCATCACCGAATTCATGTCGTGGGTGTTGATGATGGTGGTCATGTCGTATTCCTCGGTTATGTCGCGGATGAGGTTGTCTATCACGATCGAGGTCTGCGGGTCGAGACCCGAGTTGGGCTCGTCGCAGAACAGATAGCGCGGATTGAGCACTATGGCGCGGGCTATAGCCACGCGCTTCACCATGCCGCCACTCAGCTCCGAGGGGTAGAGTTTGTGGGCATTGTCGAGATTCACGCGCTTGAGGCAGAAGTTCACCCGTTCGAGCTTTTCTTCCTCCGACTGCTCGGTGAACAGGTCGAGCGGCAGCTTGACATTCTCCACCACGGTGGACGAATCGAGCAGCGCGCCGCCCTGGAATATCATCCCCACATCCTTGCGGATGGCCTTGCGGGCCTTGAAGTCGAGCGTCGAGAAGCACACGTCGTCGTAGAATATGGCGCCCGAGTCGATCTCGTGCAGTCCCACCAGACTTTTAAGCAGCACCGTCTTGCCCGAACCGCTGCGGCCGATGATGAGGTTGGTGCGCCCCGTGAGGAACTCCACCGAAATGTCTTTCAGCACCGTGCGTCCGTCGAACGACTTGACTATGTTTTGCGCCTTTATCATTTACGTGAGCAGCAGTTGCGTGAGTATGAGGTTGAATATCATTATGACTATCGAGCTCGACACCACGGCGCGTGTGGAGGCCTTTCCCACCTCCAGCGAGTTGCCCTTGGTGTAGTAGCCGCAGTAGGCCGATATGCTGGTTATGATGAACGCGAACACGGCGATCTTGATGAGCGAGTAGATCACCTCCCACATCACGAAGCAGTATTGCAGGCCCTCGATGTAGTCGGCGGGGATCATTATGCCCGTCAGCACCGCGATGAGATAGCCGCCCGCCATGCCGATGAGCATGCTGAAAATGGTAAGGAACGGGAAGAACACCACCGTGGCCACGATCTTGGGCAGTATGAGATACGACGCCGAGTTCACGCCCATGATCTCCAACGCGTCGATCTGCTCGGTGATGCGCATGGTGCCTATCTCCGAGGCGATGTTGGAGCCCACCTTGCCTGCGAGGATGAGGGCCACGACCGTCGACGAGAACTCCAGAGTCATGGTCTCGCGCGTGGCATAGCCGATGAGGTAGCGCGGAATGAAAGGCGATTCGAGGCTTATGGACATCTGCAACGTGATGGCCGCGCCGATGAACACCGAGATGATGGCCGTGAGACCTATGGAGTTGAGACCCAGCGCCTCCATCTCGTAGAATATGCGTTCACGGTAGATCCGCATCTTTTCGGGACGCGAAAACACCTTCTGCATCAGCAGGAAATATCGGCCTATCGATTCGAACATAACATGCGGGCGATTGATTCATTTATCGCGCCAATAACTTACGGCAAAGTTACGGAATTATTTTTCATATGCAAAAATACGCCCCGTCGGGAAGCCCGACGGGGCATTTTGTCAATAACTTACTATCGCATCGTAATTGTCGGTTATGGAAATTTGCGTCTGTCGGTTTTCCAGAATCTGGAACCCGCGTTTTATAATCCCGCCTTTCAGCATGATGTAATAATTGCCGGGGTTCAGATTGACGGTAACGCTTGACTTGTAGCCGGGCAGTTTTATTTTGTGCGTATATGTGAATGACGTCGAGGCATCGACCGCCTCCATAGGACCGATGTAAATCTCTTCATCGCCGTGAATCTTCAAATCATATGAAATCATGGCGGATGATTCCCGATCGTCCTTGGAACAACCGATACATGCAGTCAACACGATTGCCGCAATCAAGGTTTTCAACACGTTTTTCATAATATTTATCGTTTAGGGTTATTTTTCACAGGCATCCTTCACGAAGATACGAAATTATTCAAAAATGCGCAACCTGCCGCCGCTTCGCGCTTCCGACAGCGGCCCGCTTCATGCCCGCATGCCGCACGTCCGCGCCCCTTCGCGATCTATCGGTCAGCGTCGTCGCTCTTGTCCTCCACTTCCTCGAACTCCACGTAGTCGCCCACGTCGGACTTCACGCGCTTCTCCCTCACCGAGGCGGTGTATATCTTCACGTCGCCCGCGCTGCGTTCGCCCCTCTCGCGCCGCGAATAGCGACTGTTCGGATCGTACCCCTCGCCGAAGTTGCGGGCGGCCTCCTCCTCGATGCGGCGCCCCATGCGACGCAGACGGAAGAGCATGATGACGGGCCACGCCACCAGAAGCAGCGCGAGGACGAGTACGCCTATGAGCAGCGCCCCGAAAAACGAGGGCACGAATACCGCCAGCATGACGATGATGACCACCGTCAGGGGATTGTTCCTGACGAAAGATGCCATAGCGTCGATCAGAGCCGAAAATATGTTCATAATGCGGTGCCGAATTATATTGTAACGTTTTCGATAAGCCGAGAGCAGAGCCGAACTTGTTCGGGCCATGCCAAGGCGAGAAAAGGTCTGTCGTAAGACGAACCTTTGCAAAAATACAAAAAAATCGCCATTCCGTAAAAGATATGCTTCGTGTGTGGATAAAAAGTGTTATTTTTGACGACTAATTAACACACATCGATATGTCACACCAACTTTTAGCCGTTTCGCCCGTGGACGGCCGATATAACAGAGTCACGGCGGTCCTGTCCGACTATTTTTCGGAATATGCGCTCATCCGCTATCGCGTGCGCGTCGAGGTAGAATATTTCATCGCCCTGTGCCGTCTGCCCCTGCCGCAGCTGCGCGAGGTGCCCGAATCGGCATTCGCCGAGCTGCGCAAGCTCTACACCGAATTTACGATGGCCGACGCCGAGCACGTGAAGGAGATCGAGAGCGTCACCAACCACGACGTGAAGGCCGTCGAATATCTGCTCAAGGAGAAGTTGGAGGCGCTGGGCCTGAACCGTTTCCGCGAGTTCGTGCACTTCGGCCTGACCTCGCAGGACATAAACAACACCGCCACTCCGCTGCTGCTCAAGGAGGCGCTGGCCGATGTCTACAAACCCGCTCTGGAGGGCATCGTGGCCGAGCTGCGCGAGATGGCCGATCGGTGGAGCGACGTGCCTATGCTGGCCCACACCCACGGACAGCCCGCGTCGCCGACGCGTCTGGGCAAGGAGTTCCGCGTGTTCGTCGAGCGACTGGAGAAGCAGATCGCGCAGCTCGACGCCGTGGCTCCCGCCGCCAAGTTCGGCGGTGCGACTGGCGGATTCAACGCCCACCACGTGGCCTATCCCGAGATCGACTGGGTGGCTTTCGGCAACTCGTTCGTGAACGACACGCTGGGTCTCTCGCGCTCGCAGTACACAACGCAGATAGAGCATTACGACAATCTGGCCGCCACGTTCGACGCCCTGAAACGCATCAACACCGTTCTGGTCGATCTGGCGCGCGACATGTGGACATATATTTCGATGGAGTACTTCCGCCAGAAGGTGAAGGCGGGCGAGGTGGGATCGAGCGCCATGCCCCACAAGGTCAATCCCATCGATTTCGAGAATGCCGAGGGTAATTTCGGCATGGCCAACGCCGTCTACGAGTTCCTCGCGGCCAAGCTGCCCGTATCGCGCATGCAGCGCGATTTGACCGACTCCACGGTTCTGCGCAACGCGGGCGTGCCCGTGGCGCACTCGCTCATCGGCTTCGCATCGCTGCGCAAGGGATTGGGCAAGGTGATCCTGAACGAGGCCAAGCTGGCGGCCGATCTGGAGGACAACTGGGCCGTGGTGGCCGAGGCCATGCAGACCATCCTGCGCCGCGAGTCGTACCCCAATCCTTACGAGGCCCTGAAGGCTCTGACCCGCACGGGAGGCCATATTACCGAGCAGACCATACGCGAGTTCGTCGAGACGCTCGACGTGGCCGAAAGCGTCAAGGCCGAGTTGCGCGCCATCACGCCCCATAATTATATAGGTATGGTGAAATAGTCCTGCCGCACGGTACGGCACGAAAAATCCCCCTGCCCGTTCAAGGAGCAGGGGGATTTTCATTCTCCGTCCGCCGTCTACAACTTGGGGAACACCATCGGGGCCTGCACGGTGACGAACGCCGCGCCGTTGCCGTCGGTGGTGCACACCACCCGCACGGCCTTTATCGGCCGCGACGGATTGTCTATCGCCCCGCCGCCGTTTTTCAGATCGCACACGCGACGGAACGTCACGCCGTCCTCGCTCACCTCCATGTATCCCGAATTGAACACATACCGCGGCAATTGCAGATTACCCGTACGGACCTCCAGTCGGCGACACTCCACGGGTTTCTCGAAGGTGTAGAGGATCCAGTCGCCCGCGCGCGAGGTGCGCGAAGTGCGCGCTATGCGGCCGTAGCTCTCGGCATTGGAATAGGGGAAACGCTCGCTCTGCGCGACCGACGAGGTGATGTGCACCTTCGGCTGCGCCATGCGGAAACGCCCCGCCACACCCGCCTCGGGGCTGCGCGCGCCGCCGTACACGCTGCGGAACGAATAGCGCTGCGGCTTGTCGGTGCGTATCGGCCCCTCGTAGGGACGCTCGCCCGCCTCGCCTATCACGCTGTAATATATGCGAGATCGGTCGTCGGTCGAGGCCGTCAGCACTCCGTCGGCATACTTCACCACGGGCGGGAAAAGGCGGAAATCGATGCCCATTTCGGCCATGCGGCTGTAATGGCTGCTCGTAAGGCGCGAATAAAACTCCGCCCAGCCGCCGCTGCGGCCGCGCCACGCCAACTCGCTGAGCGCGCATATGCGCGGATAGGTCTGGTAATAGATGAAATCGTAATCGATGTCGGCGTCGCGCTGCGACAGATAGACCTCGCTCCAGAAATTGGCCTGCACCCCCGCCACATTGCGCATCTCGGCCTCGGTGAAGCCCTGCTCGGCGAAATCGAACGACAGCACCTTTTTGGCATCGAACACCGCGGCCCAGTCGTGCCCCGCCTCGCGCGGCGTCTGACGCATGTCGAAATAGAACCATGCCCCGGGCAGCACCACGGTCGAATATCCCTCGCGCGCCGACTTGCGGCACGCGCCGACATCCTTCCACGCGTAAACGAGAGCCTTGCGGTCGAGACCGCCCGAATTTATCGCCTCGTTCCACACGCACGGTATCTTGCCGCGCGCCTCGACCATGCGCGCCACGCGATTCATGAAATACTCCTGCAACTCGGCGCCGCTTCCGATGCCGCGGGCCGCCATGAGCGCCTTGCAGTCGGGGCACGACATCCATTGCGAGGCGTCCACCTCGTCGCCGCCGATATGTATGTACCGCGACGGAAAGAGTTCGGCCAGCTCGCCCATCACGTCGTCCAGCAATTCGTAGTTGCTCTCCTTGGCCGCGCACAGCACGTTGCGCGTATCGTAACCGTCGGATGCCTTGAGCGACGGCGTGTAGCCGCACAGCACCTCGGGATGCACGCTCGCCAGATCGAGGCTGTGCCCGGGCAGATCGATCTCGGGGATGATCTCGACGTTGCGCACGGCGGCGTACTCCACCAGATCGCGCATCTGCTCCTGCGTGTAGTATCCGCCGTAGCGTTCGTCCCAGCGACCGTAGCGCGGAGCCACGGGCGAGTCGCCGCCGCGGAATCCCCCGACTTCGGCCAACTCGGGGTGCGACTTTATCTCGATGCGCCACGCCTCGTCGTCCGACAGATGCAGGTGCAGCTTGTTGATCTTGTGGTGGGCCAGATTGTCGACGAAACGTTTCACCTCGTCGATCTCCATCCACGTACGGCACACGTCGAGCATGAATCCGCGGTAGGCGAAACGCGGTTCGTCGGCCACGCGGCACGCCCCCGCCATCACGGGCGGCGTCAAGGCATGCGAATAGACCTTCGCGGGCAGCAGCTGCAACAGGGTCTCGATGCCGTTCTGCACTCCCGCGGCCGATCCTCCCTCGATCGTTATGCCCTCGGCGCCGATGTCTAGCACATAGGCCTCGGCCGCGAGATTTTTATTCGTCCCGAGCACAATATTTCCCGCCGACGCTCCGTTATATTCCTGAACCGACAGCGGAAGATATTCCGCGAGGTACATTGCCGAGGGACGGAGTTCAGGGTAGTGTGTAATCTTAGTTGTTGTTAGTATGGTAAATACTCCGTCCCTTTTCTTATACTCCCGCGGCGCGGGGATGATGTCGGCGGCATGGGCCGCGACCGAAAAGATCATGGCCGAAACGGCGAAAAATAGAGTTCGAAATCCCATATCGCAAAAAATTATTCATCGCAAAGTTACCATTTCCGACGGAAAATAATAACTTTGTGTGACATAATTCGATTTCGATATGAACGAACAGAAGAAACTCAAGGCGGTCGAGCGGCTGTTGGAGGTGATGGACACCCTGCGCGTGAAGTGTCCGTGGGACCGCGAACAGACCTTCGAGTCGCTGAGGAACAACACCATAGAGGAAACCTACGAACTCGCGGACGCCATCGCCGACCACGACATGGCGGGCATAAAGGAGGAACTGGGCGACCTGCTGCTGCACGTGGTATTTTACTCGAAATTAGGCGAGGAACAGGGCGCGTTCGACATGGCCGACGTGGCCGAGGCCGAGTGCGACAAGCTCATATACCGCCATCCGCACGTTTACAGCGACATACATGCCGACACGCCCGACGAGGTGACCAAGAACTGGGAGGCCCTCAAGCTGCGCAAGAAGAACCGTCGGGGCGGCATTCTCGGCGGCGTGCCGCGCTCGCTGCCCGCGATGGTGAAGGCCTACCGCGTGGGCGAGAAGGCCGCCAACTCGGGATTCGATTGGGAGCACAAGGAGGATATATGGGCCAAGGTGAAGGAGGAAATAGCCGAGGTGGAGGCCGAAATGGAGCGCCGCGACGCCGACCGCACCGCCGAGGAGGTGGGCGACCTCTTCTTCGCGCTGGTGAACATGTGCCGCCTCTACGGCATCGATCCCGAACTCTCGCTCGAACGCGCCAACAAGAAATTCATCTCGCGCTTCTCGCACATGGAACGCGAGGCCGAAAGCGACGGCCGCCTCTTCACCGACATGTCGGCCGAGGAACTGGACGTGCTGTGGCGCAAAGCCAAGCAGGCGGAGAGCGGACGATAGGTAAACAGCACAGGATTTGCGGCCGAGTTTTCGGGCGCAGCCTGCGAAGTCGGCTGCCGAGCGGCAGCGAGCGGCGGGCCTTCGCGGGGCGAGGCTGCGGCCCGCACGACTCTGACGAGTCGTAATATGTTAACCGATAAAACAATTTACCCCTATGGCATACATCAAGGAAATACGCGGCCACACGCCCGAGATAGGCGAAGGCACTTTCGTGGCCGAGACCGCCGTAATAGTCGGCGACGTGAAGATCGGCCGCGACTGCTCGATATGGTTCAACGCCGTACTGCGCGGCGACGTGAACTCGATCACCATAGGCGACCGCACCAACATACAGGACGGCGCCGTGATCCACACCCTCTACGACAAATCGCCCCGCCCGTCGCAGACCCATATAGGCAACGACGTGTCGGTAGGCCACAACGCCACCATCCACGGAGCCGTGATCGAGGACAACTGCCTGATAGGCATGGGATCGACCGTGCTCGACAATGCCGTTGTACGCAGCGGCTGCATCGTGGCGGCGGGCGCGCTCGTGCTCTCGGGCGCGGAACTGGAGCCCGACTCGCTCTATGCGGGCGTCCCCGCGAAGAAGATCCGCGAAGTCACGCCCGAGCAGCGCGAACAGATAATCAAGCGCACGGCACACGATTACCGCCTCTACGCCTCGTGGTACGAATAGCTCGGGGCACACGCAGAATGGACTGAATGAAAAATACCGCCGCCGAAAAACCGAAAAACCGAAATCCGTTACACGCCATGAACAAAAGGTTGAACCCCAAAAACTTGGCGAATATGATAAAGCTGAAGCACACGCGATCGACAGGCATTCTCAACCTGCTGATAGCCATTGTCATCACACTCACGGTCAATTTCTCGTACCTGCTGTCGATGATGGTCGAGCAACGCGAAAACAACGACCAGCGGCGACAGAACGAGCATTCGGAATTTCGCAAGCCCGAGCGCGAGGGCTTGCTGCATCTGTCGCGCGACGGTTACGGATATCTGCTGAGCGAAAGCACGCCCTCGCCCGAGCACCCCGACTCGGTGCGCGTCGACAGCGTTTTCGTGAACAACCGCAAGGTAAAGTGGTATAACCTCAACGACGGCGACACCCTGCTGTGCACCATATTTCCGCTGCGAGGCAATTCGAATCCGACGCTCGACGAGGTGCTTCGCCAGAACGGCAACGAGATCAACGCCCCCATGATCTTCGACCGCCCCAAGCGCGACCAGGACATGGCGGTGCAGATGGTCTACTACTTCCTGCTCTCGTACCTTCTGCTGACCGTAATGACGGCCCGCATACACAAGCAGAAATATCTCACGCGCAACTACATGCAGCGCTGCGCGCTGGCTCTGGCGGCAGCATTCGCCTGCTACTTCTTCGCCCCCGTCATCAACTGGCAGACGGGAAAGGTGATGATGATGTTCCGCCACGAAAACATGTTCCTCGACCTGATCGTCATGCTCAAATGCACCGTGGTGCTGGCCGTGGCGGTGCTCTACGGCCGAATCTACGCGCTGCTCTACCGCCAGCAGCAGATATTGCTCGAAAACGAGCATCTGCGCAACGAGAACCTCCAGACGCGATACAACATGCTGATGGGCCAGATCAACCCCCACTTCTTCTTCAACTCGCTCAACTCGCTGGCCATGCTGGTGCGCGACAACGACGAACAGAAGGCGCTGGCCTACATCGACCAGCTGTCGTACACGTTCCGCTACATCATCCAGAACGGGCAGAACACCAAATCAACCCTCGAAGAGGAGATGGCTTTCGCCCACGCCTACGGCGAACTGTTCAAGGTGCGCTACGCCGACAAGCTGTTCTTCGACACCGACATCGATCCGCGTTACATGAAATGGACGCTGCCCGCGCTCTCGCTGCAACCGCTCATAGGCAACGCCGTGAAGCACAACACCATCACCCGCAAGCAGCCGTTCCACATATCCATACGCACCGAGGATGACGCGCTGGTGGTGTCGAACCGCAAGAATCCCAAGCTCGAACCCGAACCGAGCACGGGCATCGGGCTCAAGAACCTGCGCAGCCGCTGGAAACTCATCACGGGCGAAGAGATACAAATCATCGAGACCGACGACGAATTTACGGTGCGTCTGCCTCTGCAAAAACCCATTACGGAATGAATGTCCTGATAGTGGAGGACGAGACGGCCGCCGCCGCGAACCTCAAAGCCATACTACGTTCGATAGACCCCGCCTGCAACATCACGGCGGTGCTCGAAAGCATCGAGGAAACGGTGGAGTATTTCCGCGACGCGGAGAGTATCACCCCCGACATCGTGTTCATGGACATACATCTGGCCGACGGCGAGTCGTTCCGCATATTCGATTCGGTCGACATAACCTCGCCCATCGTATTCACCACCGCATACGACGAATACGCGCTGAAGGCGTTCAAGGTGAACAGCATCGACTACCTGCTCAAACCCATCAAGGCCGACGACATGCGGCACGCCATCGAGAAGTTCGCCCGCCTGAGCGGCACCGAACGCACCGACTACAAGAACAAGGTCGACACCATGATCGAGACCTCGAAGCGGGAGAGCCGACGCGTATTCCTCGTACACTACAAGGACAGGATCATACCTCTCAATATAGACGACGTGGCCTATTTCTACACCTCGAACGAGAAGGTCACCGCCTCGACATATTCGGGCGACCGCTACGTGATCGACCGCACGCTGGAGACGCTCCAGACCACCCTGCCCGACGACGAATTCTTCCGCGCCAACCGCCAGTTCATCGTCGCGCGCAAGGCCGTGAAGGATATCGTCGTGTGGTTCGGCAGCCGTCTGTCGCTCAATCTGACGGTCGAGATTCCCGAAAAAATCATCATTTCGAAAGCCCGCGTGCCCGAATTCAAGCAGTGGCTCACGTCGGTTCACCCCGCCGATTAGGCGATTCACCCCCTCGATTGCGACGTTCGACCGATGCCTCGGCATCGGTTGCTTCGTTTTGTCCCTATCTTTGTAACAGCAAAAGGATAGTAAGCCTCGGACGAACGTTCGGGCAATTAACCTAAAACGAAAACAGGATGAAACGAGTAAGAACATTGGCAATCGCAGCGGCCCTGCTCATGGGAACGGCCGCTTTCGCCCAGAATCAGGACGGACCGCAGCGTCCGCAACGCAAACAGCTGTCGGCCGAGGAGGTGGCGACCATGCGCACCGACCGCATGGCAAAATCGCTCGAGCTCACCGACAAGCAGAAGGCCGAGATCTACAAGCGCAACCTCGAGAGCGCGGCCGAGCAGCAGAAGGAGCGCGAGGAGATGATGAAACTGATGCAGGAGCGTCGCGAGAAGCAGAAGGCACGCGAAGAAGCGACCGACGAGCAGATGCAGAAGATACTCGACGCATCGCAGTATAAGAAATGGTTGAAACAGAAGCAGAACGAGCAGAACCGCAGCCGTATGGGACAAGGCGGCGAAGGACGGTTCGGCGGCGGCGAGCGCCCCATGGGAGGCCCCGGGGGTTTCGGCGGCGGCGGTTTCGACAACGGCATGGGATTCTAAATTCTTCAGTCCAATCTTCACAAGGGATCCCATATTCCATTCAAGGCAGTAATGGAAATTAGGTTGTTTTTCGGAAGGGGTGCCGTTCGTCATTTGGCACCCCTGTTTTGTCGATTCACCCCCGAATCGGCGCATGCAAGGTAAATAAATCCCTATATTTGCACCGTTTTCGTTAAGCCGAGGGCAGAGCCGAACTTGTTCGGACTATGCCGAGGCGAGAAAACGAAGGCAAACAAGCCAAGGCTTTTCCGCACAATCGGACATTGTGCGTCGGCCATACGTGTGTAAACGAAATTTAATGAACATAAAAAATAGCGAAAAGCAGACAGGAGTATGAAGAAATTATTAAGTACCGTTCTTTTCATTTGCCTGACAGCGGCGGCATTCGCCCAGCAGCGCGGCAAACTCACCATGTCGGTGATCGACACGCAGACACGCGAAGGCATAGCCGGAGCCGTGGTCGAGATAACGCCCGAAGGCGCACCCGACAGCGAGAAGAAGTATTACACCTCGGGATTCGGCGGAAAGACCGAGATCCCCAACCTCAAATACGGCGAGTACGACATAGTAGTCACGTTCCTCGGATACGACGATCTGAAAAAGAGCGTCAAGGTCGACGCGGCCGCCAAGGATCTGGGCAACGTGGAGATGAGCGAGAGCGCCACCAACATCGATACCGTGGTGAAGGAGGTGCAGGCCATCCGCGCCTCGCAAAAGGGCGACACGGTGAGCTACAACGCCGAGGCCTATAAGGTGGCCAACGACGCCGACGTCGAGGGTCTGCTGAAGAAGATGCCCGGCATCACCATCACCAACGGCAGCGTGGAGGCCCAGGGCGAGACGGTGAAGAAGATCTTCGTCGACGGCAAGGAGTTCTTCGGCGAGGACGTAACTTCGGCGATCAAGTC
>ERZ827168.4598-NODE-4598-length-12472-cov-3.637594_pt1 | contig 12472 bp, 14 predicted proteins | sample MGYA00519868_ERZ827168 | MGnify/ENA primary metagenome ERZ827168 (study PRJEB31778, sample SAMEA3449271) | human gut metagenome | biome: human gut; feature: human-associated habitat; material: faeces | place: United Kingdom | collected 2010/2012 ...
AAAGAAAAAATCCATGGAGAATTGAACGCCGTCTAATCCTTTGTCCGTCTTAACGTGCAAATCAAATCCGTTTTCGGCCTTATAAATGTCAATCCAAACGTCAAATTCAGGCCGCTTGTTCAGTTCTCTTCTTTCAACGTCACGAAATCCCAAAAGCTCGTTTATTGCAACCGTTTCGCCCAGCGGCATCCAAAAGGCCGGATGCTGTTTCACGTTATGCTCCGATTTCATATACACGCGAATGCCAAAGTCTGTTTTCTCTATGGAAGCCGCTTTATAAATTGCATTAAAATAATCCATCACGAGGCTTACCCTTGGCATTTTTACCTCTCCATAATTCAGCTTTAAAAATGCCGGATTATCGCATTTTACCGTAGCGCTGAGTTTCCCCTCTTTCACACGGTAAAGCTGCGACTCTTGCATAAACCGCTCAACATGGGTTCTGATGGGCGCAGGTTCCAGTTCCGCTTCGCGCCAGTGCGGGTGTTTGAAGAAAAAGCCATCCCGGCCGGAATGAAGCAGGCCATTCTGGAAGCTGCCGCGCAGGCCCCCTCTGCGGGCTGCCAGCAGCTGTACACCATTCTGGACACCATCCGGGAGCTGTTCCCGGAGTGCGAGCGGGTCACCAGCTACGCCTCTCCCAGCAGCATCCGCCTGCGGACGGACGAGGAGCTGCAAACCCTCCGGGCCAAAGGCCTGACCATGGTCTACATGGGGTTGGAATCCGGCAGTGACAAGGTCCTCACCCTCATGCGGAAGGGCCATCCCGCCGCAGAGATCATCGAAATGGGACAGAAGGTCCGCAGAAACGGCATGGCACTATCCGTCACTGCCATCACAGGTCTGGGCGGCCCGGAGCTGCTGGAGGAACACGCCGTCAAGACCGCCGAGGCCTTCAACGCCATGAACCCGGAATACATCGGAATGCTGACGCTGATGGTGGAGCCGGGAACACCTCTGTATGACTGGGTCCATGACGGCAGCTTCCGTCTGCTGGACCAGCATCAGGTGCTGAAGGAAACGGAGCTGTTGGTCTCTCACTTCGACAGCCCCGGCAGTGTGTTCCGCATGAATCACGCCAGCAACTATCTGGACCTCCGGGGCACCCTGAATCAGGACCGGGATGCTCTGCTGGCCAAGATCCATCAGGCTGAGCAGGATCTCAGCTGTCTGCGGCCCGAAAGCTGGCGCGGACTGTGATTCGCAGCGGAGCCATTCCCATTCTTTCGTCAGATAAGAACAGGCGTGTAGGGTTCTGCTAACAGCGCACGATACGTTCCCATGAATGACAGCAAGCTCGTTCATGTGCATAATCAAAAAGAGCGGAGGGATCGTTTGATCCCTCCGCTTTTTTGCGGTTTTGCGGTCAGGCAGCGGCAAGATCCGCTGTGGCCTGCCGGTAGATACGAATGAAATAGATGATCTCCGCCGCTGCCGTAATGGTCCAGGAAAACACATACAGCAGATACAGGGATGTGATGGTGCCGAACCACGCAAACACGGTGTAGACCCAGATAATGCGGAACACGCAGGAGCCCAGGATCACGATGACCATGGGGACAGCGCTCTTGCCAAGGCCACGGGAGGCGGCGATGGAGCCGTCCATAAACGCGGAGACGCAGTAGGAAACGCTCATGACCGTCAAACGGTACATACCCGCGTCCATCACCTGCGGGTCTGTGGTAAAGAGGCTCAGGAACGGCCGTCCAAACAGCAGCAGTCCCAGACCCAGAAGCAATCCCGCACCGAAGGCGTAAGCCGTGCTGATCAGGAAGGTCCGGCGGATACGGTCCTTCTTGCCTGCGCCGTAGTTCTGGCCGATGAAGCTGCCGCAGGCGGTGTAGAAGGCCTGCATCACGTCATACACCAGCGCGTCGGCGTTGGTAGCGGCGGAGTTTCCTGCCACCATGGTGGCACTGAAGGTATTGACGCCCCGCTGGATGAACAGATTGGCCAACGCGAAAATGGCGTTTTGCAGTCCGGACGGGATACCGATGGATAGAATGGCTTTTGTGCGGGTCTTATGGAACCGCAGCTGGGAAAGCCGCAGGCAATAGCTCTCACGGCTCCGCAGCAGCGCCGCCGTTACCAGAATGGCGGAGAAATACTGCGAGATGATGCTGGCCACCGCTACACCTGCCACGTCCATATTGCAGACGATGACGAAGAACAGGTTCAGCACCACATTGATAACGCCGGCGATGGAGAGGTAGTACAGAGGGCGGCGGGTATCACCCACCGCGGAGAACACGGCGTTGCCAAAGTTATAGACCGCCAGTGCGGGCATACCCAGGCAGTAGATGCGCAGGTACAGCACAGCGCCGTCCATCAGCTCCGGTTTGGTGTTCAGCGCTCTGAGGATACCGCCCGCAAAGCCGCAGCCGATTCCCAACAACACCAGTCCCGCCGCCGCGCAGGTCAGCGCCGCCGAGTGGACGGTATCCGAGAGGTTCTTTTGATCGTCAGCTCCGAAGTGGTGCGCCACCAGTACGTTAACGCCGCCGGACAGTCCGATGAGGAAGCCGGTAAACAGGGACACGAAAATGGTGGTGGAGCCCACCGCTCCCAACGCTGTGGAGCCTGCGAACCGGCCGACCACCGCCACGTCCGCCATATTGAATAACACCTGCAGCAGGTTGGAAAAGATCAGAGGAATGCTGAATCGGAAGATCTTCTTCCCCAGCGGGCCCGTTGTGAGGTCCGCCTGTGCCGTTTTCATGTCTCCCGCCTCCCTTTTATCGTCATGCCCGCCAAGTGTAACACAGTCGGCAGGGCATTTCAACCGTGAAAGCGAAATAATCAGCGTCGATCTTTTGCAAAATCATTCGTTGACTTTCTACAACATAATCCGGTATAAGGGTGGCGCGCTTTAGTAAAATCGATTACGTATCAGGAGGAACCGTTTTATGAAAACATCCGGCGCCGCATCTAAGTTTGCAGTCCCCATCTGATGCCGGTGAGATTCCAGTTCAACATCGGTGACATCGCACCTATGCTCATTGCTCATAGAGCGTCATCCTTTTTGGCTGCCAGACGAAACAGGTACATGACCAGCAGCCACACCCACGAGACCATTTCCGCATAGGCGATGGTCATATTTCCAAAGTGCGGGGCCATTGCGTAGGAGGCGATGATGCGGACGGCCAGAGAGACCAGTCCCGCAACGCTGGAGTATACCAGGTCTCCCCTGCCCTCCAGATAGCCGCGGAACGCCGTGGTCAGGCCGAAAATCGGATAGAAGAATGCAATGCGGTGGAAAAAGGCGCTTCCGATCGCCACCGCAGCGGTCCCGGCACCGAAAAGCGCAATGATCTTTCCGCCTGTCGGGATCACGAGGCCCGTCAGGAACGCAGACACCACCAAGGTCAGAATTGTACCGGCAGAGAGGGTTTTTCGGGTGCGTATCGTATCTCCCGCGCCGTGACTGTGGGCCGTGACCGTGGAAATACCGGAGCCGAGGTTCACGATGGGCAGCAGGATCAGTGTGTCGATACGGTAGGCCGTTGTGATGGCGGTGACGGTATCCGTTCCGAAGCGGTTCATGAAGTCCTGCAATACCAGACTGCCCAAGGCGCTGATGCTGGACTGCACCATGGGCGGCAGGCCGTAGCGCAAGCCGGCCCGCACCACGGCGCCGCAGAAGCTCTCTTTCCGGCAGTTGCTTTTCAGCCACGGGTATTTGCTTGTTCCGTACAGGACGATGAACACCGTCATGATCGCTTGGGACAGCACGGTCGCCGCAGCCGCGCCCAGTACGCCCCAGCGCAGCTCCGCAACAAAAAGGATATCCAGCAGCACGTTGATGACGGAGGAGACCAGAATGGAGAGGAACGGAATGCGGCTGTCCCCCAGTCCGCGCAGGGTGGCGGTATAGACATTATAGACCGCCAGAAACGGCAGGCCCCAGAAAATAATGCGGATATAGCCGCTGGCGAGGTCGACGGTATCCGCCGGCGTGTGCAGCAGCTCCATAAACGGATAGGACAGGGCGGAGCCGACTGCCGCAGCCAGCAGAAATACGCCGCCGAGGATCACGGCAAACACTGCCAGCACAGGCGGGATGCTGTCCTGTTTCTTTGCACCGAAGTTCTTGGCGATCAGGACGGACAGGCCAAGTGTGAAGCCGGTGATGGTGGTGATGAAGAAGCTGATGGGAATGGACGTCACGCCGATGGCGGAAAGGGACAGCTCTCCGTCCACATTGCCGACGATGAAGGCGTCTGCCCAGTTATAGAGCTGCTGCAGCACACCGCTGAGGATCAGCGGCAGGCTGAACCGGATCAGCTCTTTCATGATGGTTCCTAATTTTTGATTCTCGTTCATGTGTCCTCCTGAAAATTGCAGAACAAAACCACGCAATTGTTCTGCACAATTGCGTGGTTAAAAGCAGCATATCAAACGCCTTGAAAACCCCACGTCACAAATTTTGTAAAAGTATTATAGCACGGTGCGGCTGACAATGCAAGAGAGACGGTCGATCCTGTCCGGTCCCGGTCAGATCACCGACGCGCCGAAGGGCATCAGCGACAGCTTCGCCATCTTGAAGCACTGCTTTCCGATGGGGATACCAAGGAGTGTTATGCACCAGAGACAGCCAAGAATGACATAGCCGATCGCCATTTCAAGGCCGAAGAATACGATCCAGATCAGGTTCACCAGAAAGGAAAACCCGCCGCCCCCATATATGACCTCTTTCCCAAAGGGGAAAAAGGCGAGACTTGCAAACTTGAAGCATTGCAGTCCGACGGGAATACCGATGATGGTCACACACCACAGGCATCCGGCCAGCACCCACGCAAGTCCGCCGATCAGTCCACCAAACAGAAACCATAGAATATTGCCGATCACTGTCATATTCCTCTCCCCTTTCGTTTTTTCTTTTCGTATTGTGTTCAATTCGCCTTGTGAAAACAGGCTGCCGCTTGTCTAAGCGCCTTGGCAGCAATGGCGTCCGGTAAGCAAACGATTGTAATTCCATCACTTGTTCTTTCTAATTTCGATCAGTCCGCATATACCGGCAGCAATACACAAAAGCGCCGGAACACTCGTTCCTAAATTATTCAGTTCCGTTGCGCCGGCTCCAATCAGTACAATGGCTGCTATAAAATTCATTGCGACGCAGAACATAAACCATTTCATTTTCGTTGCCTCCTATTTTCACTGTTCAACATGATTCCGCCATTTTGGACAGTTCACGCTCAATTTGGAGTTCCGCAAAACGAACATTTCCCCACTGTAAATAGTCAGGGCCTATAACCGTACTTCGGCCCCAAAAAGTTTTCTCGCTTCACCGATGCTGCCGGTAAATGTTCCCCGTAATCCATAAACACGGGCTGCATAACGGATAACCATCAAAATAACCGATTCTCTGTCTCTGAACGCTGAACACACGCAGAGATCGTGATTGGATCAAAAATGGTCGGACATTCGTGTGAAGCGACGGAAAGCGGTCATTCTTCAAACTCAAAGGTTTCCCGCTGATTCACCGCGTCCAGCGCAAGCTGGGCACGGGACAGCTCATCGGCAGCTTTCTCATAGTCTGCCTCCACCGCCGCGATGTCATAGTTGGCGTAGGTGTAGTCGATGATGCTGGACTGGCGGCCGTACTGCTCCTCCACACGCTCCTTGGGCAGTCGGCTTTTCATTTCCAGCAGCTTGCTTTTCCGCTTGGTGAGCTGAGGAATGTAGACCAGCAGCTCGTCGATGGTCATGTCAAAGCTGTCCACGGTCTGCGTGGCGTTAAAAATGTTGATGGCGTGCTTGAGCTTGCGGATTTTCGCTTCCAACTCTGCGAGACGGATCTGCGTTTCAGCGTAATCGTAGACAGGCCGAACGGACTCGACATCCTCCCCCATGGCAGCCCGGAAGTCCCGGCTGCGGGTCTCCTTGTCCAGCAACGCGGTATACTCGTCATTCAGTTTTTTCAGCAGCTTGTTGGCCTGTGCGGAGGTGTAGTTCATTTCCATCTGCCTCTCTTTCCTCTATCTGCATGTATTGAATTTTTTAATAGTATAACACGGTCGGGTGCGCTTGTATAGTCGGTACAGTAAGGGGCGCTGCCGTTGGATCGTCTATCCATTGACAGAAGCTCACATTTCATTCTACAATGAACGTAAAGACATTGCGCGATACAAGGCAGAACGCCATCTGAATATGAAGCAATCCGGTTGCAGGTTCACGCCTGCTGATCCGGGCGCAGAAAGGTGGAACATATATGGCCAGATCCTCTTTCCAGAAATTGAAATTACTTCATGTCATGAATTATCTGCTTCAGAACTCCGACGAGGAGCACCCGATTACAGTCAATCAGATGATTCAATACTTAGAGTCCAACGGCATCGCCGCAGAGCGCAAAAGCATTTACGATGACATCGAGGCGCTGCGCACCTTCGGCATGGATATTGAGGAATGCAAGCGGGGCCGCGTGTTCGGCTATTATGTGGCAAGCCGCACCTTTGAGCTGCCGGAGCTGAAGCTGCTGGTGGACAGCGTGCAGTCCTCCAAATTCATCACCCACAAAAAGACCGCGTCCCTCATCAAGAAGATCGAGACGTTGGCCAGCGTACACAGTGCACAGCTTCTGCACCGGCAGGTCTTTGTGAAAAACCGCATCAAGACCATGAACGAGTCCATCTACTACAATGTGGATGAGATTCACAACGGCATCTCCAATAACCGGAAGATCCGGTTTCTGTACTTTGAGTACAATGTGGCCAAGGAGCGGCAGTACCGCCACGGCGGCGCGTACTATGTAGTCAGTCCCTTCGCCATGACCTGGGACGATGAAAACTACTATCTGGTGGCCTATGACTCTGAGGCCGGGATCATCAAGCACTACCGCGTGGACAAGATGGAGAAGATCTCCACGCTGGATGAGGAGCGGGACGGTCAGGAGGTCTATCAGGCGCTGGACATGGCGGTCTACACCCGCAAAACCTTCGGTATGTTCACCGGCGAAGAGATCAAGGTACAGATGCGGTTTGAAAATCACCTGGTAGGCGCCGTTCTGGACCGGCTGGGCAGCGAGGTATTCATCGTCCCCGACGGCCCGGCCCATTTCACCGTCCGGACGGATGTGGTGGTCAGCCCTCAGTTCTTTGCGTGGGTGCTGGGTTTTGGCCCTCAGGCGCAGATCGTGGGACCCGCTCATGTTGTGGACGGCATGAAGGCGCATATCGGCTCCGTTGCGGCGCTTTACGGCCCGCAGGCATAAAAACTGAATCAACTTGGGGTAAAACGGCTCTGACCATCGCGGTCAGAGCCGCTGTTTTTTGTCATAGTCCGGTTATTGGGACAGGTAAGATTGTAAAATGATGATACTGGAAGGAAACCCGATCATTTTGAAGGAGGGGTTTTATGAAGTTCAAGATCGTTTTTTCCGCCGCTGAAAAGGGAAGCAGGCACGAGGCTGCCGCGCGGTTTGTTATTTCCAGAAAGCCGAAGCCTACCAGATCCCTGGTGCTGATCCACTTCCCTGCTCGCAACATGACGCTCTCCTACTACAACGATCAATTTGATCTCCACTGCGGCGATCTGGTCTTTGTGGATGGAAAGCTGGAAGGTTTCCGCGGTCATGTGGTGGATGTCTGCTATACCTTCAAGATCAAGCTGTCCGACTACAAGCGGGTCATCAGCGTGGCCGATACGAAGGTCCACGGTGAATTCCATTTTGCCGGATCGCACTTCGTCACCTTTGACCGCAGCGTACTCCCCTATGAACAGGTCATCACCTGGTTCAAGGCACCTGAGAAGGAGGATACGGAAATCGTTTCCGGAAAAGACGGCAGCGGCTTTCAGTTGAATGATCTGCAAACCATGAAGATCAGCGACGCCATTGCGGAGCGGGGACATGACTATTACAGAGAAAACCGGGTGCGGTACATCTCTCTGGATAAGACTCGGGTGCGGGCCATTGTGGAAGGGACACAGCCCTACGAGCTGGAATGCGACTACATCGACGACAAGATCAAAAATCTGGTTTGCGATTGCTTCTGCACCTATACCTGCAAGCATGAGTTCGCCGCCATGCTGCAGCTAAAAGAAACTCTGGCGTTCATTGAGAAACACTACTCAGACAGATTTAAAGAAAGCCGGTACTTCGCCGCCGTCTGCAAGGAAACGCTGCTGAATACCGCGATGGCCGGCAGAGAAACCGGCAGTATCATGCTCTGAGCCGCAGATCGATCTGAGGAAAATACGCCGTACAGAGATCGCAGCTGGTGACAGTGTCCGTTTTATAGGACAGTATGTATTGTATACTGAGCATGTAATCAGAAAACAACACACCACGGAAGAGGTTATAAAAATGGAGCGATTTGAACTGCGGTATGTGATGGGACACATTGAGGTATATGATGAAAACGGTCGGTTCTGCTTTTCTGCGGATCATGTGTCCGAGGCCATGGAGGAATTGCGGGAGGAGTTCAGCGCAGCCTGACCCTTACCGGCTGATAGGCGAAAAAAGTCTGCCTTCCAAATGGAAGGCAGGCTTTTGCAGAGCATTTTCTTATCTGTCGCTATTTCAATCAGCATTTATGAATACGCACTCTGCAAGACTCTATTTGCCATTTATTCTGCCCGGCTCCGGTGCTCAGCTCAGAACCAGCCATTCAAGAGGTCCAGTACGCCGGAGAAGTCCCCGGTCATCGTATAGCCGCCCTTCTGCGTATAGAGCGTTCCGCGGTCATCCATTGAGATCTCCTGCTGATTTTCAAAGCTGAAGCGGTACACATACTGATCGTAGGGGCCGACCTTGCTGTCAGAGGTTCCCCTCCGTACTACTTGAATGGTTTCCAGTTCATTCAACAGGGCTCCCTTCTGGTCATTTGTAAGATCAATCTTTTCCGCGCCGTCTATGGATTCCCGCGCCACGGTGCAGGGGAGCTCCAACAGCTTTTCCGGGAATACCGCCGATGCTTTTTGGGGAAAGGGTTTTGCAATGACGATCACCGCAAGCAGGGCCAAAACCACAATCGCAGCCGCTAAAAATGGGACCGAAATTCTCTTTTTCATATCACGTTCTCCTTTTCATGTTTGTTAATAGGTATTCCGTCAAAAACCGCGTTACCACTTTTTCAGCACACCCAGCAGGCCCCGCTTGAGCACCTGACCGCCTGCTGAGATCAGTTGGGACTCGATCTTGGCCGCCCGGCGCTCTGCCTTGCGGCGAGCCTCGTCCTCCAGCTTCTGTTTGCGCTTTCGTTCAGCTTCTTCCTCCTTCAGACGCAGCTTTTCCGCCTGAGCCTCCTCCTTTTCGCGGGCCTTGCGGTCGGCCTCCTCCTGTTTGGCGGCCTCCACTTCCTCCCGTTCCGCTGTCAGCACCTCGTAGGCTGACACGTTATCCACAAACTCGTCATACTTCTCCATGCCGTCGTGCATCATCACCTTGGCCCGGACCATTGGCTCCGGCACCGACATGAGGCTCTGGTGGCAGATGATCTTCGTGCGCTCCACCATAGCGGGTACGCCCGCTTCGTCCAAGAACGAGGTCAGCGCCTCGCCGACGCCGAGCTCCATGATGGCATCCTCCGCCTGAAACGCGGGATTGGGCCGGAAGGCCCGCGCCGCCGCGCGGACAGCCTTCAGCTCTGCGGGGGTATAGGCCCTGAGGGCGTGCTGCACCCGATTGGAAAGCTGCGCCAGCACGGTGTCTGGAATATCGCCGGGACTTTGCGTCACAAAGTATACGCCCACGCCCCGGGAACGGATCAGCTTCACCGTCTGCTCCACCTTTTGCAGCAGCACAGTGGGCGCATCGCGGAACAGCATGTGGGCCTCGTCAAAGAAGAATACCATCCGGGGCTTGTCCAGATCGCCAGCCTCCGGCAGGATCTCAAACAGCTCCGACAGCATCCACAGCAGGAAACTGGCGTACAGCGTGGGATTCTGCACCAGCTTGACGCAGTCCAGCACATTGATCATGCCCCGGCCGTCAGCAGCCGTGCGCATCCAGTCATGAATGTCCAGCGCCGGTTCCCCAAAAAACAGCTCGCCGCCCTGCTGCTCCAGTGGCAGCAGCGCCCGCAGGATCGCCGCCACCGACTGAGATGTGATATTTCCATAGGTCATCATGTATTCGGTGCGGTGCTCGTTGACATAGGTCAGCATGGCCCGCAGGTCCTTCAGGTCGATCAGCAGCAGCCCCTTGTCATCCGCAATTTGAAACACGATGTGCAGAATTCCCTCCTGCACCACCGTCAAGCCCAAAATCCGGCTGAGAAGCTCCGGTCCCATGTCGCTGACGGTGGCCCGGACGGCGTGGCCGCCCTCCTGATAAGCATCCCAGAAGGTGGTGGGATAACCCTGGTAGACAAAGCGGTCCCGCAGGCCGAATTTGTCGATGCGCTTTTCCATGCCCTCGCTGCTCTGGCCCGGCGCGCAGATGCCCGCCACGTCGCCCTTCACATCGCACAGAAACACCGGCACACCGGCGTCGGAAAAAGACTCCGCCATCACCTTCATGGTGACGGTCTTGCCGGTGCCGCTGGCCCCAGCGATCAGTCCGTGGCGGTTGCACATATTCAGCGCCAGTTCCACCCGCTTGTCGCCTGCCAAACCCATACAGATCTTCCCGTTTTCGTACATGAAGCCACCTCCGTCATTTGTTAATGCTCTTTTTCATCATTATACCTGCGCGCCCGCCCCGGTGCAAGAGCAAAGAGGTGCGTTTCCCCTGTTTATAAGGGTTTTTCAGCGGTCAGACAGGCAGACGCCGCCTTATAGCTGTGAAAGGCATAAGGCCCCCCAGAAGAAGTATAGGTAATACCTCCAATTAGCATAACTTATTTCGTTGAAAATAGATACTTTTTTAACATATTGTGCAAAAATCGCAACAATCTTTTCAAATTTTTGTGGCGAGGTCCCACGGAAAAAGCCGTGTCAGGAATTGACATTTTCTGTCGTGTCTGAGATAATGATTACATTGAAGCACAGGCAACTGACGGAACGTGGAGCACCACATGGAAGCCTGCTGTCATACGTACTGTCGACCGTCTGGGCAAACCTGTTCTCCATGGAGATCCATGGGGACCGGTTTACCCTTTTTTTATTTGCATTTTTATCTTTTTAAGGAGGATCGCATGAAAAAAGTAGCAGTCATTATGGGAAGCGACTCTGACTGGCCCGTTGTAAAGGGTGCCTGCCAGCAGCTCGAGACCTTCGGCATCCCCTATGAGGCCCACATTCTCAGCGCCCACCGCACCCCCGCCGCCGCCGCAGACTTCGCCAGAAGCGCCCGGGCCAACGGCTTCGGCGTGCTGATCTGCGCCGCCGGTATGGCGGCCCATCTGGCGGGCGCCTTCGCCGGAAACTCCACCCTGCCGGTTATCGGCATCCCCATGAAGGGCGGCGCTGCGGACGGACTGGACGCTCTGCTGGCTACCGTCCAGATGCCCAGCGGCATCCCCGTGGCTACCGTGGCCATCAATGGCGCGAAGAATGCCGCTGTGCTGGCCGCTCAGATTCTGGCCGTCAGCGATGACGCACTGGCCGCCAAGCTGGACGCTCAGCGCTCCGAGATGGCGGAGCAGATCGCCGCCAAGGAGGCCAAGCTGCAGGCGGAGCTGGCCCACTAAGCTGTTCACACAAGCATTGATCTTTTCCTGATAAAACCGATATTCAAAACATTTTGGAGGTACAATACTATGGAACTCGTTTATACTGGCAAGACCAAGAACGTTTACGCTCTGGAAAACGGCAACTATCTGCTGAAGTTCAAGGATGACTGCACCGGCAAGGACGGCGTATTCGATCCCGGCGAGAACTCCGTGGGCCTGACCATCGACGGCGTGGGCGATGTGAACCTGCGCATGAGCATCTATTTCTTTGAGAAGATCAACGCCGCCGGCATCAAGACCCATTTTGTCAGCGCCGACCTGAATAATACCACGATGGAAGTCCTCCCTGCCAAGGTCTTTGGCCATGGCCTGGAGGTCATTTGCCGTCACAAGGCCGTCGGCTCCTTCATCCGCCGCTACGGCGAGTATATCGCTGAGGGCGCCGACCTGCCCGCCTATGTGGAGACCACCTTCAAGAATGACGAGAAGGGCGATCCACTGGTGACCAAGGACGCGCTGGTTGCTCTGGGCGTGATGACCGCCGAGCAGTATGATGCCATCAAGGAGGAGACCCAGAAGATCACCCAGATCGTGGCCGATGATCTGAAGGAAAAGGGCATGGTCCTCTATGACATCAAGTTTGAGTTCGGCTATGCACCCGACGGCAGCGTTATGCTCATCGACGAGGTGGCCAGCGGCAACATGCGGGTCTATAAGGACGGCCAGTACATCGATCCCATGACCCTCTCCCAGCTGTTCTTCGCGTAATGGGCGGTTATTTTGGAGCGATCTCCCACCGGGATGTGGGACTGGACGTATTTTTCGGCACGGACTACCACTCCCATCTGGGTACCCGCCGGGGCGGCATGGTGGTTTACGGGCCGGAGACCGGGTTCGTCCGGGAGATCCACGATATT
>ERZ827168.4601-NODE-4601-length-12470-cov-3.588884_pt1 | contig 12470 bp, 18 predicted proteins | sample MGYA00519868_ERZ827168 | MGnify/ENA primary metagenome ERZ827168 (study PRJEB31778, sample SAMEA3449271) | human gut metagenome | biome: human gut; feature: human-associated habitat; material: faeces | place: United Kingdom | collected 2010/2012 ...
CTTGTATTGTTTAGCATTAAGGCAGAAAAACGGCTGCCATATCCCGTCGCTAAACTCAACAGCAATTCATCTCCGAGGAGCGGAAAAGTGTATGGATATGGCAGCCGTATAGGGGGCTGATATGTAAGGGCAAAATAAATGCCCGGAGATGTCCGAGCCACTTACCGGGGCTCCGCGGCAATGAATAGCGTCATTGAGTTTAGCATCGCAAAGTTGGTAAAAAATCCCGAACTATGCAACACAAAAGAAAGAATCAGTAGGAAATTTTTCCTCCAGTAAGCCCATTCATATAGTCGATGAAAGCTGCACCGCTCTTAAGATGATTAGGCATTGAGATTCCGAGACGCTCGAACGTTGGTGTCTCTTCTTCGATGAATTTATTCATTATCATTGCCTTATTAATAAGAGGAGCTCGATACGTATGGTAAAAATTATCAAAAACCATTTTTTCGGCGAGTTCCTGAGCCTTGGCCTGATTCCCAAGGGCAACCAGATAGAGAAGATCATCGTGGCTCGTTTGTAACGAAGGCGCCGGAGATGCTATTTGATTGATTTTGCGGGAGATATTAACCACCTTTACCGCCATAACGATAAAGAGAACTACCAAGACAACATTCAACAAATAATCGAGTATGCAGGCAGTCGCTGTAAGTGCGAAAGGAACCTCGAAATCGATTTCCGATTCAGAATAACTATAGGCCGACGCCGAAACTGTCACAAGAATAGAAAGAATAGAAAATAGCAGTTTTTTCATATTATAAACAATAAATTTAATTTACCACTTCGAAAGCAGCCTCTGAAGCCTGTACTATATTCAGTTCTATTTGCCGCTGCATACCCTCCACAGAGAACGTAGCGACATAAGTTCCTGGTTCTGCAATCGGCATACCGGACAAGGACCCATACAGATTCACATATGCGAAATCGCCTATCACCGGGTCCTTCACATCTATTGGCATATCAACATCTATCAATATGAGGTTCGGATTGTCTTTTTTTGAAAAACGAAGGTGCCCAACGTGATGGCCTGTTTCTGCGGAAGTAAATGTAAGTGTCGTGACAAACGACACGTCACTCAGAATGGTCGGAAAACGTTCGGCTGCAAGAGTATTCAGCGTACCTACTATAATAAGTTTTCCACTGTAATTGTGAACGGAATCGCAGAATGTTATAATATTTATGTCCATAGAGAATTGTTTTAGTCAGTAAGTTTCTTGGGACCCGCAGCAATACATGCCTGAGTTATTTTGCGGAGATTATCAAAGGGATATTTAATCACGCCGATTGTTCGGTTTTCCGGATAATAAAGGCGCCCTTCATGGCGTCCGGATGAAGATACCACTTCAGGATTCCCCAGTTTCTTTCTTTGATTTATATAAACTGTAATGCTCTTAGCCTTCAGTTTGTCGCCAACCTCACCATGCAACGGAAACTTCGCACGAAGACCGTCCTCCTCGGGAGTCAACACAAGTTTTTCCGAAACTTCGACACTGCAATTTTTCGATAATTCATATTTTACCATCGGAAGATTGGTGATTGGGTCTCTCTGAAGACCTTTCCATTCCTCTTTTCTGGTGTAGATACTACTTCTTGCGCCCTCCACCATATCGCCAGTGCAGACAAATTCACTCATTCCCGATAGCTTTTACATAATTGTCAATCGAAGAGTCGTCTATGCCGAAAACCGAGGAAAAATCGTCGGTAGTACGAATGTCCATCATTCTATCTGACAGACGCATTGCAGTAAACACATCCTCGGCCGACATTTTTTCAGGAGCCTCGACAACATATAAAGATTCATTCATTCCTATCTCGTTATCGAACTCGTCGTCGGTTATTTCTTCGCCAAGCAGCTGACAATAAAGCCTGAAGTAATTGCGCTCACGAGTACGGTTGTTGAACGCCTTTACAAGCAAATCGACCATTCGTGCAGGAACCATAGGGATACGAAAAAAATTTGTAGATGCTACACCTGCAAACTGAGTAATCTCCTCATCCTGTACAACGACCATATGCATTTTATTATCATGAGAGATAAAGCTCATGGTCTGACCTGAATTATTGTCGACAAAAAATTTTAATTCCTGATGCATCTGCATTTTCATTTCCACATCCTTATTTATGACAACCATAGGAAAGCATTAATAGATTTCCAAGCAGGCGCCATACTGACATCTTGACACAAAGATACGAAATTTCTTTAATTTACAATAATAAATTAAATATACCTAAATCGCATAAAACCCCGCCGGGGCGAAATCCGACGGGGAAGGAAAGCAAACGAACCGAAAAGCTGCAATAAAATCAGGCCTCGACGGGCGCAGGCTCCTCGAGCCGGGAGAGTGCGTCGGCCTTTTTGGCCTCCAGCTTCTTGCGGCGCTCATGGCAGGCCTCAATCACCGCCAGGATGAAGGTAATCACGATAGCCCAGAGCATCTCCAGACCGAAAGAAGCCAGGATGGCCACGAAAGCGGCTACCTTGCCCCAGAGCCACCAGAGGAATACAGCGCCGGGGGTCAGAACAAGAGCGGCGCGCAGAAGAGCGCCCACAACGTTTTTTACTATTTTCATAACGTTATATTGGTTTAAGGGTTAAAACTATCTCTTAGAGTGCGGCCGACAAACGAGCGCAGCCAGTCCTCGAACTCATATTTCATCTTCACGAACGTATCCTTGTAGAGGATACCCCAAATCGGGCGGTTATATATCCTGTAATTGCCCATGCGCTTCATATCAAGGAATCGGATATACGTCGGGTAACTTATCATAGCCGAAAGGCTCGCACCCCCTCCCGACATCGAGAACGTGGGATTGTCGAGCGCCGCCTGGAGTCGGCCGGAGCGGCTTCGGGGCGTCCCGTCAGTGCGGTAGGCCTGTTTGCCATAGATTTTATTGGCGGCAATCTGCCGCTGTTCCTCGAAAATACGCCGGAATCCTTTATTAAGATAGTCGGCAAAATATTTCGACAGAAGATCCGGATCATCCATAATTACGAGGACTTGGCATTGAAGGCGATTGACCATCCGGCAAACGAGCCGTAAAGCTCCGTTTCCGGAGCCGTCTCGACCGACGACATCTCGACATCGAAGAGCGAGCACGGTGCCGACTGGTCGGCCAGCAGCATCGATTTAACCCGCTCAACTACCGGCTGCGTCTCTTCCAGAAGTGAGAAAGCCGAGCGCTGCTGCGGGTTGTACTTCTTCATGACGAACACCACGCAATTATTGCTCTCCCGGAAGGCATCAGTATTGCGGCCGGAACCCTCGGCCAGAGGAGGGAACACAAACAGCGTCATCGAATCGGCCGGAAGCGCCTGGATCTTGCGGCCCATTTCCTTATCGATGGTGACGGGCAGCACCCCGGTAATTTCATCGACGCGGGCGGCGACACCCTCCCAGTATTCGCGATATTTCTTCAGGTTGATCATAACGTACCGAAATAATGGTTTGCCTCGGCATTGCGGCGAGCCACCAGCCCCGGAAGAGGCTTGAGCACACCATTGACGCGGGCATTGACGTGTTTCATGAACTCACCGCGGATGGCGGGGTCGGCCGGATTGGCCCGCACCAGCCGCACGAGCGTCGGAGCCTTGGTCGGAAGCGGCCCGATATTATATGAGAGCGAGACAAGAGCGTCGAACTGACGCCCGGAAAGATTGACGCCACGAAACACCGGAGCCACCGACATAGCGAAATCCGCGATATCCTGTTCGAAAAGAGCGTCGGCCTGTTCCTGAGTGATTTCCATGGCGGGAAGCACATCGGGCCCCGTATGGCCGTAACCGATAGTCCGGACGCCGGCCGGGCAGCGGTATGCCCGGAGACGGCAACCCTCCCAGCGCTTAATCATCCGCTTAATTTCATTAGATAATTCCATGACATTCAAAGTATTTGGTTAAATAATCCGATTAAGCCGAATTAAACCGGCTTATTTCGACGGTGAAAGCCGCTTCTCGTGGTTGTACTCGAACCGACATTTATACAGGTAAATCAGCACCGCCCACATATCGGCCTCCTCCACCTGGGAAACGTTGCCGAACAACCCGGCCGACGCGATCTCGAATGTTATACCTGTCCAGCCGGTCTTATCGTCCGGCCTCGAGGTTCCGGAGCTCTTGAAGATAATCCGGAAATCAATCTTCTTCCCGTTGATCTCAACCGGAGCAGCCATGAGCAACTTCCAGACAGAGCCCAACAACGTCGGAGCATGGAAAGCGAGCAGATCTGGAACCTCATCCTCTTTCGGAATATCGTATAGACGCCGGGCAATATGAGCGTAGCCCTCGGCTACCTCGGTTTCATCAGCGCCGGAGAGCGACTCGAGCACCGTCAGACACTTCACGAAAACGCCGAAAGAGACACCGTGGAGCCAGTCGCCAGGACCGGAATAGCCCCGATATTCAGGAAGGAGGTTCACCGGCGTAGTGAAATCGAGCGACGCCCTGTCTCCGGCCTTCACGAAGAAGCCGTCGATAGCTCCGGACTGGCGCTCCAGTTCAGCGATAAACACCGGTTTAAGTATGGTGTAATCGGCCTTACCGAATCCCAGCAGAAAAGAAAACCAGCGGATCCGAAAATAATCCAGGTCAATCATCCGGCTTCCCAGAGCATAAGCGAGGAAACAATAATATTCATACTGAGCCGGAGACAACTCCCCTACCGACGTCGGAATCTCTATTGAGCGGCCACGAGATATTACAGTTTCCATCAGAACGACATCCCTTTAGAATGAACAATCGGGCCGGAGACATAAACCTCGGCTTTGGCGCCCTCGGCATTGAGGTCTGCAACGAGCTGCTGAAGCCTCGACAGACAGCGGTCGGCATCGGCGCCCAGCGAAGCGGCAACGGCCGCACGCGCCGACTGCTCGGCCTTGAGGCGCGACTTAATGGGCTGCGACTGCTGAACCTGTACAATTCCCTCCGGAATAACCTCTACCGGGAGGCGCTCCACGGCCTTCTTGATTGAGAGCAGCGCTATGGCGCGGGCAGCCGTGTTGTACAGCACCGGCGAAACCTCTTCATCGCCCTCGAGCAGAGCTTTGAGGAATTTCGCACCAAGCACCGGAGCGACCTCCGAGTCCTGGACCTCCCTGATAATCGGCAAAAGCGTGACGAACAGCCTGTGAGAACCCATGTAGTAGAACTCGTCGAACTCCTCCTTACTACGGATCAGCAGACCTTCGCGCTGGCGGTACTTCGGGGAGTCCACCCAGAACGAGAACTCGCCGCGGTCGAGCACCTCGACCAGAGCATCGACGGCCTCGTATGCCAGTCGAGTAATATTCTCCTCATCCTTGAACTCCTGGAGAGCCGTCAGACCCTTCTCGTTCTCACCTAAGCGCCTGGAGCGGCCTCCCTCGTCGTGCTGGGCGTCGAGCGTCGGTATGATCTTGAGCCAGGTAAAGTACGCTACGGCCTGCTGGAGAAAAGTGAGGGCGACGGATGCCTCCTCGGGGAACTCCTCGTCGGGTTCCTCGCCGTTGCTGTAAAAGCGGGCAAGAGCCTCGACCGGTTCCCGGCCGACAATGGCAACGACGTCGCGGATTCCGAGCGGAAGCAGAGGCTCCCACTTGTCGAAAGATATACCTGAGGAAATCAGGCCTACGGCTGCCACAATCTCGTAGCTGCCATCGCCATTGCGGTTAAATAGTTTCATCGCGTATCAGTTTATATGGTTGCCAGCCTTCAAAATCCTTGTTGAACGACTGGATTTTATCGAAAATTTCATCCTTGTACCAGCGGGCGAGCCCGGAATCGACGGTGATTACCGCACATTCGGAGCGCGGGTTCGTGTTAACGTTGGCACTCCCCTCGATCACGAAATCGAACCGCTCGCCGAAGCCGGCCATCACCTTTGAGTGATTTCGGAAAATCGCTACCCGGCCCCCGAACTCCCGGACCAGATCCGTAAGCATCACGTAGATGGCGGCGTATGACGCCTGGAAAATCTCTCCCACGTAGAAATCGATATGGCCGAGATCTCCGTTACGCACCCATTTGGCGATTTCGTCGACATCGGTCGCCGCCATACACCAGGTGGAAAGCAGGGCATACTCCACGCGCTGCTGCTTGATGATAACCCGTAGATAAGTGAGGGCGTCGACATCGCCAAACGAGAAGCAGTGGTAGGCCGTCCCCTCCTCGAAATGCCAGGGCAACGACTCCTCAAGAGCGAGCTCCGACTTGATACGGCGCTCGACATACCGGCCACGAGAGCGTTGGCAGTCAACACTACGCGCCTTGTTAGGGTCTTCAGGATGCTCCTTGCCTTCATCTTTTCCGAGTGTTTTCGGGGGGGTAATTTCCCCAAAGAGATTACGCATTGGCCTTCATTCGGTTTTCCGGATTAACATTCTTCTCAGCCTCGACCACCGTGCGATACAGGCCGATTTTAACATCTGTGCCGGGATGGTTCACGTCGATAAACTGCTGGAATGGCTTACAGAGCACCATATCGGCAACGGCTGTTTCCGTAGCGTTGTAAACCTTCAGGGCGTACAGCTTCTCCGACCCGGAGCCAAGCTTCGTATCGAGAATGAGATTTGAGAGCGACGGATCCAGGCCGAAACCGGAGGTCGCAGCGGCCTCCGCCTTCTTGCATATAGCCACCTGAGCCTCGATATAATCCTTCACCTTGTTGTCGATCGGAGTGATTTTCCAGCCCTCAAAATTATTGGCCTCCGGATTCCAGAAATTAGAGGTATGGAAGAACTTGCCGGCATTCTCCTTCCCGGACATCGACGAGGCGAAACGCTCCATGGCGGCGTCCTTGAACTCCTCGAGCATCTTAGGCGAATACGAAATACCGCGCTGCTGGCAGAGATCCTTGATAACATCCTCCTGGCGGTCCCAGTAAGACTGAGGCGATTCGATGTGCTTGGATATGGCCGAGGCGTTTTCGTTGTAGGTTGACAGCAGAGGTGCAAGAGTGCCGGCCAGCTCAAGCCAATCGAACGCGCCGATAAAGCGCGGCACGCTATAATGGTCGTGATTATAGCTGTAGACGTTGTAGTATGCCAGGGCGACGGCATGGCGAAACGGATCGCGCGGGTCGAAGAGCGGATATACATGCGACGTAGCCGGGTCGGCCATAGGCCAGTCGGCCACCATGGCTTCCGTCGGCTGCACATTGTCGCCCGCCCAGACGAAACGTACCTTTCGAGCCGGCACGTGCTCCACGCGGGCGATACGTCCAGCGCCGATACGGCGGCCGCGGGTCATGGTGAACTTAACCCAGAACCCCTCCAGGTGGCACAAATCAATCAGGCAGCGGTGCATCTGCGTGAGATAGTCCGTGGCCTTGAGGTCGGCGGTAATAGCCTCGTCGACCGTCCACTGCCTGTAAAAGATATTCGAGCCCTCCTCTACGGCATCGCGATAGAGCCGGGGGCCTTCGCCCCATTGCAGACCTGCTTTTTTACCCATAATGCCTTCGCCGGCGTAAAACTTCTCCAGCAACTGGCATACCCGGCCGGGCAAATCGTTGTCGGCACCGAAAGGTATAATCGGAATACCGTTTACATTCATGTACTTGTAGCCGAAAGAGCCGGTGGCACCGCGGAGCATATAGGTAGATGGCAGCCATCCGCGCTGCTGGCGCGAATTGAGGCTGAAAGTATATATTTCTCCGGCGCCGTTATCGACAAAGCCGAAATTACCGCTTCTGCGTATCATTATAGCGTAAAAGTTAAAGTATCAGTTTAACACCGTGCGGCGGCCGTTGAACTCTATAATCAACGGTTGCCAGCATACGCGGGCGAGCCCAGTGTCTGTGTCGGTGTAGAAAAGTTTATAGCTTGAGTACTCGATTTTTTCGTCCGAAGCCTTCGGCCGGATTACTGCGGCGTTGACCGAAACGACATCGCCTCCGGAGCGCGTGGCACGGTTCCACTTGCGGAACTTGAATGAGAACGTACCGCCCTCGAGGCTGATGCGTTTCATCTCCTCGATAGCGAGGAAAAGGTCTATAGGTGTCTTTGCAGCAGCCATGGCTTGATTACGAATGAGAAAAATACATATATCAGAAACAGAAGCACGCCCAGCAGGACAACCTTCAGGACAACCTCCTTCAGCGAGCCACCTGCATCCACGACCTCCTGAGCTTCTTCCTCTTCCTGGGCGACGGAATCCGTGGTTCCGGACTTCGACGAGCGGCCCTCGAAACCGCGTAACGAGAATAAGGTTTCCGACCCCTTGACAAACGCTTCAAGATTCGTATTGTAAAGCTCACGGGACCAAAAGATAAGGATAGGGCGCCCGGCTGAGTCCCGGTTGATTCGGATGCTACCTGTATCTCGTGAATCCTCCCTACTGACACTCCGTTGATAAACAGAATCGCTTTGCCCGGTTGCAACCGAGTCGGTGAATGCGGAATTGGTGAACGCCTCGGCTGAGACGGTTGTAGAAAAGCGAACCGCCTTATGTGAGCTGCGACAGCCGCACAAAGCCGGGAGAAAGCACGCACACACGAGCAGAAAGCCGCATACGCGTTGCCATGATGGAGATGTATTGCCATGAAATTTCATAATGTATTATCGCGTTAGACTTTCGAGCTGTTGCTGAACGTCGCTCTTGAACTTGTCGAGCTCATTGGCATAGTGGAGCGAGATACCCAGTAGCGACGCCACGAAAATGCAGATACTGCCGAACGCGGTGAGCACAGAGCCGTGGATTTCGCCCTCCGGAGGAATGAAAAGCCCGATAAAGAGCAGCGTAATGCCGGAAAGCATGGTGACAACAGCCAAAATATAGACTATCACCTCTTTGAAGGATAATTTGTCAAATTCTTCTTGAAGATGTTTCATTATAGTATAGGCTAAAGATTACGCCACAAAATTCCGGAATTTCCTCGCGCGCGAGAAGGACAGCGGAAAAATTGAAAAAGGGAGCGCGTTTCACAACGAACTCCCGAGCACATTAGGTATTTGCTATGAATTGAAAATACTATACTCTAATCTATTTTTGCCTTAAATTATGTACCATTATCACTCGTTGTCGTTTTCGTCGTAGTTGTCAGGCTCGCAATCAGCGACAGAATCATCGGATTCGAGCTTTGCCTGATCGGGAGCGAGCAGCTCGATTTTTTCGGAGAGCGGCTTGTCTTCAGGCATCTCGTTTCCGGGAACTGCCACCGGGCCGGCGATTGCAGCCAGATCCGAGCGGAGAGCGTCGAGAACCCGGAGCGTGCCGATTGCCTCGGTGTCGCTCATACCGAGCTCGTCGCTCTGATGGAGGATGTGAGTATAGAGGCGGTCGAGGGTTTCGCGATAGTAGAGATACGTGCCGCAGGGATGCTGAAGGGCTGTGATTGCGGCGATTGCACCTTTGGAGAGTGTGAGGTTGCTTGTGGCCATAATATTTATGATTTAGAATTGTTGGGTTAAAATTTGGATTTGGAGAGATCAGGATTCTCATATAGCTTCGGGAGCAGCTTTCAGCGACCAGGCGAGGAAACCGAGCAGCCACACAATGGCCGAGGCGGCCAGAAGGAGACGGTTTTCGAGAATAATTCCCAGCCACGCTGAGACTGCAGTCGTTACGCTTACAAAGGTAAAGAAAAATTCCGAAGTAAGGCATTTAATTCCTCTTTTAAGGTAAATTTTACCTGAACGGCGTTGCATTTCATGCCGGACGCCACAAATCTCAACTGTTTTCATTGAATCGGACTGTTTATATGTTTGACGATTTAAATAATACAAAGAAGGCGGCCGCCTCTCCGTGTCGTCAAACAGTCCGAGAAACCGACGAATAAGTCGAGTTACTTTGGTGGAGAAGGCGGTCGCCTAAATTCGTATGTGATCGGGTACAAAAAATGCCCGAAAGGATTTCGAGCCGATTGCTCGGCTTATTCGAGAATGTCTCGAACCATTTGACATTGCAAATGTCGGGAGAATCTCGTGAACAAAAAAAAAAAAATGTTAACATATATTAACCCTGTAGAGAAATATAACCTACTGATAAGAGACTTTTTCGTAGAACATCATTACCATTCTTCCTCCACCGAGGCATTGAAAGTCTTCAACTGTTTTAAAGAAGCTGCAAGTTCGTCAAATTGTTCTTTAGATTTTTCTTTAAGCTGCTTCCATATTTTATTATGGGCACCCTTACTCAACCCACCTTTACCATACTCTTCAGCAGTGGTGAGCAACCCTAATGCGCTGCCAGCATGATTTCCAGGCTTAACGGAATGCGACATTTGCGACATTTCCACACGGAATCGGCCATCCTTAGCCTGAAGTTTAATCATATAATCGACCTGACCAGTATAAGCAATGTAAAACCCACCTTTTTTGAATGGAAATAAGGCTTTCAGAATTATTGTGGCCGATTGCGCATCTTCCATCTGTGTCACAGCCTTGGCATTTACATATGAAGTGGCAACCCATTCCCTTAGTCCCCCATAAATCTCAGCTTGAGTCTTGCCCTCTACAGGTATAACCTCAGAAAATGAAAGTGGCCGGTCCTGCGAATATGCAGAAAACGCTACGACCACAGCCAGCAGCAACAGTAATTTTTTCATTATGGCGTAAGTTTAAAGATAACTTTCGCCGGTTTTCGGATGGTTGACAGCACAAATTTAGACTTTTTCAGCGGTAAAAACATCGAAAAATAGACTTTACCGGGCAAAAATCGCGTTTTTCGGCACAAAATTTTGCTCTAAAAATAGCTAAATGCCACATAATCGGAGCAATAATGCCACTGAAAAACGAAAAACAAAATTTCGACACACTCCGAAGCCCGTGCCGCTCTGACGACGACTGGAAATTACCACCTTACCCCAGGAGTGAAATATGAGAAAATCGGTTTGTTACCCGTGTGAGAAACCTTCGAAACCGGGCAAACAAAAGCCCGGCGGTCCGGTCGGGCCGTCGGGCGGTAAGAGCGATGGTTAGATGGTAAGAGAGCCGGTAATCAGGAATTGAAGCGTTCGTTCATCCAGAGCTCGGCAATAGCATCAGCACCAGGAGCAGAAGAAGTTGCGGCACTCACTGCCTTAATCCAGTCGCGACGCATCAGCAGATACTTGAACGCGTCGGAGAAGTTGGTCGATAACCGGGGCAGCTTCTTAGCCTCCAGCTTCTCGGTCTTCTTGACCTTGGCAACAACCTTGACGGAGCCGCGGTATTTAACCTCTGCCCTCGCCCCCTCGATGCTGGAGATCATCTCCGGGCAATTGAGCGCGTCGACCAGCAGATAAGGAAGAGCCTTGTTATCCCCGCGCATAAACTCGTGCATGAAGTCGAACTCTGCATTCTGCCGGAGAATAGCTTGCTTGCGCGACATAAGGTTGACGGTCCAGCCGGTGCGACGGCCGGAGGCATCCTTCTCGATAGCCTCCTTAATCTTCGAGGCGTAGTCCTCACCCTGCTTCTGGAAGTTATTGCCGGCACGGTCGTAGTAGAGATTAAGGACCTTACATTTATGCCCGGTAAAGAAAGCGAGAAACTGATCGGCCAGCTCGCGGAACCAGCCCGGAGGAATCTCGTAGAAATTCTTATGCACCCGGTAATATTGTCCGTCCATCTGGCCGACAACCAGCGAGAGCATATTTCCAAAATCCATCCCCCCGTCGAGCGGACGCGTCGGATCCAGGAACCGAAGCTCGGAGGACGAGAACGCCGCCACGCGTGAAGCCGTGCCATCCTCATATTTATGTTTATCCGAGAAGAGCACGTAGAAGCGAGCATCGCGCCGGAGGCCCGGTCGCATACCCAGCACAGACTTCAGGAACTCATGGTGCTCGAGGGCACCGTTATACAGACGCCTGGCATAGTCGACGGTAAGTATATCGATATTAACAAAGCTCGAGATATTCATGAAGAACGTCTGCCCCTTCCTCAGTTTCAGCAGCCCTTCCTCGTAGTAGTCAATCTTCCTTTCGAGCCGGGCAATCTTCCTTACATCCGGAGCGCCGGCACCGTTCAGCTTCAGAAGCTTCAGCCGGAGGCGGTTCAGTTCGGAGGCAGCCTGAATTATCTTAATAATTCTATCCGGATTCATCTCGGCATCTACCCTTTTCAGGGCGTCGATCACCTGCTGCGTCCGCTCGACCGCGGGGTTGTTGTAGAGCAGCGTGGGATTGTTCGCCGAATCGAACACCAGGTCGGCCCCGACCTGCTTGGCGTAGGCTTCGATGGCCGCGAAGACCTGCTTCTGGATCGGAGAGATCATCTCGACCCGTTTTTTCATCAGCGTGCCTTCCTGTCCGAACAGGCTCTCCTGATACTCCTGGGCCTCCTTTTCTTTTTGGAGGATGGCGTTTTCACGCACCTGACGCGCTGCGGCCGAAAGCGACGTTTTCTGAACCTGATAGTTGTTGTAGAGCGTCTCGACCTCGTTGAACTTGGTATCCACCTGCGTCTGGTACTGTTTGGCGAGTTTGTCCAGATCGGATATGGCCGTGTTGTAGGCGTCGATCGACTTGAAGACTTTTTCGCTGTTGACGATTATGTAGCTCTGGGCCGCGAGG
>ERZ827168.4602-NODE-4602-length-12464-cov-19.369732_pt1 | contig 12464 bp, 9 predicted proteins | sample MGYA00519868_ERZ827168 | MGnify/ENA primary metagenome ERZ827168 (study PRJEB31778, sample SAMEA3449271) | human gut metagenome | biome: human gut; feature: human-associated habitat; material: faeces | place: United Kingdom | collected 2010/2012 ...
CCGCGGGCCATGAGCATGTCGGCGGCCATGCAGATCGTGCCGGCCGTGTCGATCATGTCATCGACGATCAGGACGTTGCGTCCCTCGACCTCGCCGATGGCCGTCATCTTGCCCACGACGTTGGCTTTTGCGCGTTCCTTGTGCGAGATGATGATCGGCGTGCCGAGGTGCTTGGCATAGGTGTTGGCACGTTTGGCGCCGCCCATGTCGGGTGCGGCGATCGAGAGATCCTCGATGTGGAGGCTTTCGATATAGGGGACGAAGATGCCGCTGGCATAGAGTGCATCCACGGGAATGTCGAAGAAACCCTGAATCTGGTCGGCGTGCAGGTCCATGGTCATCACACGGTCCACGCCTGCGGCCATGAGTAGGTTGGCCACCAGCTTGGCCCCGATCGGTACGCGGGGACGGTCCTTGCGGTCCTGACGCGCCCAGCCGAAGTAGGGCATCACGGCCACGACCTTGTAGGCCGAAGCACGGCGTGCGGCGTCGATCATCATCAGCAGCTCCATGAGGTTGTCCGAGGGCGGGAACGTCGATTGGATGATGAATACCGTACAGCCACGGATCGACTCGTTGTAGCAGGGCTGGAACTCGCCGTCGCTGAAACGCAGGACCTCGGATTGTCCGAGCGTCGTGCCGAAACTTGCGGCGATCTTCTGGGCGAGGTACTCGGAACCGCGACCCGCGAAGATCTTGATTTTGTGGATAGCCATAGGTTACGAAGGATTTTGATGGTGCAAATATAGGACATTGCGTTGAAAAACCGAGCCTTTTCGGGTTCGATTTTTCAACATTCGGTCAAACTTTGAGGCATTCGCCGATGAAATCGAGTATTTCGTCGCGCCCCGTGCCGCGCTCCGACGATGAGACGAACATCGGGGGCAGCTCCTCCCATGTCTCGGCGAGCGTCCGGCGGTAGCGCTCGATGCTCTTTTCGCATTGAGTTTTCGATAGCTTGTCGACCTTGGTGAAGACGATGCCGAACGGGACGCCGTTCGTGCCGAGCATCTCGATGAAGCGCAGGTCGATTTTCTGGGGTTCGAGGCGGATATCGACCAGCACGAAGAGGAAGTGGAGCTTCTCGCAGCGGAGCACGTAGTCGGTGATGAGCTTCGAGAACTCGCCCCGCACGGCCTTCGACGTGCGGGCGTAGCCGTAACCGGGCAGATCCACGAGATACCACGCGTCGTCGATGCGGAAGTGGTTGATCAGCCGGGTTTTGCCCGGAGTTCCCGAGACCTTGGCCAGCCCGTTGCGGCCGGTGAGCATGTTGATGAGCGACGATTTGCCGACGTTGCTGCGGCCGATGAAGGCGATGTCGCGCAGGCTGTCTTTCGGGACCTGCGTGATGCGCTCGGAGCTGCAGCGGAATTCTGCCTTGTTGATCTGCATGGGTATAGGGTTTTGTGCCGTGGGGCATGTCCATCCGCTGCAAAGGTAGTGCAAAGGGCGTGCACTGCCAAATCGAAAACGCGCCGCGGCGGAAAACGGCCGGAAAATCAGTAGTGGTGCGGCGACCGGTTGTTGAACCTCCAGCCCGCACCGAGCATCAGGAAGTTGGGCATGTGGAAGTCGCTCAGCGAGTAGCCGATGTGCACGAACGAGTTGCGGGTGACGCCCACCTTCAGGGCGAGTGTCTGGTAGAAGTAGTCCATGTCGCCGCCCTTGTGCAATATGTTCCTGCCCAGTCCGATCCCGATGGTGAAGTAGGGCATGACGAACTCGGCGCGGGCCGAGAGGCCGAGGGCCAGCTGGCGGTCGATTCCCGGTTTTACGAACTCCAGGTCGGGCGAGTCGCCCACGGCGGTGATCTGGTCGGGGATGTAGACGTTGGCGCTGCCGTCGTAGATGCCGTCGAGCGAGAGGCCCGCACGGAACTTGTAGCCGAAGTTGTACATGGCTGCGAAGTTCACGCCCAGCACCGTGTAGGCGTCGGGCGATGCGTACTGGCTGCCGTCGAACGCGACGCCCTTGCGGCGCCACGACCCGAAGAGCACCAGGTCGTAGGTCATGTGGGGGCGGAAGTCGGGGCCGTCGATGCGGCGTGCGACGCGGGCCTCGGCGGCCGTGCGTCCGAAGTTGCAGGTCAGTCCGGCCTGAAGTCCGGCGGAGTTGAGCCCGGCGTTGGGGATCGTGGTGTTGCCGTTGGAGAAGTGGGTGAGCGTGGGTCCGAAGGTCAGGTCGAGTTCGTGCGTGAGCATCCAGCGCAGGTAGAAGCTGACGTTGAGCAGGGCGTTGAGCCGCGAGCCCATCATCGTGTTGAGCGCGTTGTTCTCCCGGTCGTAGGGCTTCCAGCCGAACGAGAGGCCGAAGTTCCACTCGTAGTTGAGCGAGAGCCGGGGCGAGAGGCGGGCGATGCGCGCCCCCTGGAAGAGGTAGACCGCCACGGGGTTTCCCAGCTCGAGCGGGTTGGCGAAGTCGTAGTAGGCCGCGCCGATGCCCTGGTATACGCCGCCGTAGATGCGGTCGGCATAGGAGCCGGGACGGAACTGGAACGAGTATTTGAGGTGGGCGGCGAGCGAGAGGTCCATGGGCCGCATCAGCGAGTTCACCCCGTCGAGGAAGGGGTTGGTCGGGAAGATGTATTCGGGGCGGAATTCGGCGCCGAGGCGGTGCTGGAGCCTGCGGCGTTTCGGGCCGGCGAAGTCCGGATGCCGCTCCTGCCCGGCGGTGCGGGCCAGACGCCCCGGACGGGCGGTCCCGGTGCCGCGCAGCGTATCACGGAGGGCGGTCGTGTCGGCCGTCTGCCGGAGATCCGCCGCCGATTCCCGACCGAAGGAGGGAGCCGGCCCGTATGTCTGGGCGGATCCCGTCACCCTCCTGTCCGCCGTCAGCGGAGCGGGCGATGCCCACAATGCCGACAGCAGGGCAAGCACTGTCATCCAATATCTCATTCCGTACGTTCGTTCCATCGGCTCGGTCTTGGGGATTCGGGACCAAAGGTAAGAAAATTTTTCCCGCTCCCTGTCTCCCTGCGGGCGGAAAGCTCCTCCGTGCGGTCGATTTTCCTTCGGTCGGATGCCATTTCTGCGGCCGGGCCCGTGCCGATGCGACCGATTCCGTTCCGGCGGTTGCCTGATTGGCTGTTTTTTGCTATATTTGTCTTCCGGCCGGCAGTTGCTCTCCGGGATTGTCCGATCCGCCCGGCGGCATCCGCCCGGCAGCGGTCGCTCCCGTATCTCCTACCGGTCCTGCAACTGCGTGGCAAACAACAATTTCATCCATATGCGATCCATCCTTCGTTCCCTTGTGGCCGCCGCCTGTCTGTCGTTCCCGGGCCTTGCTGCGGCACAGTCGCTCCCCGGGGCCGATTCGTCGGCCGTCGTGGCTTACCGGCCGCAGTTCTCTACGGCGGGGTTTTACGAACTCCCCGGCACGGGGCGCACTGTCTATAACATGAATCCGGCATGGCGTTTCCACCGCGGGGCGGCCGAGGGAGCCGGACAGCGCGATTTCGACGATCGGGCCTGGCCGCTCGTCTCGCTCCCCGACGGGATCGAATACCTGCCGACCGAAGCCAGCGGCTGCGTCAATTATCAGGGCGAGGTGTGGTACCGCAAACACTTCACGCCCCGCGAGGAGTGGCGGGGCAAGCGGCTGTTCCTCCATTTCGAGGCCATCATGGGCAAATCGGAGGTGTGGGTCAATGGACACTGCCTCGCCCGGCACTACGGAGGCTATCTGCCGGTCGTGGTCGATATCTCGCCCGCCGTCGAGTACGGCGGGGACAATGTCATCGCCGTGCGTGCGGACAACAGCGACGATCCGATGTTCCCGCCCGGCAAACCGCAGGATGCACTGGATTTTGCCTACTTCGGCGGCATCTACCGCGACTGCTGGCTCATCGCCCACAACCGGGTCTTCATCACCGATCCCAACTACGAGGATCAGGAGGCCGGAGGCGGGCTCTTCGTCTCCTACGACGACGTGTCGGAGGCCTCGGCCAGAGTGCGGATGGCTGCACACGTGCGCAACCTTTCGGGCCGGTCGTTCCGGGGACGGGTCGTCTATGAACTCTACGACCGGGAGGGACAGCTGGCCGCTTCGGCCGAGGAGCGGCTCTCGGTGACCAACGGGGCGGCCAAGCGGGTCGAGGCCCGCGTGACCCTCTCGCAGCCCCGCCTCTGGTCGCCCGATATGCCCTACCTCTACAAGTTGCATGTTTACGTGAAGGACCAGCAGGGCGATGTGGTCGATGGCTATTGCCGCCGGATCGGTATTCGCAGCATCGAGTTCCGGGGCAAGGAGGGGTTCTGGCTCAACGGCAGGCCCTATCCGTGGCCGCTGATCGGCGCCAACCGCCATCAGGACTTCGCCGTCGTGGGCAATGCCCTGTCGAACAGCCTCCACTGGCGGGATGCCAGGAAGCTGCGCGATGCCGGCCTGCGCGTGATCCGCAACGCCCACTATCCGCAGGATCCGGCCTTCATGGACGCCTGCGACGAGTTGGGGCTTTTCGTGATCGTCAATACCCCGGGCTGGCAGTTCTGGAACGACGATCGGGTCTTTGCCGAGCGGGTCTATTCCGACATCCGCAACATGGTGCGCCGCGACCGCAACCACCCCTCGGTGTGGCTTTGGGAGCCGATTCTCAACGAGACATGGTATCCGGAGGATTTCGCCGCGAATGTCGTGCGAATCCTGCATGAGGAGTATCCCTATCCTTACTGTTATGCGGGTTGCGATGCCGCGGCCCGCGGAGCCGAACACTTTCCCGTGCAGTTCACCCATCCGCTCAACGGGGGCGACGGGGCGTTCAATACCCGGGAGCTGGATCCGAAGGTGTGCTATTTCACCCGCGAGTGGGGGGACAACGTCGATGACTGGAATTCGCACAATTCGCCGAGCCGCGTGAACCGCGGGTGGGGCGAGGTGCCGATGCTCATCCAGGCCAAAGGATATGCCCGCCCGGACTATCAGTATACGTGCTACGATGCTTTGTGGCGGACGCCGCGCCAGCATGTGGGCGGGTGTCTCTGGCACTCGTTCGACCACCAGCGGGGCTATCATCCCGATCCCTTCTACGGCGGCATCATGGATGCCTTCCGGCAGCCGAAATACTCCTATTACATGTTCTGCGCGCAGCGGCCTGTGCAGCCCAATCCGGAGTTGATTGCCGGAAGCGGCCCGATGGTCTACATCGCCCATGCCATGACCCCCTTCTCGCCGGCCGATGTGACGGTCTACAGCAATTGCGACGAGGTGCGCCTGACCTGCTGCAGGGATGGAGAGCCGCGCGTCTACCGCAAGTCGCCCGAGGCGGGCGGCATGCCCTCTCCGATGATCCTGTTCGAAGGGGTTTTCGATGTGATGCGCGACAAGGAGCTGTCGCGCGAGGGGCGTCAGGGCGACTCCTATCTGCTGGCCGAGGGGCTTGTGGACGGCCGGGTCGTGGCGACGCACAAGGTCATGCCGGCGCGGCGTCCTGCGAAACTGTTGCTGTGGGCCGATGACGGGCCGGCAGGGATGACGGCCGACGGCTCGGACCTGATGACGGTCGTAGCCGCCGTGGCGGATGAGAACGGGACGATCAAGCGTCTGAACGACTGCGAGGTGCTCTTCGAGATCGAAGGTCCGGGCGAGCTGGTCGCTTCGGAAGGGACCTTCACCAATCCCCGGCGGGTCAGCTGGGGTACGGCCCCCGTGCTCGTGCGCGCCACAACGACTCCGGGAACGATCCGCGTCCGGGCCCGGGTCGTTTTCCAGGGAAAGCATACGCCCCTGGCGGCCGAGTTGGAGATCCCGACCTTCCCGGCGGATCACGAAGTGATTGCCGATCCGTCGGAGCTCGAAGCGGCCGAGGCGGCGAAGGGGGTGCGGAGTAAGGCTCCGGAATCTTCCGACCGTGATTTGGAACGGGAGGTCGAGGCGTTGCGCCTGGAACTCAACGCGCTGAAACTTCGGGAGGTGGAGCGGCAGCAGAGCGATTTCGAATAGACCGGCACCCGCTCCTTCCGGCCAAACGAAAAACGGGCGCGGACCACAAAGGTCCGCGCCCGTTGTCTTGCATGGGCCGCCGTCCGGATCAGTAGCCGAGGATGCGGAGCATCGAGCGGTAGGACTGCTCCTTGGCGAACAGGCGGGTGTAGTATTCGTTGTCCGACTTGTCGCGATCGATGATCACGTGCTTCGGGGCGGGGATCAGGCAGTGCTGGATGCCGCCGAAGCCGCCGAGCGACTCCTGGTAGGCACCCGTGTGGAAGAATCCGATGTACTGCGGGTTGCCCTTCTCGAGCTTGGGCAGGAAGATGGCGTTGGTGTGGCACTCCGAGTTGTAGAAGTCCTCGCTGTCGCACGTCAGTCCGCCGAGCAGCACGCGCTGGTACTCCTTGTCCCAGTTGTTGATGGCCAGCATGATGTAGCGCTGGTTGATACCCCACGTGTCGGGCAGGGTGGTGATGAACGACGAGTCGATCATGTACCAGTTCTCGCGGTCGTTCTGCTGCTTCTGATTGACGATCGAGTAGAGCGCCGCGCCGCTTTCGCCCACGGTGAACGATCCGAACTCGGTGAAGATGTTCGGCTCCTCGATGCCGTTGCGCTGGCAGATGTTCTTGATCTGCGCCACGATCTCCTCGGTCAGGTACTCGTAGTCGTATTCGAAGTTGAGCGAGTTCTTGATGGGGAATCCGCCGCCGATGTTGAGGCTGTCGAGCTCGGGGCAGATGGTTTTCAGCTCGCAGTAGACGTTCATGCACTTCGAGAGCTCGTTCCAGTAGTAGGCCGTGTCCTTGATTCCGGTGTTGATGAAGAAGTGGAGCATCTTGAGCTGGAACTTCTTGCTGTTCTTGAGCTTGGCTTTGTAGAACTCGACGATGTCGTTGTAGCGGATGCCGAGGCGTGAGGTGTAGAACTCGAACTTGGGCTCCTCCTCGCAGGCGATGCGGATGCCGACCTTGCACTTCTTGGTGAAGGCGTCCTCGAACAGGTCGAGCTCCTCCTTGTTGTCCAGTACGGGGATGGTGTTGGTGAATCCGTCGTTTACGAGCTGGGCGATGTTCTCGACATACTGCGGGCGCTTGAATCCGTTGCAGATGATGTAGCGGTCCTTGTCGATGATGCCTCCGTCGTAGAGGGCGTTGATGATGTGGATGTCGTAGGCCGACGAGGTCTCGAGGTGGATGTCGTTCTTCATCGCCTCCTCGAGCACGAACGAGAAGTGGCTCGACTTGGTGCAGTAGCAGTAGTTGTACGAGCCCTTGTAATCGACCTTGGCCATCGCCACGTTGAACATGCGCTTGGCGCGGTTGATCTGTTGCGAGATCTTGGGCAGGTAGGTGATCTTGAGCGGCGTGCCGTACTGCTTGATCAGTTCCATGAGCGGAATGTCGTGGAAGTGCAGCTCGTTGTCCTCGACCGAGAACTCGTCCTGCGGGAAATCGAACGACTGTTCGATCAGGTCAATGTACTTGTCTTTCATGGCTCGTTCGTGTGGGTTTCGGGAATCCGGCTTCGCTACATGGTCGGAAACGGGCGAAAGTAGCTCGGTCGGATTTTCCGGATTTTCGGGATGCAAAGTAGGCGAATATTTTTCGTATAACCAACTCTTTGCCGCGATATTTTCGTTAAATTTTACCATTCCGCGTGTTTTGGGCCCCGTTGCGCCGCCTTTGCGGCCTGCTCCGAACCTTTTCCCGCCTGCCGACCCGGACATGGCATCCCGTGCCGCTGCCTCTCCGGCCGGCGGTGCGGAGGGGGCGCTGCGGCGGCGGAAGCGGGCGGTGGGACGATTTTTGGAAGCCGAATATTTGGACGTTTCTGCGAAAAACGGTAATTTTGAACCCTGACAAAATAAGGAGATTTAGACTGTGCTGATACCTGTCATAACGCAATATCTCGAGACGCACAAACGTCTCGTCATCCCTCAGCTGGGTGCCTTCATCGTCAAGGAGCCCGGCCGTGCGGTACTCTTTTCCGAACTGCTCAAACGCGACGACGGCGTGCTGCGCGGGCTGCTTTGCGCCCGTGGGCTCAACGAGTTGGAGGCCGCCGGCGAGATCGACCGCTTCGTCTTCGAGGTGCGTCATGCCGTCGAGCACGGCCTGGTGTGCCCGCTGCCCTGTCTGGGCGAGATGAAGGGCGGGGCGAACGGAACGATCGCCTTTACCTATGACCCGCGTCCGGCTGTTCCGGCCGCTGCCGGGGAGTCCGCCGGAGCCTCTGCCTCGTCGCACGACGGCGGGGAGGCTGCCGCGGGAACGGACGGGGAGCGGGACCCGTCGCGCCGTCCGCAGTTCGATGCCGGGCGCATGGCCGAGACGATGAAGAGCGCCTTCACCGAGCCGCATGTCTCGCCTTCGGCGAAGATGAATCCCGATCCCTCGGTCCGCGGGTTGCGCTACGGCAAGCCGCCGAAGAATACCGATGCCTACACCTACGTGAACCGTGTTCCCCGCCGGCGCGGCGACCGCTTCATCTGGATCGCCATCATCGCTGCGGCGCTGGCCGTGGCGGCCATCCTCTACGGCTATTGGCGCGAGGCGCGTGAACAGGCGGCCGAGACGGAGTGGATGGACTATACCGATCCGGCCGATGCACCGGCCGAGGGCGGCGAGGCAGCCGCCGGGGAGCAGACATCGGCCGACGGGACGGCCTGCCTCGGTTTTGAGGCTCCGGACCCGCTCCGCCTGCGCGCCTGACCGGCGATGCGGCCCTTCGTATCGACTTTACGACCTGAACCATGACAGAAATAACAAGTGTTAAACAGCGCTTCGGCATCATCGGAACCTCGGAACTTCTGGACCGGGCGCTGGAGGTTGCCTTGCGTGTGGCGCCGACGGACCTGACGGTCCTCGTCACGGGCGAGAGCGGTGTGGGCAAGGAGTTTTTTCCGCAGGTCATTCACGCCTATTCGTCGCGCAAGCACAACAAGTACATCGCCGTCAATTGTGCGGCCATACCCGAGGGAACCATCGATTCCGAGCTTTTCGGCCACGAGAAGGGGGCCTTCACCGGCGCCACCGAGGCCCGCAAGGGCTATTTCGAGGAGGCCGACGGCGGCACGATCTTCCTCGACGAGGTGGCCGAGTTGCCGCATCCGACCCAGGCGCGGCTGTTGCGTGTGCTGCAGACGGGCGAGTTCATCCGCGTCGGATCGTCGAAGGTCCAGAAGACCAACGTCCGCGTCGTGGCTGCCACGAACGTCAATCTGCAGGAGGCCATCGCCCAGGGCCGCTTCCGCGAAGACCTCTACTACCGCCTGGGTACGGTCCCCATCAGCGTGCCGTCGCTGCGCGAGCGGCCCGAGGACATCCCGCTGCTGTTCCGCAAGTTCGCCTCCGATGTGGCCGTGCAGTACCGCATGCCGGCCGTGACGCTCGACGACAGTGCGCGGCAGATGCTCATGCACTACTACTGGCGGGGCAACATCCGCCAGCTGAAGAACGTCGCCGAGCAGATCTCGGCCATCGAGCCCGCCCGGGTCATCACTGCCGAGGTGCTGGCCAAGTACCTTCCCGTGCAGGAGGCCGGGGCCCCGGCCCCCATGGCGCCGTCGGGGCGCATGGACGCGGGGGAGATGTCCACCGAGCGGGAACTTTTATATAAGGTGTTGTTCGACATGCGTGCCGACATCAACGAGCTGAAGCGGATGATCTCCGAGCTGATGCAGGGTGCGGTGCGGCATCCCGAACCGCCGCGCGACATCCGCGGCCTGCTGCCGACGACGACGCAGAGTGCCTCGTATGTCTCGGCTGCGGCCCCTTCCGAGGCGGTCCAGCCGCCGGTCTTCGACGAGAGCGAGGAGGTGACCGATGAGCCGCCGCGCGAGAAGACCAAGGCCGACATGCAACGTGAACAGATCATCCGCGCCCTGCGCCGCAACAACGGACGCCGCCGCGAGGCCGCCGCCGAGCTGTTCATGTCCGAACGTACGCTCTATCGCAAGATCAAGGAGCTGGGCATTGCCGAAAATTGAAACCATGAAGACACGAATCATCCTATTGACAACCCTCTGCGTCGCCCTGCTGACCGGGTGCGGCGTGGCCATCAAGTATTCGTTCTCGGGCGCTTCGATTCCGCCCGATGCCAAGACCTTCTCGGTGGCCTATTTCCCCAACAACGCGACGATGGTGTCGCCGATCCTCAGCTCGACGCTGACCGATGCACTGGTCGATATCTTCTCGCGCCGCACGCGCCTGGCACAGGTGGACGAGGGCGGCGACTTCGCCTTCGAGGGCGAGATCACCAACTACACCTCGACTACCTCGTCCGTGTCGAGTGAGGAGTACGCCCTGCTGAACCGGTTGACGATCACCGTGAAGGTCCGCTTCACGAATGCGCTCGACGAGAAGGCCTCGTGGACCAAGACCTTCTCCGCGTTCGAGGACTACGACTCGTCGCTGCTGCTGACCGAGGCCGAGAGCACGCTGATCCCCGAGATCGTCGATCAGCTGGTGACCGACATATTCCAGGCTTCGGCCTCCAACTGGTAGACCGATGACGGAGCTGGAGTCCCTGAAGTTGTACCTGTCCTCGCCGGAGTCGGCACCGAAGCCTTCCGACGAGGCGATCCGCGGTTTTGCCGCCCGTTTCGGGTGGTTCGCGCCGGTGCGGATCCTTTTGGAGCAGTGCTCGGGAGCACCCGATGCGGTCCTGTCGGTGGTGGCTCCGTGGCGCGAGGAGAGTTCGCTGCGCCTCGGACGCATCGATGCCGGGGCGTTGGTGCGCCTGACCTCCGAGGAGGTGATCGACCGCTTCCTGCGCGAGGAGGACCTGCGCATCGTGGCCGACGAACATGCGCCCGAAGAGGAGGTCCGCACGGAGCCCGATCTGGACGAGGAGGACGAGGTCGTCAGCGAGGAGTTGGCCGAAATCTATCTTTCCCAGGGCCTTCGGGACAAAGCGGCAGCGATTTATCGCAAATTAAGTTTGCTAAATCCCGAAAAAAGTGTTTACTTTGCCGAGTTAATTCGCAAAACCGAAAAACAATAATTAAATTCAAAGCAATATGTTATACACGATTTGCATTGCCCTGATACTCGTAGCAAGCGTTCTGATCATCCTTGCCGTATTGGTGCAGAACCCCAAGAGCGGCATGGCCGCCAACTTCGGCGCCTCGAACCAGGTGATGGGCGTGCGTGAAACGACGAATTTCCTGGAGAAGTTCACGTGGACGATGGCCATCGCCATCCTGGTCCTGAGCCTCGTGGCCACGCTGGCCATGGACAAGGGCCTGGTTGCCGAGAGCAACGCCGAGATCTCGAAGGACGCCAAGGCCCTGCAGGAGCGTGTGCTCGATGCCGAGAGCACCGGTGCCATGCCGCAGGCCGAGATTCCGGCAGCCGAGGGCAGTGAGGCTCCCGCCGCCGACGAGGCCGCAGCACCTGCTGCCGGTGAGGCTGCTGCCGAGTAGCGTTCGGTGACCTCCGGACCGGGGTGGGTACACGCCGGTCGTGCTGAAACGTCGGGACAGGTCACCTCAAGAACCCTCCTCAAGAGTCGCGAGTTCACGAATTCTTGGGCCGGACATGGCAGATTCGGAACGGGGCGATCGTTCGGACTGCGGTGAGCATCCGTACCGGGGGAGGGGAGAGGACGCTGGATCCGGAGTACTCGAGTGCCGGCTTTCGTTCGGCAATGAATCGCGATTGAAAAATCCGTCTCGCACGCAGTGGAGACGGATTTTTTTGCCTCTGCCTTCGCCGCTACCGCCCCATCTCTTCCGGCCGCCCCTGCCTTGACTGTCGCCGCGTTTTTCTCCTTCCGACAAAGCTCCCTTGATCCGCCCCGACCCTTGACCTGTGCCCCGACCCTCGACTTGCTCCGGCCTGCCGCGGCGCCGTTGCGAAAATGAAAGAAGCCGGCATCCTGAAGGATGCCGGCTTCTTGCGTACAATGCGTCCCCTGCGGCTGTCCGCCCGCCCGGACCGCTATTCGACCACCTCCTTGCCCGAGTGACGCGAATTGACCGTCAGATAGCGCTGCAGGATCTGTTGCAGGTGGCTCGGGTCGATGTCCCGGTGGATCTCGCCGTTCTGCGTGATCGAGATGCCTCCCGTCTCCTCCGATACGACGAGGATGATGGCGTCCGAGATCTCGCTCATGCCGATGGCCGCGCGGTGGCGGGTCCCGTAGGATTTCGGCACCGCGCTCTGCGTGACGGGCAGGATGCACTTCGCCGCGACGATCCGGTCGCCTTCGATCAGCACGGCGCCGTCGTGCAGCGGGGCGTTCTTGAAGAAGATGTTCTCGAGGAGCGGTGTCGAGACTTTGGCGTCCAGTGCGATGCCGCCCTCGGCGATCAGCCGCAGGTCGCTCCGCTGCCCGATGACGATCAGTGCCCCGGTCTTGGTTTCGGACATTTCGCGGCAGGCCGTGACGATCGGAATGATGTTCGTCTGCACCTCGTCGTCGCCCGACGAGAAGATCCGCGTAATGAAGTTGAAATGCTTCTGCCGCATGCCGATCATCTGCAGGAAACGCCGCAGTTCGGGCTGGAAGACGATGATCAGCGCGATGGC
>ERZ827168.4609-NODE-4609-length-12447-cov-7.831101_pt1 | contig 12447 bp, 15 predicted proteins | sample MGYA00519868_ERZ827168 | MGnify/ENA primary metagenome ERZ827168 (study PRJEB31778, sample SAMEA3449271) | human gut metagenome | biome: human gut; feature: human-associated habitat; material: faeces | place: United Kingdom | collected 2010/2012 ...
GCGCCACGTTTGCACCGTGGAGGTCAGCGGTTCGATCCCGCTATGCTCCACCATAATGAAATTAAAACCTTGAATTCGTTCAAGGTTTTTTGTTTGCAATATTTTGAATTATTGAAAATAAATACATATAAGTTTTTACATTTTCATTAATTGGAAACATAATTATGTCTAAATTTGTATGTAGTTATTTAATTTACTTTTGATAATTTAAAGCGTTTATGCTTTTTATTGTAAAAAAATAATGTTTTATTTAACCAATACAATTGAGTATTGATTATTTTTAGTTTATATGATTTTTTTTGATGATTGTATAATTGTGTTAAATAAATCTTTTTCCATTCAAAAAAGTTGACATAAAGTTAAAAAAAAATTATACTTAAATAGTAGTAAGATATTAAAATAAGGAGTGAGTATAAGTGGGAAAGCCAAAATTTAAATTTTCGGAAGAAAAAGAAGAATCACTAGAAGAGAAAAAAGAGAAAAAATGGGAAGTAATAGGTGTTACAGTTACACTAGTGGTACTTGTAATAGCAATTCTTTATGTTTGGGTAATTAAGCCAAAAAGGGACTTGGAAGGAAAAGATAAACAAGCATTAATATCTCCAACAGTAAACTTTACAGATACAATTAAAGGGGATAATGTTCATATAAGTGGTAAAATTACTTATTATGGAAAAAAGAATTTTTACTATGTTACTAAAATTTATAAAGGTGGTAAAAATACATATACATATCCTTGCGTATCTATAAATTGCAAGGGATGTAATCCAGCAACATATGGTTTTACTCAAACAACTACACCAACATATTATGAAATAACAACTTATCAAGACAATAAATGTACAAAGAAATCAAGAACATTTAAAACAAAAACTTATCAAAAAACAAATTCAAGTTCAGGTTCTAGCTCAGGAACAAATACAAATAAGCCATCACCAACACCTGCATTAATAATAACTCAACCATCACAAACAACATATGAAAAAGAAACTAACGTTGTAATTCGAGTTAAACACAATCAAAATAAAACGATGTATTATACATTTCAAAATTATAACAATGGAACTAAAGGATACAAACAAGAATGTACCATATTTAAGGCTAATGAAACAAAAGAGTTTACGCTTACAGTTGGCAATGGTAGTCAAAAGAGATATTCAGAGATAAGACTATATAGTAATTCTAATTGTAGTAATCAAGTTGACATGAAAAAAACCAATACATTTATATATAAACCAACCAAGGTGTATAACAACAATGGATTTATAATGCTAAAAAGTTATAATTGGGATATCATTCATAATCATTTTATTGCACAAAAAAGTGGATCAAGTAATTGCATGGATCTTGCGTTATCATATGCAGTTACAATGTTAAGAATAGGAAATGGATATTCAAGCAATAACTTAGGAAGTGGCTCTAAAAATCCATATTGTAGGAACTATAAATCTTATGGAGCAACAGAAAATCTACTATTAAATGCAAAAACAGATAAAAAGCCAAGAGATACATATGATTTATATGAAAAAATAATTCAAGAAATAAATGCAGGTAGACCATCAGTTGTTTATATTAATGGTTCGCAAGGACAACATTATGTAACAATAATTGGATATAGGGCAGGTGTAAATGCAAGAACAATCACATGGAAAGATGTTATGGTACTAGATCCAACAGGAATGAAGAGACTTACATTATATGAAATTACATCAAAAGGATCATTTAGAAAATATAATGGAAAATATAGACTATTTACATGGCCAGCAAATAGCAATGGTAAATTCTGTGGTGGAAAATTCTAATAATACATAATGATTAGTAAAGCAAGTGTAAACACACTTGCTTTTAGTTTACATAAAAATAAGAAAATGATATTATAAAATTGAAGGTGATAATATGAATGATAACAATAAAAATGAAGTAATTAAGTGGTCTACTAGAATAACAAGTCTATTTCTAAGTACAGTAACCGCAGTAACAATGGCTGGTTGTAAATTAAACAAAAATAAGAATAATAATGAAAACACAATTACAACTACTTCAATATCAATGGAGTCAGAAAATGCCTCAACTATAAGAGAATCATTAACAGATACAGATACAATCGAAACCACAAAATCGGAAGCTGAGCAAACAAGAAAAATACAAGATGAAAAAGAATACAAAAAATTAAAACCAGAACTAGATAATGCTATAAAAAAATATCCGAGTGAGGTTCAAAAAGAATTAAAGGAACTTTTTGATACAGTGTATACAAATTATGATGATATTTATAATTTATTAAAATTTAGTAAAATACCCAAGAAGGAAGAATTAATAAACAATTTATTAATAAACCCACTAAAAAATAATATTAAAACAATTAAATTCACAAATACAGGGGCAAGTAGTTATTTTGATTATGATAAGAAAGAAATTTGTATTGCAAAGGAAAATGGAAAAGTAAGAAAAAATGTACTTTTTGAAGAAATAATTCATTCAACACAAATGAATGTAATAAACAAATTAGATTCAACAACTGCTGAATATTGTAATTGGGGTGAAGGTGAGGCAAATGCATGGGCATATATGTTAACTTATCCAACTATAGAAAATGAGTCCGATGTACTTTTCTATCCTGAAAAAGGAAATGAAGATAAGATGTATACTTTCTTTGGCACAGGCAATTCATTTTACACTCTAGCAACTAGATACTATATGCAATTATTAACGTTAGTTGGATATGATGCAGTAGAAGAATTTAAAAAGAATCCAGACTCATCAAAAATTATAGGAATATTATCTTCCAAATATGGAATAGATGGAAAAACATATTATGATAATATGCAAAAAGTAACTGAGTCAGCTATGAATTATGAAGACTCAGAAAATATAGATTTATTGGTAGGAAATGAAGAAATCTATTTTAAATGCTTAGAAAAAAAATTAGCTTCTGCAAACAGTAATGATGAAGTCCTAGAACTATTTAATTATTCAAGATATTATAATAGCCAATATGCTGGACTATATCAGACATATAAAGGTGGAAGATATGTTAGTGAGAAATATTCGAGTGTTAAAGAAAAATATTTAGAAAATTTATTTTTAAAAGTAGAAGATACAGGAGCATTGAATGTATTGGCATCTAATACAGATGAACGATTTAAAATATTTAATACTATAATGAATCCAGAAGTCGATATGCATAATGAAGGTAAACAACCAGTATCATTAGCAACATCTAAAATAACATATGATGGGACTAATGTAGGAATAAGCAATTCAAAATCTTCAGTAAACATTAACACTAAAACAAGAATAATTACACCTGCTAGTAAAAGCGCTATGGGATACAATATTTTTGATACTCAAAGTGAACAAAAAGTAAGATAATAATTAAGGTTCTTTTTTACAAATAGATTAATATAATTTAGTGTAGAAAGGAATGAGTTAATGATTATGGAAACACTTAAAGTATCCAGTAAATCAAATCCGAATAGTGTTGCGGGAGCACTAGCTAATGTATTTAGAGAAAAAGGAACTGTAGAAATACAAGCAATAGGTGCAGGTGCTCTTAATCAAGCAATTAAAGCAATTGCTATCGCAAGAGGATTTGTTGCACCATCAGGTAAAAACTTAATATGTATACCAGCATTCTCCGATATAACAATAGAAGGAGAAGAAAGAACTGCAATAAAATTAATAGTAGAGGCAAGATAGCCTCTTTTTCTTTTTAAAAAAATTGATTTTGGTAAAAATGTGTGCTATCATCTTTATAGGATAAAGAGGAGTGATACAAATGGAAAATCAAAAATTTGAAATTGAAATAGATGGAATTTTAAAAGAAGCAACAGTATTAAAAGTAGTAAATATAGATGATAGAAAGTATGTGGTTTATACAGTAGACAGTTCTATAGAAAACGCAGATGTATATGCATCTGAAGTAATAAAAGATCAAGAAGGATATGATAAATTAATAGATATTGAGGATCCTAAAATCAGACAAAATGTCTTTGAAATAGTAAATATTATATTTTCGTAATAGGATGTGATAAAATGAACATTAGGGACACATTAAATGAAGAAATAGAAAAAATAAATGCCGAAAAAGAAGGATCAGAAAAGAAAATAGCCGAATTACAAGCACAGATAGAAAGCCTTAGTAAGGAATTAGAAAAGAAAAGAAGAATGACTGACATACTTAAACAAGCACTTGCTAATATAGAAGCATTAGAAGAAGAAATAAAAGAAACTTCAAAAGAAGAAGAAATTGTAGAAGAAAAACAACCTATACAAGAAGAAAAGGATTCTAAATTAAAATTTAATACAGTGCAAAAAGCAAAAGCAAGACTATGCCAATTAGGAGTTGCAGTTAAAAGTAAAATTCCTACTGCTGCAGATATAAAAGAAAAATTAGCTTCTGCTGCAATAAATGCTGGATATACGCTAGAAACAACAAAAGATGGTATAGAAAATTTCACATCCGAATTGATAGAAATATTTACAGAAAAAAGAGAAAAGTATGAACAAAAAATAATGGAATCTAAAAAAGCAAAAGAAGCCAAAAGAACTGTTGAAGAAGCCCAGTATGAAAGTGGTAACATACTAAACTTTAATCCCAGACAACCAGAAGTAACAAAATCGTCAAAACTTGGAATAGCATCAAAAAAAGCAATAGATATGGTAAAACTAACTAATATAGATTTAAAAATAGAAAAAGCATTCTTAGAAGCAGGTATATCAGTAAAAAATTATGTAGAAAAAACAACAGATAAAATTAATAACAAGGTAGAAAAAATTAGAAGTATTCCATCCAATGTGATAGATAAATATCAAGAGTGGCGACAAGGAAGAATAGATAAAAGGGCTGAATTACAAAATCAAATTAATAGTCTAAAAGGAATGAAAGCGCAAGTACTTAATGCACAAGATCCTATAACTATTGAACAACCTGCAAAAACAATGTAGTAGTAACGATAGTAAAGTATAACTTTACTATTTTTTCATATAATAAAGGTGAAGAATCAAAAAAAATCAAACAAAGATTTGACAAAGTTCGATTTTTATGTTATAATACAGACACATTTGGAAAATAGGGGTTCCAGTAATAAAAGAATTTAGGGGGTTGAATACAAATGAAACAAGGATATATTTTTGAATACCTTAATGAAAATGATTTTAGAAAAAAAGAAAGAACAGTAAGAAAGTATAACATGCTTGCTTATAAAAAATTAACATTTGAATATTATCCAGAAATAAGAAATGGTAATTTCCTAGGAGAAGTAGTAAGTGTAAATAAAAAAGAAAAAACTAAAGACTATGAATTAAAACTTCCTACAGATGAATTATTCGCAAAAGTTCATGGTGAAATAAGACTTCATTACACTGTATATGATGACAAAAACATTATATTACTTACAAATATAACTCCAGAAGGAATACTAGATGAAGCTCATAGAGCAGAATTATCTACTTATAAAGGTGTTATGATTTCTAAATCAAATCCAGAAAAAGATATGTTTAAAATAAATTTATTAAATATGTTACAAAAATAGCCAATTATGACTATTTTTTTTTATTTAAAAATTGTATAATTATACTAGGTGATGATAGTGAAAAATAATAAAGGATTTACATTAGTAGAAACAATAGCGGTTATTATTATATTAGGAGTTGTATTGTCAATAGCAGTACCTTCTATAACAAACGTAGTAAAAAGTACAAATAAAAACAGAATGATATCAGATGCAGAAACATTTATTTCAGAAGTAAAAGAATATGTTGAAAGTGATACAATAGGGAACACTCCAAGTCACAACAAATATACATTAGGAAGCATTAAAAGCAAATTAAGTAAGTCTCCATATGGCGAGGAATATAAGGCAGCTTCATATGTACAAATTGTTAATAATAGTTATAATGTATGCTTAACAGATGGTGAATACAAAGCTGCTACTGGGGAAAGTGGAGAAATTGAAGTAAAGGAAGGAAATTGCCCAAATGAATAAAAAAGGATTTACACTAATTGAGTTAATATTAGTAATAGGAATAATAGGAGTAATACTAGCCTTTGCAATACCAAATGTAACAACAACACTAGAAAAGAATAAAAAGGATCAAATGATTGCAGATGCAAAAGATATGGCAGAAAAAGCTAAGAATTATATTTTGATAAAAGGATGTACCACTGATAAGTTATATCTTAACTTACTTGATACAAATAAAGAAATAAAAGATAGTCCATATGGTGGAGAATATAATAGAAACGAATCATATGTAAAAGTTAAATGTTCAGAAAACAAATATTATATATTTCTAACATCAGATAATGTGACTTTATCTGATAGTAGTGATGATGCAGTTGAATTAAGTAAATTAAATAGTGATAAAAAGTATGATTATATAAAAGTAAACTAGCACAACAAAATAATGTAAATATTGTCAATTTATTAATTGTTGTAATTGACTGAAAAACTTTTTTGTGATAGTATTAATACATAAGATAGAAAGGAAGATAGAGATGAAAGAAACAAATAAAAAAGGATTCACATTAGTTGAATTATTAGCCGTTATAGTTATATTAGGAGTATTACTAATGATTGCAGTACCAGCAATTCAAAATGTAATTAAAAAGTCAAAAAGAAATTCATTCGAAAGTGCAATAAAATTAACTCTTGAAAATGTTGAAACATTATCTAGCACTGCAATGGTAAGCGGTAATATTTCTCCTTGTTATGTTGTATTTGGAGGAGATCAAGCCATGACCAAAGCAAATACAACAACTGATATAACGCTAGAAAGAGGATCATATGGAAATGATACATTTGGAATAATTGTTGTAGATGAATATGGTAAAGGAAAAGCATATGTAAATGGTGAGAATGGAAAATATTATATAGAGGACAAGAATCTTAATGATTTATCTACATCCACTCCACAGGATACAACTAAATATAAAGACTTAGCCGCATTAACTAGTAACTTTGCAAGCGGTAAAAACAGATGTTCAGAACAAACTTGGTGGGAAAAATAAAAAGATATTAAGGTCTAATTTAGACCTTTTTCTTTTGCTAAAATTTTGATATACTTTTATTGGTGATAAATATGTTAATAATAGGATCTCATGTATCTTTCAATAAAGAAACACAACTACTAGGTAGTCTAAAAGAAGCTCTTGGATATGGAGAAAACACATTTATGTTTTATACAGGGGCACCCCAAAATACTAATAGATGCAGTATTAATGATGGATTAACTTTAGAAGCATTAACTTTAATGAAATCAAATAATATTGACTATTCAAAAGTAATAGTACATGCTCCATATATAATAAATCTTGCTAATAGAAAAGAAGAAGATAAGTTCAATTTTTCAATAAGATTTTTAACTGAAGAGGTAGAACGCTGTGATAAGCTAGGTATTAAATATATGGTTCTTCATCCGGGAAGTCATGTTGGATGTGGAATAGATACTGGTATAGAAAACATAATAAATGGTTTAAATACTATTTTAGATAATACTTCATTTGAAGATAATAATGTGACAATACTTCTTGAAACAATGGCAGGAAAAGGTACTGAAGTAGGCAGTAACTTTAATGAAATAAAAAGAATAATAAATGGTGTCAATAATAAAAATAAAATTGGTGTATGTATGGATACATGTCATTTAAATGATGCTGGTTATGATGTTGCAAATTTTGATTTATTACTTGATGAATTTGATAAAGAAGTAGGACTATCTTATTTAAAATGCATTCACATTAATGATAGTAAGAACCCTAAAGGAGCTAGAAAAGATAGACATGAAAATATAGGATTTGGCTACATTGGTTTTGATGCTTTAATAAATATTATTTATAATAAAAGAATTGAAAATATTCCAAAAATACTTGAAACACCATGGGTAGGGGAATATCCACCATATAAAGAAGAAATAGAAATGATTAAAAATAAAGAGTTTGATCCAGAATTAAAGGAGAAACTAGAAAACATCTAAAGCACTTAAAAAGTGCTTTTTTTTTTTTTACTTTTTTAGGAAAAAATAAATATATGTGTAATATTTATAATAGAAGTAATAGAAAAGGAGAAAAAAACATGAGAGAAAACAAAATAATATTATTTGAAAATCAAGAAGTAAAATTAGAAGTAAATATGAAAGATGAAACCGTATGGTTGAATGCTAATCAACTATCTGAATTATTTGATAGAGATAGTAAAACCATTAGAAAGCATATTAATAATGCTTTGAATGAAGAACTAGATGATTCAGTTGTCGCAAAATTTGCGACAACTGCAAAAGATGGTAAAACTTATCAAGTAGAATATTATAATCTTGATATGATAATCAGTGTTGGTTATCGTGTAAAATCTAAAAATGGTATTATATTTAGAAAATGGGCAACAAAAGTTTTAAAAGATTATATGATTAAAGGATATGCAGTTAATCAAAAAAGATTAGAATATCTTGAAAAAACAATTAAATTAATAGATATTGCAGGAAGAATGGATGCCGAATTAAAAGGCAGTGAAGCTTGGGAAATAATTAAAGTAATAAATAACTATTCAAGTGCCCTAAGTTTACTTGACGATTATGATCATAAAAGAATAACCAAACCAATGGGTACTAAAAATGATAAACAAGTTACCTATGAAGATTGTATGAATATAATTGGTAAACTTAAATTTAATAGTGATAGCAATTTATTTGCACTAGAAAGAAATGAAGGTTTAAAAGAAGTTATAGGTACTATATATCAATCTTTTGATGGTAAGGATTTATATTCTACTATAGAGGAAAAAGCAGCTAATTTCTTATATTTAATTACAAAAAATCATACTTTTATTGATGGTAATAAAAGAATAGCTGCCACACTATTTATATATTTTCTAGAATTCTACAATATTCTTTATAATGAAAATGGACAAGTTATAGATAATAATACACTTGTTGCAATTACACTACTTATAGCGCAGTCTAATCCTAAAGAAAAGGAAATATTAATTGATTTAGTAATGAACTTCTTAAATAATAATTAATTAATAAGTTACAATAAAAAAGATAAATCAATTCAATTTATCTTTTAAATCTGTATAAATTTTATATAAAGAATCAAACACTTGAGGTCTTAATTTTTCTTTTAATTCTAGAATTAAATCATTAGGATTTCCCCTATAAAATTCTCTCCAATAATTTTTTGCATATAAATATAATACTTTAACTTCATCATCATTTAAACTAATATTTTTTCTTTTTGAATATTGAATTATATCATCCTCAGTTAACTTATTTACATAATCTCTTATTATAATTTCGTACATAAAATTCCTCCTATAAAATTATATGAAATAACTTTTAAAATATTAGGCAAACTAATAATGGTGAATAATATGTTTAGAAAAAATAAATTAAAAAAGAATAATAAATCTATAGAAGATAAAAGATTTACATTTTTAGAGGTGATAGTTGTATTATCATTTGCCTTTATAGCAATCAACCTATTTAGAATAATAATAGTTGATAAAGAAATATATACAAAAAACTTATCGGTTTTAACATCTTCAACAGTATATGGCGATACACCACCTAGAGGAAGAATATATGATAGAAACCATAAGTTATTAGTAGATAATAAATCTATTCCAGTTATTTTATATAAAAAACCTAAAAAAATAACTTCTAAGGAAGAAATAGATCTAGCATATAAAATATCTAAAGTAATAGACGTTGATTACTCTAAACTAGATAAAATTAATCTTAAAGAGTTTTGGATAGAGCAAAACAAGACTCTTGCGAATAAAAAAATCACAGATGAAGAGTGGAATAAATTAAAAAATAGAAAATTAAATATGGAAGAAATAAGAAAGATAAAACTAGATAGAATTACAGATGAGGAATTATCTTCATACAATGATTTGGATAAAGAATCTGCATATATTTACTACCTAATGAATAAGGGATATTCTTATCAAGAAAAAATAATAAAAAAAGAAAACATAACAGATGAAGAAATGGCATACATCGCAGAACACAAAGATAAATTATCTGGATTTGATGTATCATATAAATGGACAAGAGTTTATCCATATGGAGATGTTTTTAGAACTATTTTAGGGAATATCTCAACAATAAGTGCAGAAGACAAAAAAGAATATTTAAGTAAAGGCTATTTGTTAAGCGATGAAGTAGGAGTAAGTTATCTAGAAAAACAATATGAAGATATATTAAAGGGTGAGAAAGCAACTTATAAACTAGAGAATAATAACCTAGTTTTAAAAACCGAAGGCAAAAGAGGTAATGACATTGTACTAACAATAGATATAGAGCTTCAAAAAGAAATAGAAGCTATACTAGAAGAAGAGGTTGTAAAAGCAAAAAAAGAGCCTGCGACTGATTACTATAATAGAAGTTATGTTGTAATACAACAACCAAATACAGGTGAAATACTTGCGATGAGTGGGAAACAAGTAGTTAAAAGTGGAAAAGAATATAAAGTATATGATGTTACTAGTGGTATAGTAACTAATCCGATGACACCAGGGAGTGTAGTTAAGGGTGCATCTATGTTAGTAGGATACAATACATCTGCCATAAAGATGGGAGAGAGAATGAATGATTCTTGTATTAAAATATATATGAAACCAAAAAAATGCTCATGGAAGACTCTAGGAAGAATTAATGATATAGATGCTCTTGCATATTCTTCAAATATTTATCAGTTTAAAACCGCGATGAAGGTAGATGGTTATAACTATACATATAATGGAAAATGGCAAGCTAAAAAGGAAACATTTGATGCATATAGAGATATATTTAAACAATTTGGTTTGGGTGTAAAAACAGGAATAGACTTGCCAGTAGAAAGTGTTGGTAACATAGGAAAAAGTTATAGTTCAGACTTATTACTTAACTTTGCGATAGGTCAATATGATACATATACCGCAATGCAGTTATCTCAATATATTAATACATATGCATCAAATGGAGTAAGGTATCAACCCCATTTATTAAAAAGCGTTTATTCTAGTAGTAGTAATAATGAACTAGGTGAATTAATGTATGAAGTTGATCCAATTGTACTAAACAAGGTAAATGTTAAAGATGAATACATAGAAAGAGTACAAAAAGGTCTAAGGGCAGTTATAAAATATGGACTTGGTAAAAATATAATGGGAAATATGAAAGATGGTAGTGGTAAAACAGGAACCAGTGAATCATTCCTAGATACAGATTTAGATGGTAAAGTCGATACAGAAACACTATCAAATGCATTTGTTGGATATGCACCTACAAAAGATCCTGTTATGAGTATTACAGTAACATCTCCAGATTTGGTAAATCCAAACAGTAAATCTAGAGGAAGAAGCTACCTAAATCATCGCTTAACTAGGCTAATTTCCAATAAATTCTTCGAAATATACAATAATAGTTAAAAAACTTTTGGCAAAATCCAAATTATCTGGTATAATACCAATAGAAAACGAGGAGGGATAATAATGGCAAAGGTAGGAAATAGACAAAATAAAACTCTAGTATGTACAGTTTGTAGTTCAGAAAACTATCGTACAGACAAGAATGTAAAAAATACAACTGATCGTTTAGAATTAAACAAATATTGTCCAAAATGTCAAAAACATACAACACATAAAGAAAAGAAATAGTTATAAAAATTCAGGGAGTTTATAAGTGGAAAAAATAACTAATGTAAGACTAAGAGAATCGACAATAAAAAAATTAAACACAAGTGAATCAAAAGATTCAAATAAAAAAGAAAAAACGAAAATAAGAAACAATCCCAAAAGAAAGGGGAGAATATACAATGATTAATGTAAATGATATAAAAAATGGAATGACAGTTAAAATAGATAACAATATCTATACAGTAGTAGAATTTCAACATGTTAAACCAGGTAAAGGTTCAGCCTTTGTTAGAACTAAATTAAAAAATATAAGAACTGGTGCAACTACAGAAATTACATTTAATGCTGGAGTAAAAATAGAAACTGCACGTGTTGAAAAACAAAACATGCAATTCTTATATAGTCAAGGTGATACATATTACTTTATGAATATGCAAACTTATGACCAAATTGAACTTAATAAATCTTCACTTGGAGATAATGCTAAATTCTTAAAAGAAAACTTAGAAGTAATTATCTCTTTCTATGAGGGAGAAGTTGTAGGAGTAATTTTACCAGATAAAATAGAATACCTTATAACTAAATCAGATCCAGGTGTTAAAGGAAATACTACATCAACTGCAATGAAAGATGCTGAACTAGAAACAGGAATGGTTATAAAAGTTCCAATGTTTATTAGTGAAGGTGAAAGAATTCTTGTATCAACTGCAGATGGAAAATATGTATCAAGAGCGTAAGCTCTTTTTTTGTTTATAAGGAATTTGCGTTAAAATCAAAAAATATGTTGACAAACATTTGTTTGTTTTAATATAATTAAAATGCAACAAAA